>ENA-ORTV01000645-ORTV01000645.1-human-gut-metagenome-genome-assembly--contig:-NODE-645-length-42148-cov-64.197966_pt1 | contig 42148 bp, 49 predicted proteins | sample MGYA00241915_ERZ509194 | MGnify/ENA primary metagenome ERZ509194 (study PRJEB26280, sample SAMEA2338810) | human gut metagenome | biome: human gut; feature: human-associated habitat; material: faeces... | reverse complement strand
ATCCTCGCGGAGCGTTTTTTGTTTCATAGGACGTAATTTCCTATGAAACAAAAAACCTCCAGTCCATTCGAATGAGAATCACATTTCTCATCCAAACAAACTGGAGGTTTTCTATCTAACCAGGTTTACCTCTTGGATTTATTTACCATTTATTTCTGGCATTATAACTGCGGACCAGCCTTTACCAGAGCCTTGCCAGCTTCGTTTCCTTCGTATTTAGCGAAGTTCTTGATGAAACGGCTTGCCAGATCTTTTGCTTTCTCTTCCCACTCAGCCTCGTTTGCATAGGTATCGCGGGTATCCAGGATAGCCGGATCTACGCCCGGAAGCTCGGTCGGTACTTCGAAGTTGAAATACGGGATCTTCTTGGTCGGAGCTTTCTGGATATCGCCGTTTAAGATAGCATCGATGATACCACGGGTATCTTTGATGGAGATACGTTTGCCAGTTCCGTTCCAGCCTGTATTTACGAGGTAAGCTTTTGCTCCGCTCTTCTCCATTCTCTTAACCAGCTCTTCTGCGTATTTGGTCGGATGCAGCTCCAGGAAAGCCTGTCCGAAGCAAGCGGAGAAGGTCGGGGTCGGCTCGGTAATGCCGCGCTCGGTACCAGCCAGTTTTGCTGTAAATCCGGATAAGAAGTAGTACTGTGTCTGCTCCGGTGTCAGGATAGATACTGGAGGAAGTACTCCGAATGCGTCTGCAGACAGGAAGATAACGTTCTTAGCTGCCGGTGCAGAGGATACCGGACGTACAATATTCTGAATATGATCGATCGGGTAGGATACACGGGTGTTCTCGGTTACGCTCTTATCAGCGAAATCGATCTTGCCGTTCTCATCCAGGGTAACGTTCTCAAGCAGTGCATCACGTCTGATAGCGTTGTAGATATCCGGCTCAGACTCTTTGTCCAGGTTGATAACTTTTGCATAGCAGCCGCCCTCGAAGTTGAATACTCCATTGTCGTCCCAGCCGTGCTCGTCGTCACCGATAAGAAGTCTCTTAGGGTCTGTAGAAAGTGTTGTCTTACCTGTACCGGACAGACCAAAGAAGATAGCTGTGTTCTCACCGTTCTTGTCTGTGTTAGCTGAGCAGTGCATTGAAGCCATGCCCTTGAGTGGAAGGAAGTAGTTCATCATTGAGAACATACCCTTCTTCATCTCTCCACCGTACCAAGTGTTGATGATTACCTGCTCACGGCTTGTGATGTTGAACATAACGGCTGTCTCAGAGTTAAGACCAAGCTCCTTATAGTTCTCTACCTTAGCCTTTGAAGCGTTGTATACAACGAAGTCAGGCTCAAAGTTCTCAAGCTCCTCAGCAGTTGGCTTGATGAACATATTTGTTACAAAGTGAGCCTGCCAAGCAACCTCAACGATGAAACGGATAGCCATTCTTGTATCCTTGTTAGCGCCGCAGAATGCGTCAACTACGAAAAGTCTCTTATTTGAAAGTTCCTTGATAGCGAGATCCTTAACAGACTTCCAAGCCTCCTGTGAAGCTGGGTGGTTGTCGTTCTTGTACTCGTCAGAAGTCCACCAAACAGTGTCCTTAGAATTTTCGTCCATAACGATGAACTTATCTTTAGGTGAACGGCCTGTATAAACGCCTGTCATAACGTTTACTGCGCCAAGCTCACTCTCCTGACCCTTTTCATAGCCTTCGAGTGTTGGCTTTGTTTCTTCCTCGAACAGCTGCTCGTAAGAAGGGTTGTAAACAACTTCTGTAGTTCCGGTGATACCGTACTTGCTCAAATCGATCTTTGACATGTTGCAATAACTCCTTTTCAAAAAAATATCGTTAATAGGTGCTATAATGAAACAGCACACGCCGGCACATTCATTTTCTTTCCTTATTATTAAGCATAAGCTATACAGAAATTCATCTGACAATTGAAAACACACTGCCAGCATTTCATGCTGTGCTCCTATTACAGCAATATAATTATACCACATATTTTTCTGAATTGCAAGGGTAAACGCAGATTTTGTGAGCTGATTTTTTACATTTCGCTTAAATCTATAACGATTTTTTATGAATAAATGTAATTTCATGGTATAAAATAGATAATAAAAGATATTGACTATTATCAATAGTTAGTCTAAGCTTGTGCAGACGATTTTGCAGTATCAATATAAAATAATTGCATTTTTATGCTTCTTTGCAAAAAAACGCCCCAAATTATGCAGGCAAATCCCGCTTTCCTGCAAACAGAAAAAAGGCAGTCCACAAGGAACTGCCCTTCTCCGAAATATCAACAATAGGGGAGATCTTATTTACTTTTTCTTCTTAGCCATGACCACAGCCGCACCGCTCAGAAGTGCAAGAGCGAATGCTCCGCCTGCAACGCCGGTCGATGGGTTTGTGTTTGAAGCGTTTGAAGCTGCCTTTGAGCTGCTGTCTGACTTGCTGTCAGAAGATGAGCTGTCGGAAGCGGAACTGCTCGTATCTGACGAAGCATCAGAACTGCTTACGCTGTCAGGCTGTGAAGAAGCAGGTGCTTTCTTTACAAGGTTTGCCACAGCGTCATTTATAGCCTTAACCATAGCGTCCACGTCAGCCTGCTCTGTGATGTTCTTTGTTCTGTCAATAGCGGCAAGAGCCTTTTCGACTTCTGAGAAGTCCTCATAATCGTCCTTGTTGAGAGCCTTTGCGGCTTTCTCTGCCTTATCAAGCTCTGTATAGTCTGCTGACTTGTAAACAAGTGCCTCAACAGCGTCGTTTATATCTTTCGCCATTTTGTCAACATCTGACTGCTGTGTAAGGTTTTTAGTTCTGTCGATAGCTTCAAGTGCCTTTTCTACGGCTGTAAAGTCCACATAGTTGTCCTTATTAAGAGCCTTTGCAGCTTCTTCTGCTTTGTCTACTTTTGTGTAGTCAGCGTCAGCTATCTCAAAAACGCCTGAGCTGTCCTTATGTGCCATAAACGGATCATCGCACTCATCAACATGGAAGGTTCCGCCTGTTATCTCGCACTTTTCACAATCATAGAGGAAAATACCTTTTTTGCCTTTAAGCGTTATATCGCCCGCTGAAATAATGCCATTCTTAACATTACCAGAACCCAGATATACGTCAGCGAGGCCACCCTCAAGATCAAGCTTGCCGCCCTCTATTCTAAGACCTGTCTTTGGCTCAGGAGCGCCTATGCCAACAACAAACAGACCTATTCTTCCGGCCTTAACATTGACCTCTCCACCGTATATCTCGATAGAACCGTTAGCATACAGACCATCGTTCCAACCATCTTCAGGGTCTGCCATAGTTGTATCAATATTCACAGCCGCTTCCATTACTTTTATGGTATACAAAGCAATGGCTGCACCGCCCTGAATATCAACTGTACCTGACTCAAAGGTGATATTTGGCTGATCCATTGAAGGACTATTGTCTTTTTCAACAAGGCTAAGCTTACTTTCTTTAGCTTCGCCTTTTAAAGTCAAACCAGTATCTTTTGAGCCTCTATCCGTCCTGCTAATAATAGTTGCTGATGATTCAAGCTTGTTTTCACCCTTGAAAAGTATCGTTGTAGACTTTAAGCCGTCAACTTTTATACTCGACTTATTTCCTGTAGAAAAATCTACATTGGCAAGAGTAAGCGTCAGAGTATCAGCGTCCCAGCTCCAGCCCTCGTCTTCATTTTTCTGATCGTTCTGAAATCCTGCCACTGTAAGGTCAAGAGTTGTAGTTCTCTGCTGATTTGCCGCAAAAACATTTATTGCAGGCAAGGATGCCATACATATGACCGTTGCGAGCATTGTGCTAAAAATTCTTGTCTTTTTCATATTTTATCCTCCCGAAATATAAGACTTCATATTCATATTTGCATTGCGATATAAAACCGCCCTGCTTATAATTATGATAGCAGAGCGGTAATAATTTTTCAACTGTTTTGACACAAGCGGTCAAAAATCTGCACAAGCGGTATTCATTTAAACAAATAATGTATGAAAGTCCCACTTAATTGCTTTATATATCCATTTAATGGATATATTACTTTTTCTTCTTAGCCATGACCACAGCCGCACCGCTCAGAAGTGCAAGAGCGAATGCTCCGCCTGCAACGCCGGTCGATGGGTTTGTGTTTGAAGCGTTTGAAGCTGCCTTTGAGCTGCTGTCTGACTTGCTGTCAGAAGATGAGCTGTCGGAAGCGGAACTGCTCGTATCTGACGAAGCATCAGAACTGCTTACGCTGTCAGGCTGTGAAGAAGCAGGTGCTTTCTTTACAAGGTTTGCCACAGCGTCATTTATAGCCTTAACCATAGCGTCCACGTCAGCCTGCTCTGTGATGTTCTTTGTTCTGTCAATAGCGGCAAGAGCCTTTTCGACTTCTGAGAAGTCCTCATAATCGTCTTTGTTGAGAGCCTTTGCGGCTTCCTCTGCCTTGTCAAGCTCTGTGTAGTCTGCTGACTTGTATGCAAGTTCAAAAGCCTGTGTATGTGTTGCGATATCTGCTGAAATAGTTATTTCCTTGCTGAGAGGCTCGCAATCGTCAGCAGTTACATCTACAGTGTAAGTGCCTGCTGTAAGCATTGCAGTATTGCTTGTTATCTCTTTTCCGTCTACCTTTATTACAACATTTTTCAGGTCAGCAGGTGTTACTTCAAAATCAACTGCATATTCCTTAGTTGGCAGGACAGGTGTTTTTCCCTCAACATACTGATACTTTGCACCGTCGGCTGTCAGCTCGTCATAAAATTCTTTTGTTGTCATATAGTCATATGATTTAGCCTTGCCTGCTTCTTTATTTGAACCGCAAGCTTCAACATTTTCTGTTTCTGTGAAATAGTTGTTTTTAAAGTCAGGTGTAGACGAGGAATCCTTCCCCACTATTCCGCCGAAACGTGTATATGGCTTTTTGGCTGAATACTGTGAAAGGTCAATTTCTCCTGCAAAATAGCAATCACTTACAGAACCGCCGGCTACTGAACCAACAATACCGCCTACATCTGTGGTTCCGTTGCCAACCGGCGTGAGTTTTCCTGTAACATAGCTGTTTATGACCTTGGAATCGCCATACAAACATCCTACGATACCGCCGGCGTCTGGTGCAGCATATACCATATCGCCTGTGCTTGAACAATAGCGGACTTCCGTTCCATTCTGTGCATATCCAACTATACCGCCCACATAAAGACTTCCGCTGTCGCCTGAGATAGTTATGTCTGCTGTGTTCTCACAATACTCAAAAGTTGTGCCGTCTGCCTGACCTACCATGCCCATTAAGCCATAAACATATTTGCCGTTATTGTTGAAAGATACGTTTGACACACAATCAGAAATAGTACAATCACCTGCAAATCCTGCAATAGTGCCATAAAAAGTATAGTCGTTATCAGTATTTGTCACATCCAGATTTCCCTCTATAGTCAGACCTGATACCTCTGCTTCCTCAATATCGCCAAAGAAACCGACCAACACGTCTTTACCATAAATAGACGTAAAATCAATGTTTGAAATAGTATGACCGTTTCCGTAGAATTTGCCGCTGAAACAATGTTCAAGGTCGCCGTTTTCATCGATAACGTTTCCGATAGGCGTCCATACAACACCTGTCAAGTCAAGGTCATTTTCAAGAACAACAACTGCGTCCTTATTCTTGTCATAATCTCCGTTGTTTACCGCTTTTGAAAACGCCAACAGGTCGTCAACAGTTTTTATTACCGTCTTATTATCGTCTGCAAATGCCGTTGTCGGCACAAACAAAAGACAGCCCGTCACCAAAAGACTTAAAATTTTCTTTTTCATTCTAATTCCTCCATAATATTTTTCTGGGTTGATATTTCTTTTTTTACTCAGAACATAATTTTACTCGATTATTTTAACACGGCCTACACACTTTGTCAATAGATTTGGCACAAACGGTCAAAAATCTGCACAAGCGGTAACAAAATAAATGAATAATACTTGAATTTTGCTTTGATGTGTGTTATTATATATTAAGAAATCATGTATAAGAAAGGATTTTTACAGTATGAGAGTGGCATTGGTAGACGATAATAAAAACGACCTTGCACTCCTTCATGAATATATTTCCGAACAAACCGCTCACAGCTGTCAGATAGATACGTTTTCAAGCGGAGAAAGCTTTTTGTCATGCTGGCAGATGGGAGCTTATGATCTGGTGGTGCTTGATATATTCATGGGGAAAATGACAGGGATAGAGGTGGCAGAAAAGCTTCGTGAAACAGACAAAAACGTGCATATCGCATTCGGCACTTCAAGCAACGAGTTTGCAAGCGAAAGCTACGACCTCAACGCCTGCTACTATCTTTGCAAGCCCTTTCAGGCTGACAAAGTAAAAGCCATGCTTGACCGTATCGGTTCTGATGAAATTGATCGTATGCGTTCCGTTAAGCTTCCCGACGGTCAGAACGTGATACTCAGAAATGTTATCTACATAGACTGTGCGTCACATATCGTGACTATCCATTGCACAGACGGTGAAAGCATAGTTTCAAGAAATTCTTTCGCTGAGATCGAGAGCATTTTTTGCAGTCATTCGTACTTTTACACCTCCACCAAAGGCGTCATCGTGAATTTCTATGAGATAGCCCAGCAAAAAAGCGACCTTTTCATAATGAGCGACGGCACACATATCCCCATAAGTCGCCGAAAATCCAGAGAAACACTAGACGCCTTCGCTCAGTTTCGCTTCAGTGATCTGCGAAAAGGCGGTGAGCAGTAATGCCTCCTTTATACCGCCTTGTGGAAGTGGGCATATATTCCCTTCTGAATTTTCTGCCACTTATGGTGCTTGCCCTTTATCCCTTCCGGCATAGGCTTCGCTTTTCCAAAACAGCTACCGTGGGGCTTGTTGTGGCTCTTTCACTGGTGCAGATCTTCTTAGGCTGGCAGGCGGCATTTTTCAGCACAAATGCAGGTCTGCTAAGTGCAGTCAGCACCCTGCTCTATGCGGCTTTTTACTTTTTCGCTGTGAAGGTAAAGGTCGGCAAAACAGGCTTCACACTGCTTCTGCTTTCAAATAACGCAAGCTTTATCGTCATTACCTCAAAATGTCTGGAGGGCATTCTGTTCCCATCACTTGCCTATGAGTCATACCGCTGGTCGTTTTCCCTTTGTATGCTTATGACAGAAGCCGTGGTATGGGGGCCGCTCTTTATCTACATGAAAAAGGTCTACACGCCTGCGGTGGAAAGAGAGCCGTCAGGTCTGGAGTGGCGCTATCTTTGGCTTATCCCATTTACGTTCTATATAATATGGTACTATACTCTCTACGGCAACTCTACGAAAAGCAGCTTAGAGCTTGCTCTGGAGCCAAAGAACACCATAGCTCTGTTCTTTATAAACGCAGGGGCGTTTCTGGTGTATTACATCGTAGCACGGCTGGTCATCGAACAGCAGAAAAATCTGCGGCTTCAGGAAAATAACCACCTGCTTGAAATGCAGAACCTGCAATATGACTATTTGCAGGATAAGATAAAAGAAACAAGACGCTATAAGCATGATGTCAGACATCATATCGCTCTTATGCAGGAGCTTCTGAAAAAGGGCGAATACGGTAAGCTTTCGGAATATCTCAATTCTTTCAGGGATTCTATGCCCGATATATCAGAACACATTTACTGCAAAAACACATCTGTAAGCGCACTTCTTGCATATTTTGCTCAAATAGCAGAAAGCAGCGGCATTGAATACAAGGTGAGCGCTGACATCCCAGATGATATAAAAATAGACATAACCGACCTCTCTGTGCTTTTCGGAAATCTTATCGAAAACGCCATTCACGGCTGCGTGTCTGACAGTGCAAAGAATAAAAAAATAATAATCAGAGCAAAGGCTGACAGCTATTCCCTTTGCCTGGCGGTGGACAACACCTTCACCGGAACTATCCTCACCGACCCAGAAGGCGGTTTCCTTTCCTCAAAACGCAAAGGCAAAGGGATCGGCACAGAGTCTGTCAAGAACATTGCCGCCAAATACAATGGCGTAGCTAAATTTGAATACGGTGACGGAATGTTTTACGCTTCCGTAATGCTGAACATATGAAAAAGGCGGACAGCTCGCAAAGAGCCTCCGCCTTTTTTGTTTTATCGTCCTCCAAGCTTTACATTTTCAAATGTTGCCACAACAAATAATTCACATATCATTTATAAAATGTTTCTTGTATCTTTTGTGCAAAATGCTATAATCTAATTGAAAATACGGAGAGAATTCCGTATAAAGTTAATAAATCAAACAAATCGGAGGTAATTCATTATGATGGGAAGACTCAGAGCAATGCGTGAGCCGCTCAAATATGTTCAGGGCAGAGATGCTACACTTAAGTTTCATGAAGAAATGGGCTATATGGGCAAAAGGTGGCTGTTTGTATGTTCAAACAGTGGCTACAAAGCCTGTCATGACAAGATAGAAAAAAGCTTTGGCGAGCTTGACGATTACAGACGCTATGAAGTATTTGGTGGTATATCAAGCAAGGGCGAGATAGCCAAAATGGAAGAGATAGTAAAGGCTGACAACATCGACACAGTAGTTGCAGTTGGCGGTGGAAGCGCAGTTGATACTGCAAAAGCTACGGCATACTACACAGGCAAGCACATTGTTATCGTGCCTACAGTTGCGGCAACAGATGCGCCATGTACAGGTCTGTCAGTAATATACAATGATGACCACAGCTTTGACAAATATCTTTTCTATCCTACCAATCCAGACGCAGTAATGGTAGACACAACAGTTATCGCAAACGCACCTGTAAAGTTCCTTATTGCAGGCATGGGCGATGCACTTGGTACATATTTTGAGGGCAGAGCTTCCATAAGAACAGAGTCTGCAAGCCTTGAAGGCACAGGCATCACAAGAGCAGGACAGGCACTTGCAAGACTTTGCTATGACACGCTGAAAACATACGGCAAGCAGGCAGTTGAGGCTTGCAAGGTACACGCAGTTACACCTGCCCTTGAAGCTATCTGCGAGGCTAACGTATATCTTTCAGGCGTTGGAGCAGACAACGTAAACTGTGCGGCTGCACACTCGTTCTACAATGGCGTAACATCATTGGGAATCAAGCACGCAGACCACGGCTGTTGTGTAGCCCTTGGTACACTGGTTCAGCTTGTACTTGAGGGTGCGCCAAAGGAAGAGTTTGAAGAGGTACAGAACTTCTGCCTTGAAGTGGGACTTCCTGTCACACTTGAGGAGATAGGTGTAACTACACCTGAGCAGGTAGAAACTATTGCAAAGAACGCTTGTATCCCAGGCGAAACTATCCACAATCTTGCAGGCGACGTACAGCCTATCGAGCTTTATGACGCTATCATGCAGGCTGACGCAATGGGCAAGATAGCATTGAACAAATAAGGGATAGTGTTAATTTAAAATGATATTGCCACCCACGGCTGATTTTGGCTGTGGGTGGTTTTTTGTGCGAAAAAAAACAGAGAAACCCGATCAATGGGTTTCCCTGTTTGGATCAACTTATTAAATCATAATATCTTAGTAAAGTATATCTTCCTGCGAAGCTCAGTTGTCTGCAACGTCCATAAGCTCAACAGCAATATCGTCAGACCCGGTATCATCTGCATCAGCCTGAATATCGTCCGGCTTATCGTCCTCTATGAAAGCTCCTGTAAAATCAATACAAACATTCTCGCTTTTACCAAAACGAGCCATTGTCAGCAGATCGGTGACAGTCGAGCGTGTGACATGAGCGCCTGTGAAATCCATCACCACATTTGCAGAATTATCCTCGCTGTTTTTGCTGTTGATCTCATCACGAAGCTGGTCAAAATTCGTATCCTCAAGGTCTGCATAAGCTGAAAACTCTTTTGGCGCATAAAGCGTTGCAACAGCGTGCATAGCAATGAATACAAACCTGAAATCTTCGCAATCAAAGGTGCTGAAAGGTATCTCAAAAAGCCTCAGCATACCCTCATCGGTCTTTTTGCATAAAACAGGCTTATATCTGTTCTGAGCCAGATCGTAGGTGTATCTGTCTTCGTAAGCTTCATCGGTAAAACTGCCGTCTGGCATAGGCACGATCTCAAAACGAGAAGTTTCATTGCACGTATTGCAATAGCCTCCGACTATCACAAATCTGAAAACATAGTCGGTATTTTTCTCAAGCTTTTTGTCACAGCATATCTGCGTCCAATCCCAATTCCAGTTTCCAATAGAATAGGCAATAACGTTTTCGCCGTCCTTATCGGTCACAAAATATTTAGCTATGACATTGTTTTCGCAGGACTTATCTGCCTTAAAATCTCTAGGATCAAAATCTATTACTTTACCCATATTATTTACCTCCGTAACATCCACGGTCGGCTTATGAGTATCCAACATTCTTATAGTACATTTTTCACAGTCGCTTGCATACTCTGCCCGACCGTTCTTAACAAGCCCCTTAGCCCTTTTGGGATAGGTAGCTCCGATTCGTTTTCCGTTCACGTCTGTAACAATAACGTTTTTTTCTATGGGTATCTCCCCCTTGCACAGCTATATTAAATTAGCACCTGTATTACACAGGCTTGCGTTTAGCTCCGACGCTGTTATTTTCTATGGGTGTCGTCCCCGGTCTTTGCTTAGGATAAGTTTAACAGACGTCCGGTCTTTTGTCAAGACTATATTCACCTTTTCGACATTACATACAATTGCAATCTTGCGGGCTTAGCACATATGCACAAGGGACATGAGTACATAAAATGCCCGTCACGGCGAGCATCAAACCCCTCCCAGCGTATCATACCTATGGGCGGGGGCGAAAAAATCCGCTACCATAAATGATAGCGGATTGGGTGCAGTGGCACGCCCCCTACATTGTAAAGTTTACAAACAAACTTATTGAGCGGGACTAAAGTTTGATAACAAAAAAAGCCATGACGGACAATGCCCGTCACGGCGAGTGACTGGCGGAGATGGAGAGATTAAATACACCACTTTACACCGCTTTTTATTGCTTTATAAAATTGTTTGTAAACCACGCATTTACGTCATTTAAGCCATTTCATTTGTTCCACATTTCACAAGCATATATTTACAATTCAGCTTTATCGTGTATAATTCGTGTACGCAAAACGTCAAGCATTGAGATGTACTACCTGTGCTGAAACGGCATATTTAGGCGGTTTTAGAGTGGGTATAACTTTTTTGAAGTCTGGTGGTGCAGACTACAAAAAGTTATACAAAGATTTTGACGATAATATCAAGGTGCTTTTGTACACAAAAACAGCCGCCGGGGCATAACGCTCTGACGGCTGAAATTATTTTTGAAGTTTTAGAATGTTAATACCTGCACAAAAACAATCTCATGTTTTTGTATAAAAAGTAAATTTTATTGGAGGTAGTTGATTTTTTTACATTAACATTGTATAATAAAACCGTATATTATTATAGAAAGGGGAATAATAAAAATGCCCGGCTGGAATGAGATAATGAATGATTTAAAGCAAAAAGAGTCTCCTTTGGATTCTGAACGACATAAATACCTTAAAAACTTATCAGATTTGACTGGCAGAAATGTTATAACATATTACTCTTCTTGGTTAACAAAGGAAGGCGCACCTAATTTAGACATTAATGATTCTGACATGGAAGGATTTATGAATGCTGTAAAAGGGTTAGATTGTAATATTGGTCTTGATCTAATATTGCATACCCCAGGAGGATCACCCGTGGCGGCAGAATCTATAGTAACATATTTAAGAAGTAAATTTAATAAGGAGATCAGAGTTATTGTTCCCCATTTAGCAATGTCTGCTGGTACTATGATTGCCTGTTCTGCAAAGGAAATTATCATGGGTAGGCAGTCCAGTTTAGGACCAATAGATCCGCAATTTAGTGGTATTCCAGCATATAATATTAAGAGTGAGTTTTTGGAAGCAAAAGCGGATTTGAGTGAAAATCCACAAAATGTTGCATATTGGTCTATGATATTTCAAAAATATCCAGCGGCTTTTTTAAAAAGCGCATTAGATGCTATTGATTTATCAGATGAACTGTTAAAAAACTGGTTAAGTACTTGTATGTTTGATGATTCAAATATAGATTATAGTGAAACAATCGAAAAGATTGCAAAAAATTTAAATGAGCATAATAGCTCTAAAAACCACGGTAGACATTTTGATATTGAGAAATGTAAAAACATTGGTTTAAAAATTATTCAATTGGAAAATGACGCAGGTTTACAAGATGCTGTGCTCAGTCTACATCATCTGTATACTATTACATTAGGACAAACAAATACATGTAAGATTATTGAAAATCAAAACGGTCTGGCATATGTATCTTTAATTAATAATTAGGTGGGATTATATTATGAGTAATTATGATAAAGACGTTGAAAACATATATAGACAGTGCGGTTTAGATTATTTATTAGATGAAATTAGTTACGATAACAATACTCTTAACAATAAAATAAACACTAAATTAGCCACTAAATTTAAATCATCATGTGAAATTACTGGTTGTCATAATTTAAGCAATACAACACAAATAATACGTTTTGAGTGAGAATAATAACTAGTTATTTTCGTTTTAAATTCAAAACAAAATCAGCCGCCTCAGACCCATAAAAAGTCCGAGACGGCTGTTTAAATTATTTTTTTCGAAGACTCTACGGCATACTAATATAAAGCCTTTCACTAAAGAAATAATTTTTGCTATATTGGCTTTATTCCAGATGGCGTTGTTTTATTTTCAAACTCGTTTATGTAGTAAGCAAGGATCTTCATTCTGTTTTCAACTCTCTTGTAAGAATGACCTCCTTTTGATATAAGAGCAAGGAGTCTATGTTCTTCAATAACTTCTGGAGAATAACCATTAAAAGTTTTTTCCACTTCACCTGCCTTAGCTGAGCTAAACGCTGATAATTTAGTATTAATGGCACCAAGAGCTAAAAGTTTCTTTTCCATATCTTTTGTATAATCCACAAGCCCTAATGCAGCAGTCAGCATAAAAAATTTCAAGCACCTCATATTTGCCTTTATCAAATTATGCGGAAGGTTGCTATTATTAGTAATATCATTGATTTGAGAAATCAACAATTCACACTTGCTTTTAGCAGAGCTAGACAATTCTTCACAATCCGATGCGTATTGCAAAACAGCCTTATCAAGGACTCCAAAATTTATTTTTCCATCTAATAAGCCTAACATGCTATAAAATGTTCTATCGAACTGTTTGCGTCCATTATTAAAACTGAATATGCCGAAAAATCTATTCCTATCGCTTATCCTATCCAAATATGCTTCCAACGATGTGCTAGGTAGCGAATTAATAATTTCTCCAGCTCTTAAACGCTCCTGATTTTGCAAATATCTAAAGTATTCTGTTATTTCCTCATCGGTTGAGTTAGTTATGTTTGTGATTGAAATATTAAAAGAGAATATATTTTCCTTAATTTCATCAGGCAACTGACTAAATTTAAGAATCACTTTGCCCCTGTTGCTCAACTTTCGTCTTAATTTATCCACTTCATTTACGGACTCTGAATCTGAATCAACATAATCAATTATGTACTCAATAATGTCTTTTGCACATTCACCTTGTATGGAATGTTGACCAGTAACAAAATTATATATAGTTGTAAGACGCTGCTGACCATCAACAACCTCTTGCATTGCACCCTTTGCATTTTTGTCTGTTCTAACTCTCAAACTAATGTTTCCAATAGGATAACCCTTTATGATACTATAAAGAAGTTTATCCTGGAACTCAGGGCCCCAAATATATCCTCTTTGATATGAAGGCTGCAAGTCAATTCCGTCACGTTTGTTAACGTTCTTAATTTGGTTAATAATTGTTTGGATTGGCCTTGAATCATAAGAAAATGCCATTATGTTTGTCATAATACTCACGCTCCTTTAAACTAATTATATCATAAAGCTGCAACATTGTCAATAGACTCTATTTAATTTATTCGACTTTATTTTCAAATATCACAAAATAATAATTAGTCTTATTACATGTGCAAACAAAATCAGCCGACAAGGAATAATCCCTGTCGGCTGTCTTACTACCTACTTGATCTTGATTTTCTGCCCCACATAAATGAGATTAGCGTTCTTGATACCATTGTCCTTGACAAGCTTCGCAACAGTAGTCTTGTAGCGCCGTGCGATGCCTGAGAGCGTATCACCACGTTTCACAGTGTACGTTACTGTCTTCTTAGTGGAACTTGCAGACGGCTTTGTGGTCGAGCTGGTGGTCTTCTTGAAGCCGTTCAGCCCAGCTGCCTTGATCTTCGCAGGATAGTCCACATAGCAGATATCCATGTCAACATTGCCGCTGATACCGCTGACCCTGCCACTGCTTGTGTACTGCCACATACCATATGTTCCGCCGTAGTTGCAGCGTGAGCCGTACTCAGCGACCCACAGAGCGTATCTCTTAGCAACGTAGGCAGATATGTACTGCTGTAAAGGCGAACGGCTGATATACAGTCCTGCCCAGTAGCCTGCGTGTTCAAGTGCATTACAGAAAGTCTTGACAAGGCTGTTGCAAAATGCTCTGCCCTTTGCGAACTGTGAACGCTCCTCGAGGTCAAAGTATATCGGATACTCAAACGTCTTGCCCTTGATAGCGTTGATACAGGTCTGAGCCTCTGCCTTTGCTTCCTCAACAGTTGCCGCATAGCTATACCAGTAAGCACCGACTTTCAGCCCTGCCGCTTTAGCAGCCTTGTAGTTTTTCTCAAAATATGGGTCTTTCTGATTAGCGTACTTGCCATAGCCTGCACGAATGATAACGAAATCGACCCCCGAAGCCTTGACCTTCTTGAAGTCAACGCCCTGCTGATACTGTGAAACGTCAATGCCCTTAAATGTCTTTGCCATAAAATTACTTCCTTTCTAAATCTTCGATGCGGTGGTTTGCGACCTTTATCTGTTCAGCGACCACCGCATAATCCTGTTCCAGCTTATAGGTGCGAGCAATAACACTGTTGTGCTTGTCCACACGCTCAGACAGCTTGTCTATCTTGTACTCAATAAGCTTTTGGCTGTCGTACTGTGCCTGCTGCATAGTCTTACGGCTGTTTGCCGCAATAACAAGCTGACACGCTACCGCAGACGCAGCCGTTATCAGTGCGACGATAATTGCCTCCGTCATTCATCATCACCTGACTTTCTTTTGGCTGACTGCGTGCCGAAATAGAACGATATCACCACAGTAAACACCGTGATGAACTGATCTGCTGAAATCGTGCGGCGCAGTGCCAACACGCAGAACACCGCTGTCAAGAACAGTGTTACAATGGACTTTACATCAATGAGTTTCGCTAACTTCTGCTTCATGGTATACCTCCTTTGTGATTTCTTTGAACTGCTCCGGATTTATAACGCCTGCCTTGACAAAATCTTTGACCTTTGCCAACGAATACACGCCCAGATCATAGAAACGTTTAATAATGCTGTAATACATCACTCGCCCTCCTCGCCTATCAGCGTGCCTGTCATAGCAGCTGTGTATAGCACTTGTGCCATTATTTTGTCCTGCTCGGTCACTGTAGGTTTCTCAAAATCTTCTGTGGTCAGCCCTGCGGCTTTCAGCATTTCTTCTTGTAGCTCTGTCATGTTGTACCTCCTATCTCTGACAGCTTAACAATGTATTCTTCTTCTGACGGCACTGGTATCAGATAGCTGTCGTTGCTGTTTTTGAAAATCACTGAACCGCCTGCTTCAACTTCTACGTTTCGCAGAAAATCATCAGGTATTAGGGCTGAAATATCGGTGACGATTGGTGTATCTAACGCCTTGATTTCCGTACCGTCAACAGTGTTGTTTTGTGTATAGGTCTTAGCCTCATAGTCTGTCACATTCCCCTCAATGCCGTATCCAGGCAGATTGCGGATTGCTTCTGGAATTTGGTATGTATTGCGGTGGAAGGGGGCATAGGCTGTGGCGGTTGAGGATTTTTCGATTTGGAAATTTGGAAAATATTTTAGAAAATCAGATTTCCATTTGTCAAAACCATTGAATGAATTAATCACAACATATACGTAATTCTCATCAGCTGTCTGAATTTTGATAGGGTGTCCTGTATAGGCATTTATACTGCTCACTGTTTTATGCCCAAAAAATTCAATATCACGTTTATCTGCACCTATCACTTTTCCATACGTTTCGCATAACGCAGTATCTCGTGCGACCGAAATGCAGTATGCAGAATTTGGGCTTACGCCCAGTTTTATGCCACAATAGCCTCTTCCCAAATCAACTAAATCACTAGCTGTGTAGCCGTCTATATTCCACAAATTCTTCCCCTGCTCCACAATCTCTTCCGTACCAGTGCTGACTATTTTGCCGTCAATGACCTCAGAATGACCGCCTATTGACTTTACGCTCATCAGCTTCGCCCCTGTCGGAACTGTCTTAGCATACGCTGTTTCGCTGTCGGTTTCAAACCTATGTGTGATACCCTGACCTATGTCAAACAGTGCATTTACCCTACGTTGCAGTTCCTTGTCCGTCTGCTTTACGTTAGCTATCTCAGCCGTGTTCTCAGCTATCTTTCCGACAGCCGTTACATAATCATCAGGCAGGCTGTCAGCCACCGCCTGTGCTGTCTGTGCAGCGGTTTCAGCGGCTTTGCGGTCTGCGGCAACCTTAGCGGCGTTTTCTGCCACTGTCGCCTTATCGGTTGTGACCTGCGTTGCCATTTCCTGCACCGCCTGTCTGTCTGCCGCAGTGCTGTCAGCATTGGTCTTGGCGGTTTTAGCATAACCCGCAGTTACTATCTTATCAGCATCGGTCTGCTGTGCCGACACTGACGCCTGCGCTGCGGATATCTTGGCGGTGTTCTGTGCAGTGACCGCCTGCTGACGTGCGGTCTCTGCACCCTGCCTTGCAGTGTCTGCCTGTGTTGCGGACGTTTCAGCAGATGCCTTTGCGGTTTCTGCACGGCTTGCCGCCTGCGTTGCCGTGTCGGCTGATTTCTCTGCGGCTGCGGCAGATTTCTTTGCGTTTTCTGCCGCTGTAGTCGCCGTTTCTGCGGCGGTGACAGCTGTCTGCATATCTGCGTGCGCCTGTCTGCCTATGGCGTCTATGCGGTCTAACGCATCCATAGCCACGTCAGGTGACGGCACAGCATTATCGTCTATAGCCGCCCCTATTCGCAGTCGAAAAAATCGTGATTTTTTTACCAAAATATACTCATTGCCTGACAGCTTCTTCGCCGCTATCTGGCAGCTGACTGTCTGCGCTGACCGCAAGATATCTGCCGTTGGCGTCCATGTGCCGCCTGTGATATCGACCTCATACTGAACGCCATCGCCGTAGTCGATAGTCAGCACATAGCGGTCTGCGCCGTCTATCTCCATGCCCTCAACAGACACAGGACGGGCATTAGTTTCACCGACATAGCCCAGCAGGGCTGTGCTTAGGGCTACGTCATAATCTGCATTTAATGTTATCGTCATTTAATCACCCCTTTTTACTCTATTGCAATGTAGTCAACATAGTATGTTCCTGTTGGCACATTTCCCACTGTTGACCCGTTATTAGATCCCATGCAGACGTTCAGATAGTACGACTTTCCCGAACCACTAACGTGGGTACAGTAGTTCTGATATGGTGTTGGTGCGGCTGTCTGCCGTAGCGTTGCTATTACCTGTTTAGGTGCAAAGGTCAGTCCAAGTGGTATCTGCATCAGTGGATTCGCTTTCGTCATCTTGTATTCCACAGTGCCATAGTGTATCTTGCCGGCTCGGCTCAATATCTCATCGATTTCCTCGCCTGCGTGTTGCATAGGATAATCGTTCTCAGTGATATCCTGTGCCAATGTCAAATCATCAGCCATTATCTCGCCCCCTTAAAGCTGTTCTTCAACGCTCAGACCTACCGCAGAAATGTCTGCTGAAAGTCCGCCGTCAAAGGTAAATCCTAAATTTGTTATCGGTATGTCATAGCTGTCTGTACCGCTGTCATAGGTCACCACGTCACCTATGTCGAAACGTGGATCGCCTAATCTGTGATACAATTCTGTAGTATACCACGAAAAGCCTCCTATCCTGCGCCACAGAGATTGTAGCAAAGACTCTGTCATGTATGGATTTTCAAACTCCAAAACTCTACCCTGTGTTGTGTCCGTCACGCCAAGTGACAGCGTAGTATCGTCATTTACTTTGCAGACTATACCGAATATCACGTTCTGCCTTTCTGACAGTGTTGGAAGGTCTATTGTGTTGTTATCCAATGTTTTCACGCTCTTGCCATACCACTTTCGGACGTACTTTCCGTACCTGTCAACATACCCAAACTCGCCCTGAGCAGAAGCCAGATAGGACAGCATTTGGCGCATGGTCACGTCCTTTGGCACTGAGCTGACTTTGAAATAGAAATACTTTGAGTACAGCACCTTGCCGTTCTTATCTATCAACCTTCTGCCGTTCTTGTCACGCAGTAGTCGCACCTCTGTGTAGTCATTGCCGTTCTGCAATCCTAATTGTCTGCAAATGTCGTCTTCAACGGATCTATTCCAGTTCGGGATAGGTATGTGAGGTACATACGGTTTGTCCGAGAAATACAGCCTGTCCGCCATTGTCAGCTGGACACTGCCGCCCGACTTTTTCGACTTAACACAGGTGAAATGTCCCATTGGTATCTTTTCGCCTGCAAGTATGCCGCTAGTTTCGTAGTCTACGAGATACAGATATGTGTCATACTCTTTGCCAAGAAACGCTGTTTCTGTGTCACTTATGGTCATGTTCCACGATTGCGAACACACGGCACCTAGTTCGATGTCGTCAGACAAGGACGTGCTTTGAGCTGTACTGCTTGCAGATACTATCTTGTCGCCTGTAAGTATGCTGTTTGTGTCTTCAAGCTCCATTCTCCACGTTCTGCAATAGCTCTCTATCTTTGATGATACAATGTCGCTTACTGTGTACATTTATGTCACCTCACCTGTACCGGAATAAGCATAAAGGTCAAGGGAAAGCACCTTGCAAAGCTGTCTTTTCTTATCCCAACCCCACTGCTCGTATGTTGTACCCTCTGCCCTAAAACGTGCCGTGACCATGTTGAACGTTTCATCAAGGTAGGTAACAGGAAAATCAGCGTCCTGCACATTCAGAACATACTCGTTTATAATCGCTACTTCCTGCGGTTGAAGATTTGCCCACTCTATGTGAAGCGTGGTCTGTAGCCCCTTTACGTCACCCACATATTTGCAGGTCGAGGAAAGCCCTGCATTATCGGACATTATTTTTTTCTTATCTATTGTGAACGTTGTCGGCACAGCTATTTCAGTATCACCGAATTTCAGATATTCCATTGCATACCTCCTATACAAGCGGTGACTTGCCATTAAGCTTTGTCAGCGAGTTTATATCTTCTACCACAGCCTTGCCAACAGCTCGCTTGTCTATCTCCACAGTGACATTTATAGGCTGTTTAGTGCTTTTGCCGTCAACAGAGGCATACTCTGCAAGGGCGTTGAGTATAGCCGACCGCATACCCATGTTTGACGTATCAGGCACAGTTTGTGTAGCTGTCTGTTTCCTCAGCGATGAAACGTCAATGCTGTTATCTACCTTGCTTGCACTTTGTATCGCAGATCTTACCATATTCTCAGACGCCTGCACTGCAAGATACGTTTCATCAGCCACGCCAAGAGCATATCCCTCTCCCACATATCCGCCAAGTGTACGGAAAACTCTTGACGGCGAATGTGAATCCTGAGCAAGCCTTGCGGCGGTTATGCCCCTTATGACCATTTCATTTACTGTGGCACTTACAAATGACATTCTGCTCTGTATGCCGTCTGCGTAGCCGTCTGCGGCGTACTGTCCTAGTACTTCATACGCCGTCCGCATACTGTAGTAGTTTTGTGACGGCAGGTCAACAAGGTCTGCAAGGAGCTTTGCAGAAGAATCTTTCATCTTGCTCATACTTCTGTCAACATAGTCGTTCATCTCATCAAAAATGCCTTTGCTCTTGGCAGAATACTGTTTAAGCTCCTTGTCCGACATATCAACAAACGCCTTTGCGTAGCCTGCGCCCTTTGGACCCATTTCTTCAAGGTTATTGTAAAAGTCCTGTGAGATAATGCCGTCTGCGACCTTTTTCTTCAGCTTAGCAAGGTTGTTTTCCCAGTCGGTAAAGCCGTTTATGTTATCGTCAAGATTTGCGATAAGCTGTTCGGCGGTCACATCTGACTTTCCACAGAACTCGTCAAGAAGATCTATCTGTCCGAACACAAGATCGTGCTGGGTTTTGTATGCGTCTGCATACTTGCCGCAGATGTCATTTATCTGCGACAGCGTTTCTTCCGAGAGTTCTGCTATCGAGCCTGTTGTAAGAGCATAAGCGTCGGCAAATTCTTTCTGAGCGGTGTTTGCTTCCTCTATGGACTGTCTTACAGAGGAAAGGTCATTGTTTGCTGTTGTAAGTGCACCGTGAGCGGTGTTGAGGGACAGTGCAAGCGCGTCAAAATCATCACCTGTCAAGCCGTCAGCCTTAGCCTGTTTGTACCTTTCCAAAGCCTCGTCATACTCGCTCTGAGCCGCCGCTTGGTTTCTCAGAGCCTCCGCAAGCTTATCCTGCAAGTCCTTTGTATCCTGCATATCCGCATAAGCGTCAAGCATATCGCTTACTGCGGCTGTGTTGTTTTTCAAGCCGCCTGTCTGATCATCTATGGTCAGATTAAGGCCCTCTATATCGCCGTTGAGCTGATCTATAATGGATTGCATTTCGGCTTTTTCATCAGCACTTTTATTTTCAGTTTCATTCAGCTCTTTGAGTCTGTCATTGAGTGCACGATAAGAGTCAGCCTGCTTTTTATTACTGTCTGTGCTGTCGGCAAGTTCTTCGTGAAGACTTTCAACGGCACTTTTGGTGGAAAGACATTTGTCCGAAAACTGTTTGACGCTCTCGGACAAATTCACTATACTGCTTTCTGTGACGTCTATCTCATTGGCAAAATGATTTATGATCGCACTGCCTATGAGTGCAACACCTGCGGCGATACCTGCCGCAAGATTTTGAGTTATAGCCATTTCGGCATTCATGGCTGTTGCCATAGCCTTGCCTTGTATCATTTGCAGAGTAAGCCCCTCAAAGGACTTTGTGACCGCAGACACCTTTGACACCGCAATGAATGTCACAATTGCCGCTGTTATGGATTTAAGGGCGTTGTGAACACCCTCTATAACACCCTCTATATTTTCTGCGTCAACGCCCATTTTCTCAAAAAGCTGACCAACTGCTGAATCAAATACCTTTGCCGTTTGAGATACAAAGCTCTTTGCAAGTCGCTTTACGTTACCGAAAAATGTTTCTGTCGAACCTATTAGGTCATTGAAAGCCTTGTCAGCATCACCACCTGATGTAAGCACACCAAGAAAGTTCTTGGCGGCAGCTTTCATGCTTGCAAAGGAGCCTGAAAAGGTGGTGCTTGCCTCTTTGGCTGTTGTGCCTGTGATATCAAGGTTTTGCTGAATTGTGTGGATAGCGTTGTATACGTCACTCAGATTATCAATGTTGTATTCAACTCCGCTGAGCTTCTGAGCGTCCTGCAAAAGCCTTTCCATTTCAGACTTTGTTCCACCGTAGCCAAGCTTGAGGTTGTCAAGCATTGTGTAGTTCTGCTTTGCGAAACCTTGATAAGCGTTTTGTATAGACTGCATATCCGAGCCGAATTTGTTGGCATTGTCGGACATATCCACCATAGCAGTGTGGGCGACATTTGCAGCCTTTTGAGTGTCACCGCCAAGAGATGAAAGCAACGACGCAGAAAAGCTCGTGACGTTCTCCATATACTCGTTTGCACTTACTCCTGCGGTCTTGTAGGCATCCTGTGCGTTCTTCTTGACGATATCAGCGTGCTTTTTAAAGAGCGTTTCAACACCGCCAAGAGATTGTTCAAGTGCCGCACCCTCAGTGAATGCAGAGGTGACGACCTTGCTTATAGCCGCTCCCACACCTGCCGCCGCAACAGCTTTTTTGAGCTTTGAGGCAAAGGAGCTGCCTGTTTTGTCGCCTGCCTTGTCGCCCTCGTCGGGCAGGTCTTTGAACAGGTCTTTTATTCTGCCTGTTATGCCCTCTGAGATAGGTATTATCTGCACATATGCGTCCGCAAGCTTAGTTCCTTCCGCCATTACGTTTCACCTCCTATCAGTTCTTGCCTTGCTTTTTCAAATTCTTCGATACTTGTAAATCCTCGTGTCTTGCTCTCACTGTCGCCTAAAAGCTTTGAAACAACAGTTTCGGGTATGTTCACACCTCTTGCACCGTCTTTCGTTTTAGCCCATTGCAGCCACGCAAGCTTGTCATATATCATTGCAGCAAGGAGCGTGTCAAGAGTGACCTTATCCCCCGAGAGCAGCATCTTGCATCGGCTGTCGGGACGCAGACCCATAAAAAACGCCGCCACTGAGGAAAGCGGCAGCGTTTTGTAGTCGTATATGTGATAGACCTCTGCGAGATCGCAGGCAAGCGACATCTCATCACGGCATATCATATGGGCAAGTCCGCAGACAGCCCTCAGGCGTTTTTTGTTTTGTCGCCCTCTGAGCCTTCGCCTTTCAGTATATCGGCGATCTCTGCAAGCATCTTGTTTCTTGACACTATTCCTGTGTCTATATCTCTGCAATGCTCTTTGAGGCTGTCGAGCTGTGCCTTGGAAAGGAGCTGTCTTGCCACCTTGATGACAGCGGCAGTGTCGCCCTCATCTATCGCCACAAGTGATTCAAGCAGCTCCCAGTTGTCAAGAGCCTTATCCTCTATCTCATAGTCAAAACCGCTTTTTGTGATACCTTTAAGCATATGATCTTCCTCCTGTTACTCAGATTTCAGGTGAATGTACTCATAGTGTGAGTTGCCCTTGCTGTCGTTGACGGCTGTCAGCGTGATGTTATAGCCCACTGCGTCAGTGTCTATATACTTGATCTCGCCCAGAGCCGTTACAGAGGCACAAGGGACTACGATACGCTTTAAAGCTCCGTCCTTGAGGATAAGCTCGAAAACATACACGCTCTCCTCGTCAGAGCCGCCGTTCACGGCAACTGTTATGTCCTTGCCCTCAAGTGCAGTTGTGACGTTATCAGAGCCGTAGACAGTTTTGAGCACTTCCTCGTTGAGCGTTTCGATGAGCGTCAGCGTGAATGTGTCACTGCCTGCGTTGGTCATATTGAGCACTACATCTCCGCCCCAGGCTGCTACGTTGCTGTTTGAGCGGTCATTGCCGTTTGAAAGTCCGTCCTCTGAGCAATAGCCAAGGCACTTGAACTCCGCTGCAAGAGCCGATGTTGCGTCTGTCGGCAGCGTTGTGCCTTTAGGTGCACGATATACCGCACCGCCTATCTTAGGCTTGCCTGCGGTAACGTTGTTTGCATTGTTGGTGTTTGACATTGTTATCTCTCCTTTTCGTAATATCGTATGTCGAATACTGCCTGATAGCGGTATCGCTTTGTTTCCTCATCGGTGTAGTTGTAGTCGCTGTTCAGCTTGCAGGATATGACGTCATCAAGAGTCACAGCGTCACGCATAGCTGCCTTGACGGTGTGATTGAGCCTTGCCGCCTCGTAAAGGCTGCCGCCGTATGACTGCACGGCGAGGGTCGCCGAAGATAGTCTGTTTTTCTCAGACGAGCCAAGCTTGTCGATGATGATATACTTCTGCGGCGGCTTTGCAGGCTCTTCCATAAACACAGGAACGTCAAGGCTCTTGCTCAGATAGTCCAGTATAACTTCTTCTATCATTTTCTCAGCACCGCCTTTAATATGGCATTGTCTTGCTTTGTTTCCTTTCTCGCCTTGTAGGTCACAGCCTTTATGCTTGCGTTCACACGCTTTTTACCTGAATAGGTGGACACCTCGTAGCCGTCACCCAGCCGCTGTGCCGCTTTGTCGGCAAACTCACGGCATATGTTCTCAGCCTCTTTTGAACGCAGCATTTGCCTTACTGCCTTGCGGTCAAGAACTATCTTCACTTTACCCATACAGTTCCACCTTGACTTTCTTGTTCCAGCTGAGGGGCAGGTTTTCTTCAATGCCCTCAGTAGGGAAACCTATGGTGCAAAATTTCCTGCCGAAGAACTCGACCTCTGTGTTTTCCCAAACGTGTGTATCTCCTTTTGGAATTGCAAGGGTGTAAGCTATTCGCTTGCCCGATAAGTTAAGCTCGCTTATAACATCATCAGACGACGGCTCGCCTACAAGAACATTGTCAACAAGCTCCCAGCTATCCTCATAAGTTGGTCTGCCAAAGCCGTCAACGCCTGTCTGCGTCTGCACTTTAAGCTTCACCGAAATTCCCTTTATCATTGTTCTCATAGTCATATACCTCCATAGCTCCCCACCTCTGACGAATGATACCAAGCTCTTTCAACTCGTTTTTGAGAAAATATAAAGATTGTCCTGAATTGAGATAAGTCATTGACACCGAATAGCCCATAGCTGCCTGAGATGCCTGCACAGCAGGTGGTGCATTATCAGCCGAACAGTCAAGACTTCTCACAACAGCCTTTGAGATTATCGCCTTTACTGTCAACGCATAGTCTTCATCACTTGTCACAAGGGTATTGACATCAACGCCGTAACGCTTGCCTATAACACGGAGCTTTGCGCAGGCGGTCTCGATAAGACTATCTGCCGCCTGCTGCTCCTGTGATGTGAGCTTTCGTCCGTATACTGCTATGTCGTCGATAGTGGCATAAACGTTGCTCATTCTGTTGCCTGAACGGCCTGAACGGCTGCAAACGCCTTAGGGTCAAGGATAGCAAAGCCGATATAAGCCTCTGTTCTGAGATACACCTCATTGTGACCTTTCAGATCTCTGCCTGAGTTATCAGGGTCGCCATATGGAATGACCTCCAAAGGAAGTTCCTTAGCATAGCCCCACTTAAAGGCTCTCGCAAAGTCGCCGACGATAGCTCTGTCTGTACCCTTATTGAAGTTTACAGTGGAGTTGACGTCACAAGCTGTGCCGTTGAGATTGCCTGGATTTGCACCAAGACCAAACTCAGGATACTGCTTTACACCGTTGACCTTGAGCTTTGCAAGTGCAGAGGCAAAGTCCTTTGAAAGTGCAAAGCCTGTTGCCTCGTAGTCGCCAAGCAGAGCAATAGCGTCTTCAAGATTGCCCTCAGGGTCTGTGCTGTCAAAATCGACCTTTGCACTATTGTCAGCTACCGCCTTGTCGATATAGTTATTATCCAAAGCAGCGACAACAGTTTTCTTTCTTGGATTGATTCCGTGAAAGCCAAGAATGTCGATAGCACGAGCAAACTTGATCGCTGCACCCTCTGCAAATGCTTTCATGACCTCAAGCTTTTTCTCGTCTGTTCCATAGATGAACTCGTCACTGAAGCGTGCGCCGTATTCGATCTTGAGCGGACGCATTGTTACCTTGCCGAGCTTAGCACTGCCTGCGGATTTAGCCTCGCTTTCACCGATAACGTCCGCCTCATCGTCCATAGAGAAAACGAAATAGTCGTTGCCGTTAAAGGACACAGGATCTCTTCTGCTGAGCTTTGCAAGGGTGGAATGACCCTTTACTGTTGAAAAAATGCTTGTTACTGTTTCAGGCTCAAGAAGTGTGCCTCTCTTAATTGTTTCTGCCATGATTATTCTCCTTTCAGCTTTTCAAGTGTTTTTCTAAGTGCGTTTTCCGCACTGTTTTTGCTTGGGTCGCCCTCTGCTCTGAAATCAGGGGCATTGTGTGATGTCTTAAAGTATTTTGACATCTTTTCTGCATCGGCTCTTATAGACTTTTCGTCCTCGCCGCTGAGCCTGTCCGAAAGCTCCGCAGGAAGTCCGTACTCCTGTGCGGCTCTCAGTTTGCAAAGGCTCTGTTCAGCCGCCTTGCCCTTTGCCGTAAGGTCTGCTATAGTGGTTTCATAGCCCTTGACCTTTTCTGCCATATCAGCAGGGGAAACATATCCCTCAAACTGCTTTGTGACAGCGTTTGTGTTTTCCTCCAGCTTGGCGTTTACTATCTTGTCAAGCTGTTCCTGCGTTGTAACAGGCTCAAATTCTTCTGCCATAATATCATTCCTTTCAAATATCAGTAGCTTATCTTTTGCTTCTTCTTTTCTTTAGCGTTCGCACAGCTCCAATGTGCAAGCACCACCGACTCTAACAGCGAAATGTCAGCGCCCTCCATAATAGAGCTGTAACCAAAACCTCCGCCTGAGCCTATGGCTCTGTGTTCGCAATTTGAAACAGCCTGCTCAAGTGCAGGTTGTTCTGCGTGGCATATCTTATCAGCAAACAGACTTTGCTCAAACTGAGCTGACGCCTGCACCACCTCAGCAACCTTTGGCAGCACAGCCTTGCACTTAACTCCTGCGTCTTTCATATCACTTTCAAGCACAGCCTGTCCGTTTGCACCGTCTATGGTCACTTGCCTTGCGTGAGGATTCCTGAGATATGAGATCATCCAGCCGTTCCCCTCTCGCACAGGGCGGCAGTCAATAGCTTCAACGAATATTTTGCCGTCAGAAGTTTTAACGGCAACTGCAAGAGAAACATTTGCCGTATATCTTGCATACTTAACGCCGAAGAACAGTTCAGGCGTGCCTGAAAGCTTTGGTGCTGTATCGATCTGATAGTTATGCCATTCCTCCCGGCTTATGGCAGACTTCTGATTGTATCTTAACCACAGTCCTAAACGCTGGATATTATCGTCTGTCTGGTCTTTGCCAAGCTCTGAACGTATCTTACGCTCGGTTAATATCGTGCCGAGTGAGGGATTTGTTTCATACCAAAGTTCAGGGTCATGTGCGTCAGCCATTTCAGGTATGCTCCACTCTGCCCAGCCACTATCAACATTAGTTCCGCTCAGAGTGTCACGGCGATACTGATAGAACACAGTTCCAGATGATACCGCAGTGGGAGGAGTACCGCACATCAGTGTCTGAGGGTTTGCAGAATCGGTAACAACGTATTTCAATGCACTTTCTTGGTCAGCCGTGTACTCCTGAGCCTCGTCTATAACGAGCAGGTCATAGCCCTCACCAAGTCCGCCTTTTGATGAACGTGTACGGAAGTTGATAAGACCTCCGTCATTATCTTTGAGCCACTCGATACGTTCAAGGCCAAACTGTTTTGTGGTCTTGAAGTCCTCTTTTTCGGTATATCCTGCCTTTGCAAGACGTTCAATGACCTTTTCCCATGCGTTGTGAGAGGTGGTCGTTCTGTGTGCCGTATAAAGAACACGCTCTCCGTGGATAAGTCCCCAGAGAGCACGCATTATAAGTATTTCAGATTTTCCGTTACGTCTTGGCACGCTGTAGCCGTATTTCATATGTGTCCACAAGCCTTCGTCATTAATAGCCATGATGTCGTAGAGCTGTATTTCCTGCCATTCCTGAGCAGTCCTGCCTGTGCTGTTATATAACTCTACAGCCTCGTTGCCCTTAGTCTGCTCATAAGGCAGGACAAGGGCTGTGGTGGGGGTCTGCCTGCCGACTCTCTTATCCTCAATAGTGGATTACCTCCTTTTTCGGGTACTAAAAAAAAGCACCCGTTAAGGTGCTTAGTTCCGATGTTTGATTACAGCTCAATGCCTTCAAGCACTGCTCTTAGCTCCAAATCCAACTTATAATCTGCCATATGAACATACTGTTTATACAACGTTTCATATTCACAAGTCGGTTTAAAAGGCAATGTGCCTGCCTTATACTTTTTCAGCATTTCAGAGAGACCATTCAATCTTATCTTTAGCTGATAATATTCTGCTTTAAATCTGTCCTTGTAATCGCCGCTCTCCATAAGTTTTGCTGTGTCTTTAAGCTTCATAATATCCGTCCTTTCTGATTTTGGGTATAAAAATACCGCCTCGCCGTAGCGGAGCGGTTATTAACTAATATTTGAGTTCAGGAGGTAACTGCTTTTCTCGAATGTCTGTCTCTGATACTTCTATACGAGAAATATGAAAAGCTTTTTTACAGTCATTGCACCAAACATCTCCATATCCTTTACCACTGCTTATTTCAAGCAATCTGTAATCTGTATTTTCTTGTCCGCAATATGGGCATTTGCCTGCCTTATGGAGCTGCTTTATACTCGCTAGATTGTCAAGCCATTTCATACTATCACCTCTTTGTAACCAAGCTATAAAATAATCGTTCAAACCTATAAGCTTGTTTTTCCATTAAATCTAAGTTTTGCTGAGCATATGCTTTGCCATGTTTCTTTAGCTGTAAAACGTGGCACTTTTCATGCAATATGGTTTTTACTAATTCCTCTTCAGAAGAAAATGCACTTGGGAACAAGTCTATTCTTCCTATGTTATTATAGTCTGTTGAGCCATAAAAAGGAAGTGCAAGGAGTTTTTCAGAACGCTGAATCTTAAAGGTTATTCCGCTAGTATCAATAGAATATTTTCTACATATGTTCAGAATTTCTCTTTTCTGCATTGGCACTGTCAACGTTGAGAACGCACCTATGTTTTGCTCTTTTCGTTCAAGGTTTCTTCCTGATTTCATTATACCACTTTTTTTCGATTTGTCAATCCTGCTAAGCACTTCTTTTTCCTTAGCTCTCGCCTGCTCAGGTGTGAGCCTTGTGACCTGCTTGCGTGTTTCGATCTCTTTGCCGTTTTGAACGTCTGAATAGCTTATTTGATCATATGTGCCTGCCTTTTCATTGACGTAGGTTATCTCACAGGTGCAGCGCTTATGCCGCCGCCACACGTCCTTTGGAACATCAGGATAGACGTACTTTCCTGCAAGCTTTGAACACCACGCACAGCATTTGCTGTGGTCTGAGCGGATAACGTACACCCTAAGTCCTGCTTTACTGCGAAAATCAGCATTTGTTTTGACATAATCGGTAAAAATCGAGCCGTTTATGTTCTCAACTGACGCAGTGAACTCGCTGAGCGACGTCTTGTCGGTAAGGTCCTTTTGAGCCGTCACTTTTGCAAGATTTTCTATCCTCTCAGAGGGGAAATCTGCTCTTTGTGGCTTTATGCCTATGCCTGCCACCTTATCAAGCTGCTTTTGGATATTTTCAGCCACAGAGTTTATAAGATCGTAGTTATCACCGAATATATCACCGAGTATCTCAGCAATAAGCTGTTCATCTGTAAAAGCCTTTGGACTTTCGGTTATGCTTTTTTCAAAGACTTTTTTCAGCACAGTTCCTGTTGCCTGTGCGAAGTCATCAACATCAGTGAGGTTTGCTTTACCGCTTTCAAGCCTTTTTATAATGCTCTGCAAATGTTTGTCGCTTTTTGAAAGCTTGACAAGGTCGCTTTTTATTTTGTCTGAAAGTGCGCTCATTTGCCGTCACTCTCCATACCTGTGAGAGCCTTTATGTTTCTTGCACCAAGATAGTCAGGCACAGCCTGGTTTATCTTCAAGATAGCGTCGCCCACACCCGAGAGTGCCGCAGCGTCAGGCTCGAAGATAGGCAGCCATGCGACTTTTGTATCTCTGAACGCATCTCTTTGATATGCGTATCTGTCACGGATACAAACGGCAAGATAGCCCACATTGAGCAGACCTGTTCCGAACGTCCTCTGTGCCTTGCGTGCCGTTAATCGTAGGTTTTCATGACCTGCCTTGATAGCCTCTGCGCTGGAGGGGTTTTCGGTGGCAAAGCCCAAGTCATCAAGGGTCAGTCCTGTTTCTCCTGCGAACAGGCTTGCAAGTGTTCTCAGCTGTTCAGTATATGGCGTCATTGATTGCTGTTGAAACTGTCCTACAATGGGGTGATCGCCGTCGCCGTCTTTCGTGAAATTCAGAAAAGAGGATATCGTAGCAAGGCGGTTATTGAACTCTGCGTCCTCAGATAATCCAAGCACATATTTTTGAGGAAAGCTGTAAAATTCAGCCGACACCTCAGAGCGTTTTATAGTTCTGAGAGCTGTCTGCGTATAGGCTATGCAGGCTCTTGAAATACGGCTGTGACCGAACGGACGCTTTGCGTCAGGACGATATATTATCGGCACGAGCAGTGCATATGGTGCAGCGTTTGGTATACGCTGAACAAGCACACCATGGGAGTATATTTCCGTCATGCCTGCCATGAAATAAGCCTCTGTCTTTACAACACCCATGCTGTCACGCTCAAGCACTGCATAGCCCTCGGTAAGCAGATTTGTCACAGGGTCAATGATACCGGTGGCATTTGAGCCGTCAATTACCTGCAGGCGAGGATAGCCGTTATCTTCTCGGATATAGACGAAAGAACAGGCTGAGATAAGAGCCGAAAGCACCGCAGAGTCAATGAGTATATCCTGATTGTTTGACAAGAATATTTCGCTCAGATCAAATTCATCATTTTGAAATTCATCGAACTGCAAGCGGTCAGCAAGGCTATCGACTGCTTTCGCACACCAACCGACAGTTTCCTTTAGCCCCTTGAATTTTTCGGGAGCAAGGCTCGAAAAGTCCTGTGCGTTATTTTTCATTTCGTAGTACTTATATCTCAATAGCACTCGTGTTTGTTTATCGGCAAGTCTGCGTCGCAGATAGTCAATTCCGTATATTTCGTTTGTCATATTTTTGCTCCTGTTTAAAATTCTGCGAGATATTTACACAATGAAGGCGTGAACGTGAAAAACGCCCTCAAAGGGGGTGGTATGCCCCCATATGCTCAAAAAAATTGGAAATTTCGTGAAAATTCGTGCTTAAATCGACTTCCAATCAAAAGTTTGCGGTAAAACACGGTTGGATACGGCTTCTACCTTTTGGTCAAACACCTGTTTTTCTACCAATTTATCAGATTTCTGACGATTGCAACACCAATGAGCAAGCTGTAGGTTTTCAAGGGCTGAGGGGTGACCGCCTTTTGCTATGGGTATGATATGATCTATGCAAGCTGACAGTGGGTGTGGATACTTCAAGGAAAAATCAACAGGTTTTCCACAGATACCGCAGACTGTTTGTGTAGCGTATATCTTCTTCTTGTTGATGCGGAACTGCTGTTGGTGTGAACCGTTTCGATCTGGTCTTGGTACTGGCATTGTATACCTCCGTGCAACGCAAAAGGCACCCCATAGGAGTGCCTCTTGTGAAAATAATTTAAGGAGTTTTGTAAATGGTGGAGCAGATCTGAGCGGTGGCTCGCTCTCGACCTGCATACACCGCCCGAAGCCCGAAAGCTTGGCGGCGGTTCAAATATTATGTGTTGGCTTTTACGGGCAACCAACTGACCGTATGGAACAGAACGTAAGCTCATGCACTCACGTTCTGCATAAGCCCCTTACGGGGCTTAAAAAAATTGGAGGTGACTTCAATGAAAGTACAAGTCTGAGGTACATCTACACTTTCCTCAGTTTAAATTATAACATAGGTAAAACGAACAGAGCGAACAAGTTTAAGCATTTTGCAAAAATCTTTTGACCGCCATTCTACAGCCGTCCGCTGTACCTCCGACCTTGTGTCCTATCTGTATCCAAGTAAAGCCTTTTACAAACCTGAGTACAAATATCTTCCTCATTTGTCTATCCTCTATCCCCTTGATAAACTCCTCAATAGCCCTCTGCTCGGCTTCAAGTCGTGCCTGTTCGCACAGCAGTGAAAGTGTATCGCCACTTGGCAGAAAGCCGTCTATGCGTGTGCTGTGTGGTGTGTAGGACGGCGGTGTGCATACGCTGATAGTGTCGGCAACGTACTTGCCTGAAAGCTCCGCCTTGATGTCCTCAATGGCTGAGGCGTTCCTGCGGTAGGCTTTCAGGCGTGACATGGTCATAGGGTCGTTTCTTTCCATAGGCTCTCTCCTCTCTTATTCCCAACACAACATACCCATTCTTTATTCCCCAGCCGTTGAGGATATATATTATCTTGTATGTATGCCCTGATATCTCATGTTGTGCGTGTTCTCTTATTGTGCCGTCTGAGCTGTGATAAGACGTTCCGTCAGTCGGTATAAATCTTATCAGATCTCCTGTCTGAAAACCTCTGTCATTCTTCCTGACCTCGAAAGTTTTCTCACCGCTCAGAACAGCGTCACAAAATTCTGTGTTAAGTTTCAGATCATGTGTTTTCATTCTTTTGCCTCCTCGATATCCAACAAGCTAAGCTGGTTATTTTTCATATCAAATACTCTGTCACGCCATTCAACGCCGATATAGTCAAGAACTCTTCCCCAGCCGTACTTTGTGCCGTCAGCATCTTCACAACACTTGTTCATCCAGAAATCCCACTCTTTTTCATTTCTTTCACGAAGCCTGTCAAATCGGTGAGGACGCTGTTCCATATGTATACCGAAACCGCACATTGAACAGCCTGTACGCTGAGCTTTTGTTGTGCAAAGCTTTCCGTCAAAGTCACGTTTTATCTCGCCATAGATTGTAGGCACAGGCACATTCAGGTCAAGTGCAAGTTGTAGCAAGTCCTGCCTTGTAAATATGGCAAATGGTGCTGAACGTATCGTGCTTTTGCCAAAGTAATTGCAGCCGTTAAGCATTAGCGATTTTTCACGTCTGCCACCCTCACTTGCCATAAGTCCTAAGAACGGCACGCTCTTGTGTTGCTTTGCCCAATCATCACACGGCTTTTCTTTCATCCAGAAACAGCATTGTGATGATACCTTAAACGGCGGTATCTTGTAGTCAACGCCCTCGTTTTCATTTTCGTAACCGCCAAACAGTTCAAGCCAGCGCTGAGAAAGCTGCATTCTTGTATGTTTGCGAAAACCGCCATACTCTCCCGTTTCACCCGTTATGATAGCGTGACGAACTGTCTTGTTCTTGTCCGTAGGGTGTGCAAGCAGTTCTATTTTTGCGGCTGTTTCTTTTGATAGTACAGGAAAACCATATTCCCGTATGATATCTATTTTTGACTTGTATGGGCTTAACTTTATCACACCAAGTTGCTCGTGTATCTGCTGAATAGATTTGTCTTCAAGACTAGATACCGATACACCTGGAACATAACTGAAACCACAGTAATCATGTATAAATTTCAAAAGCGTTATGCTGTCAAGTCCGCCTACCGATATGTGCGTGTTCAGATTTCTTTTGTCACACTCACGAATGAACTCCCTTACTCTGACCTCAGCGTATTTGACTTTGAACTCATACGGCATTTTCTGCTTAGTTTGGAAAGCTGCTATCTTCTGTTCATTGTCTTTGGTACGCTCCTCATAGCTTTTCACTTTTATCCCTCCTCAAATCTCGGGCATTCCGTCACAGTATACGAATGTATCATACCGCCCTTTTGAGCCTCGTACATTCTGTGCTGACACGTCCTCCAACCCTCAACAGGTCTGCGGTCTATGGACCATGCACAGCCTGTGAGGTATTCTCCTGTTATCTTGTCCTTTGTCGGTACTGCGTGGTGGCAGTGCCAGCAGAGGGTGTGGTCAGTGTGTTTCATTCTCACACCTCAACTCTTCCAGCCTGCAATACACCAACGTATTGCCGCAAGTCTTGTCAGCGATCTCTGCCTGATAGAAGAACTGACCTGTCTTACTGCTCTTGCGGATAATGCACCCTGTCAGCTCGTAGCAATCAGAGCCGTTGTAGCTCACCCTGCGTCCGAGACTTTTCTTTACTTCGTGTATCGTCATAGCTCCTCTATCCTCACATAAATGCCAGGTATGTCCGCCCAAAACTTCTCGCATATCTCACTCGCTACAAGCTGGTCGTCTGTCCAGAAGTCAAGCTTTGTCATACAGTCCTTGAACATCTTCTGCAAGTTATCCGTGTCAGGCTTGCTGATCTTGTACTCTCCGTCCTTGTGCTTGCCGTCATTAGGAAACAGCCACTTTGTTACCAACCTTATCCCACAGATGTACTTTTCAGGCGGTCTGTGCTTTGCAAGGTTTGCCGTGAGCTTTTCTTTTGCCGCCTTGACATCGGGTGGATCATAAAATATCGGCTTGCCGTTTCTCACTGCCACCTTATGTTCCTGCGCCGTAGCTGTCGGCGGTATCATTGCCATAAAAAATTCAGTCATCATCTTCCTCCTCGCATTTGAAATCTACTCCGTGCCACTTGTGTGACTTGTCATCATACACCAATGCTCCCGACTGTTTGACCATATCCCAAATGTATTTGAGTACCTGCGGCTGTTTCACGAGCCACCAAAGCGTGCGTGATTTTCGATAGTCGAAATCTTCATTAGGCAGCTTATGAAAAAGCGGTGGCATTTTCTTAGCTGCATTAACAACGTCTTGCCTTGCCTTACTTCTTGTTGCTTTCATCTGCGTGTGCTCCTCTCGTGCGTCATTATTCTGATTACTTTTTCGTCGGGGCAGTTTCAAGCCCCCGACAAAAAGTATTGTTTATAATAATAGATTTGTCTGTCCGTCCGACAAACTCGGTAATTTTCGATATTGTCCGACAAGTAAAAAGCTCGATTTTGTCCCTGACACTTTTCGATTTTTTTCTGTCTGTCTAAGTTCAAAAATTCGATTTTGTCTTGTCTGTCTACTGAGCTTTTAAGCCGCATTCTCCCTCTTCTATCCAAAAGCCACCATGCTCTTTGAGGTATCTTCCAACGGTCTTTTCGCTCTTTCCTATGTACTCCGCCAGCTCAGAAATACGGCACTTGCCGTTCTCCTGCACACCGCTGAAAGCTGTTTCAATGCTCTCCTTGCGCTCCTTGCTGCGGTCTTCATTGGTCTTTTTCTTGCTGAAATTCTTTTTCCAATTCGGTGTGATGTCCTCTACCTCGCAGTCTTTAAGCACGCCCACAGTATCCTCTCTGTGAACAGGATAATCAAACCACATATTGAGGGGAGCAAACTTCGGGAACTCTCTCAGAGTACCCTCTATACGCCATGCCGTGCGGTTTCTTACTGCAAGCTTAGCCTTGTCTATTTCGGCCATCATAAGCTTGTATGAGTTCGGGTGCAGGTACTTGTGCGTTATCTCAAGCATTTTTGACGGCGTAACAAGATCGTCCTGTGAACAAAGGTCATCAGTATTTCTGTAAAATCTCCTCATCCAGTCCTCACAGATACGGCAAACAGTTTCGTCCTCCTGCTGTTTGTAAAGGCTGTCTGAAATGTCAAGCTCTGAAAGGTCAAGAAGTGCGTCAGGGTCACGGGCGAATACTCCTGAACCGCTGGCTCTGTCCATTGAACGCTTACCACCCTGCGCTCCCTTTGAGTGGTGGTGGCAGTATATGACCGCACAGCCAAGCTCTGTGCATACCTTGTCAAACTGGTTGCAAAAGTGCGCCATTTGGTCTGCTGAGTTCTCATCACCTGTTATGACCTTGTAGATAGGGTCTATTATCACGGCAATGTAATTCTTCTTGCTTGCTCGGCGTATAAGCTTTGGTGCAAGCTTGTCCATTGGTACGCTGTGACCTCTCAGATTCCATATGTCTATGCTGTTGAGGTTTTCAGGCTCTAGGTGCATTGCGGTGTACACGTCCTTGAAGCGGTGCAGACAAGATGCTCTGTCAAGCTCTAGGTTGACGTATAGTATCTTTCCTTTGGTGCATTGCCAGCCAAACCACTTGACCCCCTCAGCTATCGCCACGCACATTTCGATAAGTGCATAAGACTTGCCTGCCTTTGACGGACCTGCAATGAGCATTTTGTGACCCTGTCTGAGAACGCCGTCAATAAGTGGTGGTGCAAGCTCAGGCAGGTTATCCCACTCAGCACTCAGGCTCTCAGGGTCGGGGAGATCATCATTGATACTCTCTATGTAATCTTTCCATTCTGAAAAGCTTTCTTTTCCTATGTTCTTGTCAATGATGAACTGTTTCTTGCCGTTCCTCATAACGCCTGGCATACGGCTAAGACGTGAGGGATTGCGGTTTTGTTTATCTATGTCAAGACCGCTTTCTTTGCAGACCTTGTAAAGAAAATCAACACGCCTGCGGTATTCATCATAGTTGGGAGCGTCTATCTTGACGATAGCGTGAACGCTCTTTCCACCGCTGTATACAAGCACAGCGATAGGAAGTTCAAGCTCTCTCATCACAGCATTCTGCTGTTCTATAGGCATACTGTCGCTTTCAACAAGAGCATAGCGGTAGTCTGTTACATTCTCGTTCTTTACGCCCTTGCCGTCAAGAGGATTGAAGCGGATCCACGCTCCGGCTTCTTCCTTGTAGTCGCCAAACACCGCACCAATGTCGCCGTTACATTCGCCAAGCCTCTTGATAAGCTCCCCTGCCGTCCTGTCACAGCAGCCCTTTGTGGGCAGATACTTGGTCTTGCCGTCCTTTTCTGTTTCCCATGTTTGCGTAACATAGCCCACGTTCTCTCCTGCTTCAAAGAGTGTTTCAAGATATGTGACTATCTCCTTGACAGGATCCCATTGAGCAGGCTCGGTGATCGGTATGCCCTCACCGCCGTTTACAAGGGGACTGCTTTCTTCTGCAACTATCTCGCCGTCCCAATCGTATGCCTTAAACTCATGGGGGCTGTATCCTCTTTCCTTTGCCATTTGCACGATAGTTCCTGCGGTCACAGGCTGAGCATTGCCGTTAAAGCCTTGCCACTTGCGTTCACACTCACCGCTGTGATAACGGCTGTCTGACCTCGACCAACTGTCCCAATCGTTCACGGAATAGCCCTCGTGCTTGAGAGCCATTCCCACATTGACCCATTCCTGATAATCACAGCTTGCAGGGTCTATGTATTCAAGCATTTTAATCAAACTTGTGTTATCCATTCACTTCTCCTTAGTTCTCAGGTGTGTATTTTTTCGGGTCAATATCTCTCGGCACTCTCCAACCATTGGCAGAAATACGAGCTATCATCTTGCTTGCACTGTCAAAGCTCCAAGAGCCAACGTGTTCAAAACCCTTGCTTTCCAGCAGCCTTATCTGCTTAGGCGTGGTAAGTCCTGCATTGCGGCGCTTTTCAAGTCGGTCAAGGATAAGCTTTGCCTTGCCTGCGTTGTCTATATCGTCAGGGAAAATGCCCAGCTTTTCAAGCTTTGCTTTCTGCTTGTCGGTAGCAGGAGCACACTCCCAGCCAAAAGCAGGAACGTAAGAGGACAAGTCCTCAGCCTGTATTGACATTTCATACTGCAATGGGTCAACGAGCTTTCGCTTGCGTGTTTTCATTTCTTTGAGCTGCTTTGCCAAAGACTCTTCACGCTGTGCCACAACGTCCTCGCTTGCCTGTTTTTCTGCCTCTTCGATATCCACTGCACAGCCTGCCTCATTGGCAAGATTTTCGGTCATTTTCTCAGCGACCTCTTCATTCTGACAGATAAGGTGTGCAGGTCTGCAAAGCTCGTGGCGTTCTGTGTGCCACAGAAAGTCAAGCAGTAAAAGTTCTGTCTTTCCCTCGCAAAGTCTTGTGCCTCTGCCTACCATTTGACAGTAAAGTCCACGCACTTTTGTTGGTCTTAGCACGATAACGCAGTCAACTGACGGGCAGTCCCAGCCCTCTGTGAGGAGCATTGAATTGCACAGCACGTTGTAGTCGCCTTTATCGAAAGCCTCTAATATCTCTGCCCTGTCGGTGCTTTCTCCGTTGACCTCAGCGGCGTTAAAGCCCTTGCTGATAAGGATATCACGGAACTTCTGAGAGGTCTTGACAAGCGGCAGGAACACAACTGTCTTGCGCTCCTTGCAGTATTTGAGCATTTCGTCAGCTATCTGATAAAGATAAGGGTCAAGTGCCGTGTCGATATCACTTGCCTTGAAATCTCCTGCTTGCGTTGATACTCCTGAAAGGTCAAGTTTCAGCGGTATGGTTATAGCCTTGATCGGTGAAAGATAGCCCTCTTTGATAGCCTGCGGCAGGGTGTATTCATATGCAAGGCTGTCAAACACCGAGCCTAAGTTCTTCATATCGCCCCTGTCAGGTGTAGCCGTCACACCAAGCACCTGTGCATGGGGAAAATGTTCAAGCACTCTCTGATAGCCGTCTGAGATGGCGTGATGAGCCTCGTCAATGATAATGGTATTGAAGTAATTTTCCGAAAAGCCTTTGAGCCTTTTCTCTCGCATAAGGGTCTGAACTGAGCCTACTACTACACGATACCAAGAGCCTAAACAGCTTTGCTCTGCTTTCTCGGTGGCACAGCCAAGCCCTGTTGACTTCATAAGCTTGTCAGCCGCCTGGTCAAGCAACTCGCCCCTGTGGGCTAGGATAAGCACACGCTTACCCTGCCGCACACATTCTTCCGTAACAGCCGAGAAAAGTATTGTCTTTCCCGTTCCTGTCGGCAGAACTGCAAGGACCTTGTTTATTCCCTCAGACCATTGTTCGAGTATAGCAAGCTTAGCCTCGTTTTGATATGGTCTTAAATTCATCATCAGAATGCACCGGCTTTCCAGCCGCCTGTCTGAGCAGGCTGACTATACTGTGGTGTCTGCGTCTGAGCAGGCTGAACGGTAGTAACATTCTCGTCATAGGCATAGAGCTTCTTTATCTTGTTGGACTGCCTGTCCTCACCGTCCTTGTTCTTGTAGTTGTCAACGTAGACGTGGCATTTGCCCTTTTTGCCTGTGATAGCGTTCCAGTTCATTTTCAGCGGCTCGCCGTGTTTTTTCAGACCGAGAGCCAAGAAAAGTGCTGAGAGTTTCCACTCAAACTTGTTGCAAAGGAAGAAGTTCTCTGTTATCTCCACGCTGTCCTCAGCTCCCCATATGGTGAATGTGACCTTTGCCATATTGCAGGGCGGCACTTTTGCCGACCCCTCGTGTCTTGCACGTTCATACTTTGCAACGGTGAAGTCATAGTCCCCCTCAGGGAGCAGAACAAAGTCCCCACCCTCGTTGACTATCTCATCTTCCCAGCCGTATTCCATAAAATTATCCATAGTGTTGTCCTCCCTTTAAAATGGTACTTTCTGATTTTCTCTGATAAGCGGCAGCATTTGCTCCCAAGCACCTATCAGACAGCCCTGCACAAAGTCGTCAGGATAGTTTGTAATAGGGGTATCATAAGGAAAATAGTTTCTCTGAGATACCACAAGACGTATATCCGATTCGCTTACGTTGTTGGCTCTCATAAGGTCTGCAAGTGCTTTCGGTATGCCCTCAGGGATAACGATAGGTGGTGCAACGTCCTCAAAGCCGCTGAGATCTGTAAGAGGCTCGTCCGATTTTTGTGTGGCAGTCTGTGCGGTCTGCGTAGGCTGTGCTGTCTGAACTGTCGGTGCAGGCACAGGCTTAGGCATTTCAGCAGGCTGTGTATACGCAAACAGGTGAGCTATACCACTATACTCAAAAGGCATTTCAGACGGAAGTCCGTCACGATTTTTAGCGTCCCAGCAAGGGTGATGTGTGGTGTACATTACACGGTCACCGCCCTGAGCCTTGAACTTCTTGCCGTCCTTATCCACAGCTACTGCATATGTTTTGTAGTTTGCAAACAGCACCATATCTGCCCATTCTTTCACAAGAGGCGATATCTGAGAAGACGTTTTTTTGCCGAGTTTCAGTTCCCAGCGGTCATAAGCGCCCAGCTCGTCAGGCTGTTCAAACTTTCTCATCTGAGCGTGAGCCGTAAGCACAACGTTGATACCGCTGTCAACTACCTCCTGCAAGAGATTAAGAAACTTGCCTATCTCCTCTTTTTCGTAAACATAGCCGTTGCCGTAGCCGAAATCTTCAATGCCTTTCTTCTGATGTGCCGAGCAGATCGTTTCAATGCAAAGCTGTTCAGCCCAATCAAATGTATCAATGACAAGGGTCTTGCAGAGCCTGCCGTTCATAGCTTCCTTTACCTCGTTTTTGAGCATTTCCCAGCTTGACGGCTTAGGGAAACGTCTGATGTTCAGCTTCTTCGTACTGCCCTCAGTATCAATAAATACAGGGTCGGGGAACTGAGCCGCCAAAGTGGATTTGCCTATGCCCTCAGGACCATATATCACGACTTTCTGTGCGGAGCTTACAACTCCTGATGTTATCTCATACATTAAAATGCACCTGCTTTCCAAGTTTTCGTTTCTGTGTTTTCTTCCTTATCATTGTCCATTGACCTGCCGTCCTCAATAATGATACTGCACTCGTCACCTGTGGAAACTCTTGTGGCTATCGCCTGCAAGCCCTGTGCTTCAAGCCACTTGCCGAAGTCTTCAAGGGTGTCGGTATCCATTTGTTCAAGCTTGTCCAGCAGGACAAAACCGCAGTCAGGATTGAGTTTTCTTACGATAGAGGTAGCGACGATAAGCTGTTCAGCACCGCTTATACTGTCCCACTTATGCCCGTTATACAACAGCTCTCCGTCCTCAACGGAAAGTCCTTCAAGAGGCAGGTCGGCACTGCCCAGCAGGTCAGTTTTAGCCTGCCTTACGTCCTCTATCTGCTCAGTGAGATATGTATACTGTGAACGGTAGTCCTCAGCGTCTATCTCAGCTTTCTCCCTGTCGAGGTTTGCTCTTATCTTCTTGTTCAGCTCCTCGATATCTGAGATATTCTTTTCAAGCTCCGCTGTGCTTTCGTCCACAAGGTCTTGTGCGTCAAGGCTTGCAAGCTTGAAGTTGTTCGCTGCCGCTTCATAGCTTGCTTTTGCACGTTCATAGGCGGACTTAGCAATCTCCAACTGCTTTTCGTAGTATTCTTTCTGGTCACGCTTACGCTGATTTTCGCCGTTGCGAGCAAGTATATCCTGCTGCTGTCTGATAAGCTCCGAAGCCGAAACAGGCTCGGCAGGAACGTTTGCGTACACAGGCATTTCCTTTGCAAACTTAGACTTCTGGTCAGCTATTCTGCCGATAGCGGTACGCTGGTCATAGAGAGAATGTTCCTTATGTTCAAGCTGATAGAGCGTATCGCCCACGCCGATTATTTTCAGCAGAGTTGAAGCTTTTTCCTTGCTTGACTGATTTATGAACTTAGGCAGGTCAAGTGCAAACTGCTCAACGAAGCTGTTCAAAAGCTGTTGACCGCCTTTTTTGCCTGTGCTGTCGGTGACTTTGAGAGAGCTGTTCTTGCCCGAACGCTCCACCACGATACCATTATCGAGGGTGATCTTCAAGTGCGGTTCGACAACAGACCCCTCACGCTGAGGAGAGGACGGCTTATACTTATCTCCCCCAAGTGCCCAAGCGATAGCGTCAAGTACAGAGGTCTTGCCCTGCCTGTTCTTGCCGCCGATAACAGTAAGTCCATTCTTTGCAGGCTCAAGCTGTACGGCTTTTATTTTCTTTACGTTTTCAAATTCAAGTGAGTTTATTTTTACTGACATTTTTCATTCTCCTTCAACTGGTTTTTCATCCATTCATCAAACTTTTGCAGTTCTTCATCTGTCGGCTCGTCCTCAGGTCTGCCCTTATCAAAGCCCAACGTACAGCCACTTTCAAAGCAACAGCCTGCTAGGTCGGCAGAGCATTCCACATCATCGCCATATTCACGATATCCCCAAGCGCAATCCTGACAGCACTTCATGACAGGATCTATACAGCGTGTTGGCAAGCCTTTCATTTGCCGTCACCGCCTCTCAGCCTCTTGATGTTGTGCTTGAAAGCCTCAACATATCCTGTCAGGAATTCGTTTGGGTAATCATCGAGGGCTATTTTCGCCATTTCCTCTATTCCTTCTTGACAAATGTCAAGCAATGTGCTATCATCAAGGTGTGTTGAATTGGTATCTTTTGATACCACCTCAGAGCTTGTGCCTGTTGCCGCAGGTGCAAGCTCGTTTTCTTTTAGGTACTCTGCCAAATACGCGCCACACTTAAAATCTTTTTCGCATAGCGGACAATTTTCGCAACTAACAGCAAATCCTGTACAGTACTCCACCGCCTTTTCAAACTCCTCTTTCGTTATCATCTTTATCCTCCTCGTTTTCAAAACGTTTCTCCCAGTGCCTATCCACCACGCTCAGCACAAGATACATCACTACATCTATGCCTGCAAGCACAGCTATTGTTATCAGCAATATCAACGCCATTTTACCACTTTCCTTTCATTTCAACTTCGACCTTGACTATGGGTCTGCCTGCTTCTCTTACCGCACGCTTTATGCTCTTCTCTGCTTCCTCGTAGGCAGTTTCTTTTACACTTACATACCACCTGTACGCTACATACATTGTAAGCACCACCAAGAGCGCTACCGCTGCGGCACATCTGATTATCTCTAACACGGCTATCATTTTCTCACGTCCTTTCCGTAAAGCGTGCGGAGTTTTTTAAGCCTTTTCTCGAAGTTGTCGATATCAATGCCCCACACCTCGTAGGCTATCTCGGTATTGACCGAGTGTGGCAGCCATGACTTCACGCCACGCTTTTCCATTTCTGCCTTAACAGCTTTCTTGATCTTGATAGTCTGCGTTTCACCTGTGCCGAACAGTGCCTTGATATCCGCATTGGTTATTTCGGGCTTTTCATAGTACAGCCGCACTGCCATTTCAATGTCAGGTGACCTCATT
>ENA-ORTV01000637-ORTV01000637.1-human-gut-metagenome-genome-assembly--contig:-NODE-637-length-42329-cov-7.923475_pt1 | contig 42329 bp, 42 predicted proteins | sample MGYA00241915_ERZ509194 | MGnify/ENA primary metagenome ERZ509194 (study PRJEB26280, sample SAMEA2338810) | human gut metagenome | biome: human gut; feature: human-associated habitat; material: faeces... | reverse complement strand
AGAGCGGCCGGGAACAGGCTGCAGCCGGGCAGGCCTGGCTGGTGAGCCTTTTGCCGGAGGGGGCGGAAACGGAGTTCTGGGTGCCGCTGGGCAAGGGCGCGGCCCGCAAGCAGAAGGAGCTGCAGATCCGCATGGCGGTGGACAACGCTGCCACGCTGGAGTGGCGGGTATACGCGGCGGCCTGCGCCGAGGTGCTGGGCTTTGGAGCCAAGCGCCTGAACGACTTACATAAAGCGGTGCTGGAAAACTTCCGGCAGCTTTCCGCCTGGGCCATAGAGGACGGCGTGGACGTGGCGCTGGAGCGTTTTTGCCGCTGCGCCCGGGACGCCTACAAGACCGACGTGCAGGTGGAGGACATCCCGGACGCACAGGCGCTGCATCAGCAGCAGCGCCAGACCCGGCAGGCACTGGACGGGCTGGCAGAGCGGGCCTGGATGGTGGAGGCCAGCCGCAAGCGGGTGGGCTGCCTGCCGCTGGCCCCGGCGGAAGTGGAAAAGCGCATCCAGACCGTGCTGCAGGCCCCGGCCATGCCGGAGAGCTGGGAGAGGAGGCGGGCGAGATGACCCTGAAAGAAGCGATGGGCTACCGGGGTGAGAACGCCGACACCCTGGCAGAGAAGATCGGCATCCGTGCCGGAGAGGTGCGCAGATGGATGGGAGAGAACGGCATGCTGCGGATCTCGGGAGCGAGAATGCAGCAGCTGGCTGCCGCACTGGACGGCGGGGTGCTGGTGACGGCGGACGGTGCGGAAGTGGAGCTGTACGGGAACGGAGGCAACGCATGAGCAAGGACAAAGGCAGGATGAGCCGCAAGCGGATCAGCAAAAAGATAGCCGGAAGGTTTGGCGGGCAAGTACCGGAAGTACGAGACATTGTACGCAAGAATCTGGTGGACCCGCTCAAGCGGCGGCAGGAAAAGATTGTGACCGCAAAGCACCGGGCCGGGAAGCAGGAGGGAAAAGCCGTATGATGGTGTACAAATACCGCCTGCACGACCCGGACAGCGGGAAGGTGCTGTACGAGGGCACGGCGGCGGATCTGGCCGCCCAGGGCGTGGTGCGGGCGGAGAAGATCCTGCCGACGCTGTGGCGGGACCAGCAGCGCCAGCACAAGCGCCGCGGCAAGCACCGGTGGGACATCACCCGGGAAAAGGTAGAAGTGGCTTGCAGCCGGAAAGCCTACAAGGTGCGGCTGAAGCCGAAAAAGACGGCGGCCGTGCAGGCAAAGCCGCCGAAACGGCCTGCAAAGCCGAAAGCTGCTGCGCTGCCGGTGCCGAAACCGGTGGCACCCAGAGCGCCCCGGGTGCGGCTGAAGAAGTACCTGACAGACCCGACCCCGCTGCAGCGGGACGTGCGGGAGCTGGAAGGCTACAACGCCAAGGCCCGGGAGCGTGGAAAGAAAGAGCTGAGCTATGGGTACTGGGCAGCAGAGGGAAAACCGGCTGCTCCGGCATGGTAAAGCCGGTATGCACGCCGGACTGCCCGGACCGGCACCCAGCCTGCAGCGACCGGTGCGAAAAATACCGGGCCTGGAAAGCCGAGGTACAGAAAGAAAAGACCTACACGAAGAGCCAGAACGATGCGGGAAAGATCAACCGGAACGACTTTGACGCGGAGTTCTGGATGGGCGGAAAGCACAAATAACGAGCCCCCGGCGGCGCTGGATGCGCGCGGCCGGGGGCTTTGGCGACGGCGGGAGCGTCAGGCCGAACGGGTGCTGCCAGAGGGAAAGCTCTGGCGGCAGGCGTTTGAACTGAACAAGCCATTCCTTTTTATAATAGGCGTCCGAGGCGGGCGCTTTGGGGGCTTGTATACCCGTTAATCTTGTGACTGTGTGGGCCACAGAAAAGAAACCAACACGAAAAGTTTACCGGACAGGGAGGGCACCGGGATGCGAAAAAGCTACATCCGGGAAAAAAGGACCCTTTGCGGGGACACATACCAGGCCGTGGGCATTTACCCCGTGACGGATCAGGAGCACCGCCAGCGGGGCAAGAAGCGCAAGGAAAGTGACCGGGGGCAGAAGAGCCGGAACAAAGCCACCAGCCTGCGCCGCCGACAGCGCAAGGTGCTGGCCAATTTTGACCAGAACGGCTTTTACCTGACCGCTACATACGAGGACGCCTACCTGCCCGAGGACGAGGAAGGCTGCTGGCGGGACGTGAAGAACTATGCCCGGCGGGTGCAGCGGGCGGTGCGCAAGCGGTTTGGCGTGCGGGGAACGTGGCTGAAGTTGATGCTGTGGGCCGTGCGCAACGGCGAGGCCGGGCGGCTGCACATGCATGGCTTTGCCCAGTGCCCGGGGCTGAGTGAGGCAGAGCGGCGGGAGCTGCGGTATATGCTGGAGGATCTATGGCGGCGGCGTGTCCCCGGCACACGGGAGTTTGAGCCCATGGGCACCATGAACGCAGACCGGATCATCATGAAGAAGATCCTGGGCATTGACGGGCAGGATACGAGCGGCACGGTGGGGTACATCTACGGCCACAGCTTCCGGCGGTGCCTGGAAACCAGCAACCTGATCCTGCCGGAGGAGCAGCCGGCAGCTGACACCAAGTGGAGCCGCCGCCAGCTGCGGGAGGCCTGCAGCGAACACGCGGAGGACCCGGCGTGGTGGGAAAAGCTGTTCCCGGGGTGGGAGTGCGTGAAGATCCAGATCTTTGACCCCGGCGGGCTGCACGAGAATGCCGAGCCCCGGCCGGAGGGCTGGGAAGCCACCGAACCGCAGGCTTATGTGATCCTGCGGCGGCGGGAGTTTGCGAAAGTTCGCACATGACAGACAAGAAATATTTATTTTGCGCGTAAAATAGGCGGTTTGTGCGGGGAATGTGTGAGATATCAGCCAAAAACGGCAAAAAAAGCGGGAAAGGCGGCGGGCAGTGACCAAAAAGCAGCGGAAAGAGGTGCGCAGGGCGCTGCGGCAGTACGACGGGCGCGGCAAGTGGGCGGCGGTGCTGGACCGGGTGCGGGACTACTATGCCCGGACGGACCCTGCCTGCTGGGAGCTTTTGCGGATGCGCTACCTGGAGGGCATGCGGGAAGAGGACGTGATCCGAGCGCTGTACATCGGGCGGACGACCTACTACAGCAAGGAGCTGGAAGCGCTGAGCACGGTGGGGATCTATGCGGCGGCGGCAGGGCTGCTGGAGGCGGAATGACAGCTGCGGGAACGAAGAGAGATGGCTGAGCGCTGCGGCGCGCGGCCTTTTTGTACTGCAACGGCGACGACCGCAGCCTGCGGCTGAAGCAGGGAGGAGCTGTTGGGGCAGCGGCCAGCAGGATGCAAGGCCCGCCCAAGGGCCGCAGCAGACGCTGGGAGCTGAGGCTGGGGCAGTGTTCTGGTTTTTCAAAGCGCCGCAAGGCCGCTGCGGAAAAAACAGCAAACACAACCCGTGCTCCACTCCCCCAAAAAGTCCGTAGGTTTTTTGTGCAGCGGTTTGCGATAGACTGGAACCATGAGCACAGAGGGAGGGCCTGGGATGGCACAGCGGAAATACTGCAAAAATACCGTGCCGGGCCGACAGGGGCGCGGGAAAAAGTACCCGGCCAAGGTACGGGCCGAGGTGGTGATGACCATGATCGGCGCAAACTCCATCTGTGCAGTAGCCCGGAAGTACGGCGTGCCGGAGAGCACCATCCGCAGCTGGATGGCGGAAGAAGCCAAAAAGCCGGACGGGGTGTTTGCCGAGGCCCGGGCCCAGGCGGCGCGGGAGATCGCAGCCCGGGCGGCGCTGGGAGCCCGGGCCCAGGTGGGTTACCTGCAGCAGCGGGTGGCCGAGAACCAGCGGGCAAGCGAGATCTGCACAAAGCTGCGGGCAAGGCTGGACGAGGACGCCCGGGCTCGGAAGTACGAGATCGGCGGGCTGCTCAAGAGCGAGGCCGAGGAGCTGCAGGACGCAGCGGAGACCGGCCTTGTGGCGTACAGCGAGCCGGGCAGCTACGACCGGCGGCTGGAGGACGATGAGCGGAAGGAGCTGGAACAGCAGCTGGAGCGGTACGAGGCGCTGGCCATGACCGACAAGGACGCGGCGAACGTGGCCACGGTGCTGATGAACGCTGCGGCCAATGCGGCGGCGCTGGTGCCGCGGGACGAGGGCAGCAGCCAGAGCGCTGCCCCGGCGGTGCTGATGGAAGCAAAGGACGACGCAGAGCAGCAGGAGGTGGTGCTGGATGGCACGGCAGGAGATTAACGGCCGGCCCATCATCTGGCGGCCGCAGCCGAGGCAGGCGGCCTTTATGCGGCGCAGCGAGGACGAGGCCCTGTACGGCGGGGCGGCCGGCGGCGGCAAGAGCGACGCGCTGGTGATCGAGGCGCTGCGGCAGGTGGATGTGCCGAACTACCGGGCATTGATCCTGCGCAAGACCTTTCCCCAGCTGCGGGAGCTGATCGACAAGACCATGCAGTACTACAAGCCCGCATTCCCCAAGGCCCGGTACAATGCCAGCAACCACTGCTGGACCTTCCCCAGCGGGGCGAAGATCTATTTTGGAAGCATGTTCCGGGCCCAGGACAAATACAACTACCAGGGCCAGCAGTTTGATTTTATCGGGGTGGACGAGCTGACCCACTTCACCTGGGAAGAGTACAGCTACCTGATGAGCCGCAACCGCCCCAGCGGGCCGGGCACACAGGTGTACATCCGGGCCACGGCCAACCCCGGCGGCATCGGCCACGGGTGGGTGAAGGCCCGGTTCATCACGCCGGCACCCCCGGGCACCCGGATGGTGCAGCTGGTGGACGTGAAGAAGCCGGACGGCACCGTGGAAAAGCTGCGGCGCACGCGGGTGTTTATCCCCTCCACCATCTTTGACAACCCGGCACTGCTGAAAAATGACCCGGGGTATCTGAACAATCTGGCAAGCCTGCCGGAGGCAGAAAAGCAGGCGCTGCTCTATGGCAGCTGGGACAGCTTCAGCGGCCAGGTGTTCACCGAATGGCGGAACGACCCGGCCCACTACGAGGACCAGCGGTGGACCCACGTGATCAAGCCGTTCCGCATTCCGGCACACTGGAAGATCTGGCGCGGGTACGACTTTGGCTACTCGCGGCCCTTCTCGGTGGGGTGGTACGCAGCGGACGAAGAGGGCAGGCTGTACCGGATCAAGGAGCTGTACGGCTGCGACGGTACGCCGAACGAAGGCCTGAAGATCGACCCGGTGGAGCAGGCCCGGCGCATAAGGGAAGCGGAAGAGAACGACCCGATGCTGAAAGGCCGGGTGATCCAGGGCGTGGCGGACCCGGCCATCTTCAACGAGAGCCAGGGCGAGAGCATTGCCCAGATGCAGGAAAAGCACCCGTACTACCTGGTATGGCACCCGGGAGATCACACCCGCCTTGCCGGCAAGATGCAGATGCACTACCGGCTAGCCTTTAACGCCGAGGGACGGCCCATGTTGCAGGTGTTTGACACCTGCAAACACTTTATCCGGACCATCCCGAACCTTGTGTACGACGAGAGCAACGTGGAGGACATTGATTCTGGCCAGGAAGATCACATTTACGACGAGTGCCGCTATGTGCTGATGGAAAACCCCATCAGCCCGCGGCAGATCCAGAAAGAGACGGTACTGCGGGACGACCCGCTGGATCTGGACAAGCACAAGAGCCGCACCAGAGTGATGCGGGTGTAACCCTCTCACCGTTGCAGTCCGATGGCGCGGCGCTGCAACGGAGCTCTCCCAAAGGGCGAGCTTTTCTCAGAGGAATGGGAAGAAAAGGAGTGACAGAGTGGACAGAAAGAAACTTTTGCAGGAGCTGCTGCAGCGGTACCCGGACCCGAGAAAGACGTTGTATCCGGAAGATCGGGGCGGAATTGCCACCCCGGCGGGGGCCGGGATGCTGAACGGCCTGGGAACGCAGCAGCCGGAGCCTGTGACCGGAACGGGCCTGCAGACGGCAGGCGGCAAACCCACGGAGGATGCTGCCGGGGCGCAGGTGATCGGGCCGGAGGAGATCGCAAAGGCGGGGGAGACCCTGCAGAAATACAAGGCGGGCAAGGCGTCGCTGGACAAGCGCATTGTGGACAACGAGCTGTGGTTCCGCATGGGACACTGGAAGAACTGCGAAAACAAGATGATGGAGGGCAAGCCCAAGCCCTCCAGCGGGTGGCTGTTCAACAGCATTGCCAACAAACACGCTGACGCCATGGACAACTACCCGGAGCCCAACGTTTTGCCCCGGGCGGCGGACGACGAAGAAACGGCCAAGGCACTCTCGAAGATCATCCCGGTGGTTTTGGAGCAGTGCGACTATGAGCAGGTGTACAGCGACACCTGGTGGCGCAAGCTCAAGACCGGCACCGGCGTGAAGGGTGTGTTCTGGGACCCGACGCTGCGAGGGGGCCTTGGCGACATCAGCGTGAAGAGCGTGAACCTGCTGATGCTGTACTGGGCCCCTGGCGTGAGCGACATTCAGGAGAGCCCGAACCTGTTCAGCCTGAGCCTGGAGGACAACGAGCAGCTGGTGGCGAAATACCCCCAGTTGGAAGGCCACACCGGAAAGAGCCTGGACGTGGCCGAGTACATCCACGACGATCAGCTGGACACCACCGGCAAGAGTGTGGTGGTGGACTGGTACTACAAAAAGGCCCGGCCGCAGGGCGCGCCGGTGCTGCACTACTGCAAGTACTGCAACGGCGTGGTGCTGTACGCCAGCGAGAACGACCCGGCCCTGGCCGAGCGGGGCTTTTACGACCACGGGAAATACCCCTTTGTGTTTGACCCATTGTTCATGGAAGAGGACAGCCCGGCGGGCTTTGGGTACATCGACGTGATGAAGGACACCCAGACCGCCATTGACGAGATGAACCACGCCATGGACGAGAACGTGAAACTGGCAAGCAAACTGCGCTTTGTGGTGAGCGACTCGGCCGGGGTGAGCGAGGAAGAACTGGCGGACTTCAGCCGGGACATCGTGCATGTGGTGGGGCGGCTGAACAGCGACACCTTTATGCCGCTGCAGACCAGCGTACTGAGCGGCAACTGCATCACCTACCGGGACGACCGGGTGAACGAGCTGAAGGAGATCAGCGGCAACCGGGACGTGAGCCAGGGCGGCACTACCAGCGGCCTGACCGCGGCCAGCGCCATTGCGGCCCTGCAGGAAGCGGGCAGCAAGCTGAGCCGGGACATGCTGAAAAGCGCGTACCGCTCCTTTGCGAAGGAGTGTTACCTGATCATTGAGCTGATGCGCCAGTTCTACGACGAGCAGCGGGTGTTCCGCGTTACCGGAGAGACGGGGCAGACCGAGTACACCCCCTTCAGCGCGGCGCAGCTGCGGGCCGTGCCGGGCGGCGAGATCGGAGGGGTGCAGCTGGGCGACCATGAGCCGGTGTTTGACATCACGGTGAGCGCGGCCAAGAAGAGCACCTTCAGCCGCCTTTCTCAGAACGAGACGGCGAAAGAGTGCTACCAGATGGGCTTCTTTGCGCCAGCCAACGCCGACGCGGCCCTGGCGGTGCTGGACATGATGGACTTTGAAGGCATTGAGAAGGTGCGCCAGCGGGTGAGCGAGAACGGCACGCTGTACCAGCAGCTCCAGCAGATGGCGCAGCAGATGCAGAAAATGGCGGCCATCATTGACCAGCAGAACGGCACCAACGTGAGCGAGGCGGCAGGAGCGGCTGCGCAGGCGGCGGGCAGCACGGGTGGCGGCAGCGGCAGCAGCAATGTGACCCGCAGCACCACCAACAGCCTGGGCGCTGCGGTGGGCGAAGGGAACAACAGTCTCTCGACACAGGCGGCCAAGCGGGCCATGGATGCGAACAACCCGAACAAGGAATGACCCTCTCAGTGCGCAGTCCGGCCGGGGCCGGAGCTGCTTGCGGCTCTCCCGAAGGGCGAGTTCTGCTTAGAGGAATGATTTTGAAAATTGAAGCGGGAGGAAACGATGATCAGAGCGACAGTTGCAAGAACGGTGTGGAACAGCGGTGTGACCGGCTACGAGGTAAAGGCTGAGGGCCACGCCGGTGCGGGCGAGTACGGGCAGGACATTGTGTGTGCTGCGGTGAGCGTGCTGCTGCAGACGCTGGCCAACGAGGTGACGGAAGCAGCCCGGGCGGGCCTGCTGGCCGTGGGCGTTGTGGCCCATGGCGACGGCTGGATGAAGGTGGAAATGACCCCCACCGACCAGACGCAGGACATGGCGGACGCCTGGGTGGAGCTGGTGCAGGACGGCATTGACGCCCTGGCCGAGAGCTACCCGGAGAATGTGGAGCTGACCGTACACCTGCAGTTTGCGGACGGGAAAGCACCGGACTCCGACGAGCTGGCAGACATGGTGAGCGGCAAGATGAATCTGCAGTATTTTGCTGACGGCGGAGACGGCGGAGCAGGCGCTGCAGAGGGTGGTGCGGCGGAAGCTGCTGCCCCGGCGGTGCAGGAGCCTGCCTTGCGGCCGGCACAGGAGCGGCTGGCACGGCGCAGCGGGGCGCTGAAGGGGAAGGCGGCAGGCGGGGAGAAACTCCCCCAGCCGCCTGCGGGCGGCAGCCCCCTCAAGGAGGGGGCCTCTGGCAGTGAGAGTGACCCGGCGGAAGCGGAGAAGCACCAGGAACCTGCCAAGGAGCCCAAGGCCGAAAAGACCCCGGAGGAGCGCCGGAGAGCCTTTGGCGAGATGGTGCAGGGCGAATACAGCGACGTGTTCCAGGAGATGATGCAGCGGGCCATTGATAAGGCCACGGAGAACATCCGGCAGAATCCGCAGGTGGCGCGGCTGACCCAGGCACTGGCCAATGCCTACGGCGTGGACACCGATGACATGGACGGCCTGATCGAGGCGGTGGAGAACGGCCGCGTGAAGGACGAGAAATACTACGAGGACCTGGCCCAGCAGCGGGGTGTGAGCGTGAAAACGGCCCGGGAGCTGGACAAGATGGAGAGCGACCTGAAGCGCAGCAACACCCGCAACGCGCAGCTGCAGGCCATGCAGCAGGAAGCGACCCGCCAGCAGCGGGTGAGCCAGATCCAGGCACAGTGGGAGGCCCAGGCCGCCCAGCTGAAGACCCAGTACCCGGATTTTGAGCTGCAGGAGGTGCTGGCCAACGAGCAGGTGGCCGACCTGATGCGCCGTGGCGTGAGTCTGCCGGACGCTTACCGGGCCGCCTACTTTGACCACATCATGCAGCAGGCCACGGCCCAGACCGCCCAGAAGGTGGAGCAGGGCGTGGCGGCGCGCATCCAGCAGAGGGCCAGCAGACCCGGCGAGAACGGCACCCGGCCCGGCGGCGCGGTGACCACCCATGTGGACGTGGCCAGCATGAGCCGCCGCCAGCTGGAGGACCTGGAACGCAGGGCACGCCGGGGCGAGAAGATCACGCTGTAACGACTTCCCACACGAGGGTGTGAGAACATAAACCTTTGAAGGAGGACCAAACCATGAAATGGAAGAAGATGAACCTGCAGCTGTTTGCGGATGCGCACGAGCAGCTGCAGAACACCACCGGCAGCTCCGGCATGAGCGCCGAGATGAAGACCTTTTACGAGCGCCGCCTCATCGACCAGGCGCTGCCGGCGCTGGTGCATGACCAGTTCGGCGACAGCTACCCCATCCCGGCCAACAACGGCAAGACCATCGAGTTCCGCAAGTATGACGCGCTGCCCAAGGCCACCACGCCCCTGACCGAGGGCGTGACCCCGGAAGGCCAGGCCCTGACCGTGACCACGGTGACCGCTGAGGTGCACCAGTACGGCGGCTGGGTGCCCCTGACCGATATGGTGCAGATGACCACCATTGACAACAACGTGGTGCAGGCCACCAGCGTGCTGGCAAGCCAGAGCGGCCGCACCATGGACACCATTGTGCGCGACATTCTGGCCGGCGGCACCAACGTAATCTACGCCCCCAAGGTGAGCGACGGCGTTGAGACCCCCGTGAGCAGCCGTGCGGGCCTGGACGCCACGGCCCAGCTGACGGTGGACCTGATTGAGCAGGCGGTGGCCCAGCTGAAGGTGCAGAATGCTGATCCCATCGGCTCTGCCGGCGGCAGCTATGTGTGCATCATCCACCCGTACACGGCCTACGACCTGAAGAAGGACCCGGCCTGGGTGGAGGCCCACAAGTACGCCAGCCCCGAGGAGATCTTTGAGGGCGAGATCGGCAAGATCGGCAACGTGCGCTTTGTGGAGACCAGCGAGGCAAAGATCTGGACGGGCACCGGCTGCCCCAGCGGCCTTGCGGTGTTTGGAACCCTGGTGCTGGGTGCCCACGCCTACGCCACCACCGAGCTGGAAGGCGGCGGCCTGCAGCACATTGTGAAGCAGCTGGGCTACGGCGACGACCCCCTGAACCAGCGCGCCTCTGTGGGCTGGAAGGCCGTGAAGACCGCCGAGCGTCTGAGCGAGCAGTATATGGTGCGCATTGAGAGCTGCAGCGCCCGCTACAGCGCCAAGGCGAAGGCAAACTGAGGAACGGAGGATGAACACAAAATGGCAGTGAAGAAAGAAACCGCCCAGCAGGCTGCAGAAGCAGCCACCCAGGACACCAAGGACGTGCAGGCGGAGAAGCCCGCCACCGAGGTGATCCACCTGTTCAAGGACAACGGCCGCTACTCCAGCGCCCGCTTTGTGAGTGTGAACGGCGAGGCGTACCTGATCCAGCGTGGTGTGGACGTGGAGGTGCCTGCGGCAGTGGCCGAAGTGCTGCGCCACAGTGAAGAGATGGACAATGCGGCCAACGCGAAGATCGAGGCGGCCCAGGCGGCGGCGCAGAACGTGCCGGCACTGCAGAAGCTGTAACCCTCTCACCGGCCCCGTCCGCCAATGGCGGCGCGGATGCCGGAGCTCCCCCGAAAGGGGAGCCACGAATCAAAGAAGAATACACCCGGTACGGCAGGCACTTGCTGTGCCGGGTGTTTTTGCTAAGGAGGAAAGCCGATGACGGCAGGAAAGGCTTTGGAACTGGCCGACCAGATGCGGCCGAACAACGACTTTAGGGACGAGATGAAGCAGATGTGGCTGCGCCAGTGCGACGCGCGGCTGCGGCAGACGGTGGTGAACCGCTCGGCCTGCGGTGACTTTGACGCGGTAGGGGCGGACATGGCCGGGGACGGGCTGGAGTATGACACCCAGCTGCTGGCACCGGATGCCTTCAGCGCACTGTACCAGCACTGGCTGTGCGCCCAGATGGACCTGGCCCTGGGCGAGACGGCCCGGGCGGTGAACGAGCTGCAGATGTACAGTGACTACTGCCAGGAGTTTGCAGCCTGGATGCGGCAGAAATACCCCCCGGCGGGCGGGGTGCAGTGGAGGTATTGAGAGATGATCGACGGGACGAACCTGAACCAGCTGACCGGCAGCCGGCAGCTGTTGCGGGCCTTTGGGGGCATCAACGAGACCTACAGCTGCAGCGAGGCGGAGCTCTCGGCGGCGCTGAATTTTTCCGGCAGGGGATTTCCGGCGCTGCAGACCAGGGCCCTGCGCAAGAAGGTGCGGGATGTGGAAAAAGTAAACGGCATGTACCACCTGAACGGGCTGCTGATCTGCCGGGGAATGGGGCTGGAATACGCACCGGACGGGCAGGCGGGCCGCACGGCGGCGGTGACGCTGGAGAATGTGCTGACCGATGACCGCAAGGAACTGGCCGGCATGGGCAGCAAGGTGCTGATCTGGCCGGATAAGCTGGCCTTTGACACTGAGACCGGCCAACTGGAGCCGCTGGGGGCGAAGTGGGAGCTGGGCGACCGGAAGATGACCGTGTGCCCCTGCGACACGGAGGGCAAGGTATACGAGGTGGCCGGTGCAGGCGACACGGAGCCGGAGAGCCCGGAGGACGGGCAGCTGTTTTTAAAGGGCGCCGCCGGGAACCTGTACGACTATGAGAGCGTGCTGGAAAAGTGGAGCGCCAAGAGCGGCAAGTGGGTGCAGGTGCTGGTGAACACAGTGCGCATGACCTGCCCGGGGATCGGGAGCCTGCTGAAGGAGGGCGACACGGTAACCCTGACCGGCATGCCGCAGGCGGTGTGCGACGCGCTGGCGGCAGACCTGAACGGGGAGATCGTGGTGCAGGCGCTGGAGGGGGACGACCTTGTGGCCAACCTGACCCCGGCCCAGGACAGCAGCCGGTACTATGGCAGCTGGACGGTGACGGCCACGGGCACCAGCTGGCGCAGCCTGGACGGGGTGCGCACCGAGAACGAGGGTCTGGCCGTGAGCATCACGCTGGAGCGGCGGGTGCCGGATCTGGACTTTGTGACCGAGCAGGGCAACCGGGTATGGGGCTGCAGCAAGAAGGAGAACACCATTTACGCCTGCCGCCTGGGCGACCCCACCAACTGGTACAGCTACCGGGGCATTGCAGCGGACAGCTACGCCGTGAGCGTGGGCAGCGACGGCACTTTTACCGGCGCGGCCAGCTGCATGGGGTATGTGCTGTTCTTCAAAGAGAACTGCATCCACAAGCTGTACGGCTCCAAACCCAGCGACTACCAGCTTTCCAGCGTGCGGTGCCGGGGCGTGGCAGCCAACGCCGCCCACAGCCTGTGCGTGCTGAACGAGACGCTGTATTACCTTTCGCCCGGCGGGGTGATGGCATGGGACGGCAGCCTGCCCAGCAAGGTGTCCGGCGCGCTGGACACCGGGAAGCTGACGGGAGCCGCGTGGTGCGCGGCCGGAAGCCTGGACGCGCGGTATTACCTGTACCTGCGCCGCCAGGGGGACAGCGCCGGGCGGCTGCTGGTGTACGACACGGAGCGGGGCCTGTGGCACGAGGAGAGCGCCGTGGGTTACGAGATGGCCAGCACCGGCCGGCAGCTGTACCTGTGGGACGGCCGGGCCCTGTGGGCGGCAGACCCCGACCGGGAAACAGAAGGGGAAGCCGAGGCGGCGCTGCAGTTTGAAGCGGTGAGCGGAGACATTGGACTGACCGAGACGGATGACAAATACATCAGCCGGATCACCCTGCGGCTGGACGCCCAGACCCACAGTGTGGTGACGCTGGCGGCGAGCTACGACGGCGGACCCTGGGAGACCCTGCGCACGGCGGCCGCCACGGGAGACCATGCCCGGCTGAACCTGCCCTTTGAGCCGCGCCGGCACGACACCATGCGGCTGAAGCTGAGCGGCACGGGGCAGATCGCTTTGCGGAGCATGGCCTTTACGCTGGCAGGCACCACCGGCGGCCGGGTGACCGGGGCCGGGCCGAGAAAGTGAGGGATGAACATGGCGAGTTTAGCGGGGCTGAACGGCATCAGCCTGCCCAGCTTTGGCAGCAGCATGGACCCGGAGGACGCCCGGGCGCTGCGCAACTACCTGTACCAGCTGCAGGAACAGCTGGGCTACGTGCTGACCAACCTGGACAGCGAGAACATGAGCGAGAATTTTTTGAGCAGTAAGGGGGAGACGGAATGAGCAGACTGAGCAATGCCCGGACGGAACTGGAGAACTACGAAAAGACCCGCCCGGCGGACTATGTGAGCCAGTACCAGCCGAAGATCAAGGACGTGATGGGCCAGCTGGACGGCATGAAAGAGTTTGACTACGACCCGGACGCCGACACGGCCTACCAGCAGTACAAGAGCCAGTACACCCGCTCGGCCAAGCTGGCGAACCAGAACGCACAGGCCAATGCCGCCGCCCAGACCGGCGGTTATGGCAGCAGCTACGGCACCCAGGCGGGCCAGAACGCCTACACGGCCACCATGAACAACCTGGACAACGTGCTGAACAGCCTGCAGGACCAGAGCCGCAGCGAGTACACGGCCAAGCGCACCGGGCTGGAGAGCCAGCTGAGCGGACTGCAGAACGCCGAACAGCAGGACTACCAGAACTACCAGAAGGACATGGCCAACTGGATGGACGGGCTGCAGTACCGCCAGAACGAGTACGACAAGGCCAGCAGCGAGAGCAGCCAGCGCACCAGCCGGTGGCTGAACGGCATTCTGAGCGCGGTGCAGCTGGCGGCGCAGATCTTACCGTTCTTTTTTGTGTAAGGAGGGGACACCATGGGAACCATTGCGAGACTGAACACGGCAAAGAAGAAGCTGGCCCAGGCCGAACAGGCTATGCCGGGGGCCTACCAGAACAACTACACGGACAGCATCAACCAGAAGCTGGTGCAGCTGGCGGATGCCAGCCTGACCGGCAGCACCGGCGTGGACACGGACGCCCTGAATGCCGCCTACCAGCAGTACCGGGCAAACAGCGTGGCCAACGCCCAGAACGGCGCGGCGGCCGCTGCCGGCACGGCCAATGCCCTGGCGGGCGGGTACGGTGCGGACTGGGCCAAGACCGCGGCGAACCAGGCGGCAGGGGAGCAGATCGCAGGCGTGGACAACAGCCTGAGCAGCCTGCGGGCGGACGCTTTGCAGAACTGGAAGCAGAAGATGAGTGACACCACCAGCGTGCTGGACGACCTGCTGGGCCAGCAGAGCCTGGAACGCAGCGAGTATGACGGTAGCGTGAGCAATGCCCAGAACTGGCGGGACTACCTGAGCGGCCGGGTGGACACGGCACGGCAGGAGAACAGCGATTTCTGGAACAATGTGTGGAACGTTGTGAAGGGAGTGGGCAATGCGGTAAAGACCGGGTACGATGCCTACCAGGGCTATTACCAGTGGGACAAGGAGTTTGAACTACAGAAGCAGCAGTATGCGGACAGCCTGCAGCGCACCCAGCTGAGCGACCAGATCAGCGCCATGGAACAGGCGCAGGCCTTTAAGCAGGCGGGCTTTGATGACCTGGCAGCCCAGACCCTGACCAAGTACGGACTGGACAGCACGATGCTGGACGCCTGGGAGGGCATGAGCGATACCCAGAAGGACAAGATGGCGGCCCTGCTGCAGGGCGCAAGCCTGGCGGGCAGCGGCAACGACACGGCAGCAAAGAATTACCTGCAGATGGCAGGACTGAGCGGGGACAGCACGGACAGCTACGGCACCATTGCCGGGCGGCTGAACAGCTCGAACCTTGTATACCAGCAGGCGCTGCTGGGACTGCAGCAGCGGTACAAGACCACGGGCACCGGAAGCACGAGAAGCGGTGGGAGCAGCTCGGGAAGCAAGAGCGGCGGCTACACGACCAGCCAGCTGCAGCAGATGGCAAACAAATTTTCCAGCATGAAGGGCACCGAGCCCCTGTACGACTTTTACAAGCGGACCCTGACCAATGCGGGATGGATCAAGGCAGACACCGGCACCAAGGCCAGTACCCAGAGCGCGGCGGGAGGAACCGGAGCGGGAAAGGCGGGAACCACGACCAGCAAGCTGCCGGCAGCGACCACCAAAACGCCGTGGAGCACCAGCGGCACGGTGGACGGCGTGGCGGGGGCGTCGGTGAACATGGCCAGCCCGAAAGGCGGCAATTACAATACGGCGCTGCGAGAAGCACAGCAGATGGCAAACAATGGCTATGACATGGCCCAGATCACCGAGTATCTGATCCGGAAAAATTACAGCGACAGCACCATCAGTCGGGTGTCGCAGACTATGGGATGGTAAAGGAGGAGCAACATGAGCCTGAGTGTAGAACAGGTGCGCCAGATGCGGGAGCAGATTAAAGCGAATGACGCCGCAAAAACCGCAGCCCAGAAGAAGACGACGACCCAGACTGCAAAGACCACCCCGGCGGCTGCTACGAACACGAAAAACACCGGCACGGGCCTGAGCGTGGCCCAGGTGGCGCAGATCCGCAGCCAGATGACGACTGCCCCCGCCAGCACCAGCCGCCTGCAGACGACGGCCAGCACCCCGGCCTGGACCGGCGGCACGCGGCAGGTGCTTGGCACGGTGAGCGCGGACACGCTGGGCAAGCAGGTGCTGGCGGATATGGCCAGCAACACGGGCAGCCCGGTGGCCACGGACCGGCAGGAGGACTACGAACCGGACTGGAACTATGTTGGCAGCGACAACGCCCCGAAACAGCGGGCCATTGCGCAGGGCACCTACGGCAGCTACGCCAAGGCGGCGCAGAAGGTGGGAAACGCCCTTGCCAAGGACCGGCAGACCGACCGCTTTGACGAGCTGAACCAGTGGATGGACGAAAGCCCCCGGCACCGGGAGGTGGTGGACCTGCTGCGGCAGAAGGAGTACACCACTCAGGAGGACAAGGGCGTTGCCCCGGAGCAGGCCGTGCAGGTGACCGGTACAAAGCAGCGGTACAGCCCCGGAGACCTTTTGAAGATGGGGTACACGGCCCAGGAGATCAACGAGGCGCGGGCGTACATCCGGGAGTATGATGCCCTGCCGCTGGCAGAGCGGGCGGCACGCCGCACGGCGGACACCACGAAGGGCATTGCGGCCACGGTGGCGTCGGCGGTGCCCATGGCGGGCGAGATGACCACCCAGGGCGCGAAGGACATCCGGGCTACCCAGAAAAACGAGGCGGCGCTGGACAAGGAACTGGAAGGCGATGCCCGTGGCAAGGAACTGAAAGACCGGATCACGGCGGTGGACATGGACTATAACCCCCAGTACACCGACGAGGATCTGCGCGGCATGGGCTACAGCCAGAGCGAGATCGACGAAATGCGCAGCCGCATTGCCGGGACGGTGCAGAAAACGGCGCTGGATAAAGACACGAGCCTTGGCTACCAGCTGTACCACTACGGCCAGCAGCGCACGGAAGCGGCCCAGGCGGGCATGAGCCCGGCGGCCAAAACAGCCATGGGCGTTGCCACCAGCGCGGCGGAGAACCTGGCTGTTGCGGGCGTGAGCCCCTACCTGGTGCTGCCGGTGCTGAGCGCCCAGGGCGCGGCCGAGAGCATGGGCCAGGACGTGGAGAAGGGCACCAGCGCCGGCCAGGCTGTGGGCGTGGGCCTTGCAAAGTTTGGCGCAGGCTGGGCCATCAACAGCGTGGGCGTGGCGGACATGGCCCGCAGCATGGGCGTGGACTATGCCCGGGACACGGTGGCCGGAAAGCTGGCCGACCTTGTGCGCAGCTCGAAGCTGGTGAGCGGGCTGGGCAACAGCCAGCTGGCCGCCAACACGATCTCCGGCGGCGTGGACAATGCGGTGCAGGCCTTTGTGGAGACCTATGCGGACAAGATCATTGATGCCACGCTGGGCGGCGACCAGCAGGCCGCCGACGAGCTGCTGCAGAGCGACACCTTTTTGCAGGCGCTGCAGAGCGGCCTGACGGGTGGTGCCTCCGGTGCCCTGGGCGGTGCCGTGGGCACGGGGCTGGGCGCCATGAGCCGGACGCTGGATGCCCGGGCCGGGATGGAAACGGCTGCCCCGGTGCAGGTGGACACCGAGAGCCGGGCGGCGGATGCCGCGGCAGCGCAGCGGGCATTGGAAGAGCAGGCCATGGAGCCGGGAGAAGCTGCACGGCAGCAGGCAGACCAGGCCGCCGCCGTGCAGCAGACGGACAATGCCAACGCTGCGGAAACAACTGCCCAGAAGGATGCAGCCCCAGCGGTGCGCAGCGAGAACCCGGCGGTGCAGCAGCTGGCGGCCGCCATGGAGGCGGATGCCCTGACGGGCAAGACCATCAACCTGTTTACCCCGAATGCAGCCAATGCGGCGAACCGCGCGGCCTTTGCGGAGGAGTACGGCATGGAGCTGCCTGCCACGGCCAGCGAGACCCGGAAAGCCCTGCGCACGCTTGCCCAGCAGCAGACTGCCGAGCAGGCCATGCGGCAGGAGGCGGAGGCTCCTGGCACAAATGTCGGGAACAAGGCAGCGCAAGTGAAGAACCCTGCCGCCGATCAGCGCCAGAGCACTGTGGAAAAGGCCGGGGAAACCGTGGAAAGCGGGCAGGGCTACAGCGTGAGCATGAGCAACGACACCATGACGGTGCGCTTTGCGGACGGCACGGAAGCGGTGCGGACGGTAGACCCGGAAAACCCCAGGACTATGCTGTTTGACCCGGAACAGCTGCACCAGCAGGCGCAGGCGGAAAGCCGGGCCGCTGCGCAGCAGGAAGCACAGGAGACGACACAGCAGAGCCGGGAAGCACCGGACGGCCTGCGGCGGACGGTGGGGCTGCGCCAGCAGACCCTGACTGAGAAGCAGCGGGCCGTGCAGCGGACCCTGACGGACTGGAAGGTGAGCAAGGGCGCGGCAGAGACCATCAGCCGGATGGTGCCGGACAGCATTGCAGACCTGGAACGCTACACGGCGGCAGCAAGCAGCATGTACCGCATGGGCCAGATGGACGGGGTGAAAACCTTTGACAAGGCGCTGGAGCTGGCGGGCGGCATGAACAACCTTGCCCCGAACACGAACTATGTACTGCAGCAGCCCGGCGGAGAGCAGGCACTGCGGGCGGCCTTTTTGCAGGGGCAGGGCGAAGTGGAAGCCGGCACGGTGGAGCGCGGGGCCCTGGGCGGTGCCCTGACCGACCAGAGCACCAAAGGCGAGGGCCGGGTGATCTGGAAGGGAAGCGACCGCGCGGCGGACGATGTGGCAGCCCAGGTGATCCGGCTGAACGCGGCGGGAACCGGCACGGACGCCATTTTGAAGAGCGTGCTGCTGGGCCCGGACGGAAGCCCCAGCGAGCGGGTGAAAGCCTATGCGGACACCGAGACGGGCCGCATCTTTTTTGGCGACCGGAACGGAGACGTGTTTGGCACGGTGCTACACGAGGACTACCACTGGTACAACGCTCTGGATGCCGAGGGTGCCAAGGCGGTGCAGAACACGGCGCTGGAGTACCTGGCAAAGAGCGAGGGCTTTGAGAACGTGGACGAGCTGATCCGGGACAAGGTGAAGGACTATGCCGCCCAGGGCCTGACCTATGAGCAGGCTGCTGAGGAACTGGTGGCGGACAGCTGGCGCGGCATTTTTGACAGTGCCGAGAGCGTGACCCGGTGGGCCGAATTCCAGCGGGCGCAGGCGGAGAAGAACGCCGGCAAGGCAGGCACCATCCACAAGGTGATGACCGCCGTGAAGGAGATGCTGAACGGCATCATCAGCCGGGCAAAGGAAGCGCTGACCCTTGACCCGGAGAACCGGGCGGCCCTGAAAGCCCAGCGTTTGGCCGAGGCGGAAAAACGGGCCCTGCAGGACGCCTATTTTGCCCATGCGGAAAAGGCCATGGACAACCTGCGGGCGGCAAAAGAAAACGCCGCAGCCCTCAAGAGTGAGGGCGCGGCGAAAAGCATTCGTTTTGAAATCAAGCGGGATGCGGCAGGCGAGACTTACATTCAAATTGATGAAGATATCCTGAAAGGCGTTCCGCAGGAGAACTGGAAGTCTGTGGTAAAACAGGCTATCAAAGAGCGGTTCCCGGACGGCTTTGTGCGGAATGGCTGGACAATCCTGAATCACAAAGACGGGCGTAATGAGTTTGTCTGGTCTAAATCCTCAAAAGCATTGCAGTGGGAAAACCCAACAGCTTATGCAGATAAGATGCGGATGGCAGCAAATCTGGATGAGATCATTGCAACAGCAGACGAGGTTTACCGTGAACCTGCTAATCATAAGAACGCAGAGGCATTCAACCGCGGACAAATTAAAATTCGTGTGGGAACAAATGCCTACGAGGCGGATGTTCTGACCGCCATTAAGCCGGACACACGGGAAATCTTTTACGACATTGTAAATATTAAAGCAACAAAAATAGAAGCCTCTGGCGGTACCCACGTAGAATCCGAAGATTCAAGGAGTAGATTGCCAGAGACCTCTAACCAAAGTATAACACAGTCTACTGTCGAAAGCAAGGAAAACAATGCTGCTGTGCAGAAAAATGTGCGCTATCAGCTGGCGGAGCAGGATGAGCTGGCAAAGCTGCGCACCGAACAGCAGCAGCTGACCAAGCAGCGCAGTGCCCTGAAGGAAGAACGCAGCGCATGGCTGAACAGTGCCGAAGTGCAGCGGATCGAGGCAAAGAAAAAGGCGCTGGGCGTTTTTTCTGCAGAGGGCAAGGCCTACCGGGACAGCGCAGAATACCAGGACTACCTTGCAAAGCGCAAGGAGTACAACAGCCGACTGGCCGCGCTGGAAGAGCGGGACAGTGCCCTGACGGAGCAGATGAAAGCAGCCAATGAGCGTCTGCAGCAGCGGAAGGACGCCCAGGCCAAGGACGCACAGCGTGCCTACGATGCCAAGGCCAAAGAGTACGGCGGTAACGCAGAGTACCGGCGGGTGCTGGCAAAGGAACAGTTCGGCGTGACGGAAGAGTTCCGGCGGGCAGGGTACATTCTGCCGGACGGCCAGATGCTGGATTTTGCCCAGAATGACCGCAGCCGGGACACCGACCACCGGGAAATTCTGGAGGTGTTCGGCCCGGCGGGAGTGAAGAACGGCACGGAAGCGCTGAATGAGTTTTTGCTGGACGGCAATGTGCGTGTGATGGCGGAAGCGCCGGGCGTGGACATTTCGGCGGACACGGCCCCCACGGCGCAGCAGCTGGAACAGATCCGGAAAATGGCCGAGCAGCTGGGCGGCGAGCGCAGGCAGTTCACGCTGGACATCTCCACAGCAGACGGCAGGGTTGCCGCCAGCAAGGAATACAGCGGGCGTGTGGATGCGGACAAGGTGGTGCGGGAGATCCGGGAGTATTACAAGACCGGAGAGCTGGCGCAGGAAAGCAGTCTTGCAAAGTTCCGTTTCCAGCTGGCGGAGCAGGCCGGCCGGGAGGCAAAGAAGAACGACCAGCGGCAGGCGAGCCGGGATATTGCGAACACGGCGGCGGCACTGGACACCCTGAGCCAGTTCTTTGGGGTGACGAGGGGTGTGAAGGTGAGCCAGGACAGCCTGGACGGGCTGGCGGCGCGGTGGACGAAAGCCAACGCCAGCCGGGCCGACCGGGTGAAGCTGGCGAACGAGACCCGGGTGCTGGTGGACTACCTGAAAGCGGACGGTGCGGACATGACAAAGGCCCAGGCGCTGGCCGAAACGCTGGCGGGCGAAGTGCTGGACGGGGCGACCTACCGCAACAGCGAGCTGTGGGACGAATACCCGGAACTGCACCGGCTGGAGTACACCGTGAACAAGACCGGCAAGGCCAAGGCGGAGCTGGTGAAGCGGTACGGCAGCTGGAGCGCGGCGGTGGCCGAGGCCCGCAGCCACGGTGTGGCCCTGCGGCAGGCCGACGGCGTGCGGGACGGCAACCCGGCGGAGCAGTACGAGAGCATTGTGAACGACACCCGGGCCGTGGGCGGCATCCAGGACGGTGCCCGGGCGCTGTGGAAAGCGGCGGCCCAGCAGGCCGGTGTGGAGGGTGTCATGAGCATGGAGAGCACCGAGTGGCTGGACGTGCTGATGAATCTGCATGACAGCATCAAGCCGGAGATGCGCAGCCGCTTTGCGGACGAGGCCGAGTACGAGGACGCCCGGGTGGAGCTGGCCGGGCGGATGATCGAGGACATTATGAACGTGCCCGAGATGACCGACGCCCAGGCTATTTTTGAGGGCATGCAGAAGCAGGCGCTGCAGATGGCCAAGGCGGCGGCCGGAGACGAGGCAAGGGCCGCCGAGGTGGAGAAGGGCATGCAGGGTGTCCAGAAAGTGCAGCGGCAGGAGCTTGCCCGCCGACTGGCCGCCAACCAGCGCACCGAGACCCGGAGCGCTGTGAAGATCGACGGAAAGACCTTTACCAACCTGGGCGACGTGAACGAGTACATCACCTACCAGCGGGAGGAGTTCCGCCGGCAGCTGAAGCAGCAGGAGCAGCGGCTGAAAGCCCAGCGGCAGGAGGACATGGACGCGGCAAAGCTGTGGTACAAGGAACGCATGGGCGAGCTGCGGGAAGAAAACGACTACCTGGCCGACCAGGTGAAGCAGGAGCAGCGCCGGGCCGACCGGGCGGAGCGCTCGCTGATGATCCAGGACAACGAGATCATGGAGTGGGAGGCCGAAAACGAGCGCCGGCGGGAAGCCTGGCAGCAGAAACAGGCCCAGCGGAACGCCATTGCGCTGGAAGTGGCCCGCCAGCAGCGGGACGAGGACATTGCTATTGCGAAGAAAGTAGCCGAGAACCGGGTGCAGCGGGCCCGGGACGCCCGGAAGGCGGACGAGCTGAAACGGAGCATCCGGGCGAACGCGGCCCAGCTGAACCAGATGGTGCTGCGGCCCCAGAAGGGCAAGTATGTGCAGAAGGGGCTGATCGTGGAGGCGGCCGAGGTGGCCAAGCTGGCGAACCTGGTGACCCTGAACAGCAAGGCTGTGAACCAGCTGACGAGGCTGCAGGACAGCATTACGGCCAGCATGGGCAGCGAGGGAGCCCCCAACGCCATGACCGAGGACTGGAAGCAGAGCAAGGTGCCGGAACTGATCCAGACGCTGCGGGAGGACCTGACAGCTGCGAAGAACGCCCGGCTGGACAAGCTGCACGAGCAGCTGGCCCAGGCGGAAGCTCTGCCGGATAGTGAGAAGGCAAGGACATTGCAGGACCGGCTGAAAGCGCGCATCCGGGACACGGAGAACCGTGTCAGCCTGCCCATGACAGTGGACCAGCTGCGGCTACTGAAAGCCATTACCAGCAGCACGCTGCATGTGATCCGCACCGAAAACAAGACGTTGAGCCTTGCAAAGGCTGAGGAAGTGAGCGCCATTGCGGACGCTGCTGCCTACGAGGTGAAAACCAGCAAGGGCAACCGCCCCGGCGGGCGGTTTGACGGGCTGCGGAACACGCTGACCAAGTACCAGCTGGACATGCTGGGCGGCGAGCGGGTGTTCCGCATGCTGGGCGGCTACGCAAAGAACGGCCAGATGGAGAAGCTGGCGAGGATGCTGAACGACGGCCAGCGCCGGCAGAGCGAGATCACCATCAAGGGCGAGAAACTCTTTGCGGACGTGACGGGCAAGACCCACCTGAAAGAGATGGACGCCTTTGCCGGGCCGGGGGCCGAGACGGTGGACATCGGCCTGACCGACACCAAGGGCAACAGCGTGCCGCTGAACCACGCCATGCTGTGCAGCCTGTACATGCATCTGCAGAATGCGGACAGCCGCCAGCACCTGCTGAACGGCGGCCTGACGGTGCCGAACATGGAACAGTACACAAAAGGAAACATTGAACGGGCCTACCAGGAGGGCCAGACCGTGCACCTGGGCGGCTTGCAGAATGCCGACGGCACCCCGATGGTGGACACGGTGCTGCAGACGGTGGAAAACGCCCTGACCGACTACGACCGGGCGTGGATCGCGGACATGCAGGAGCTGTTCAACCGGTACACCACAAACCTGATCAATGAGACCAGCATGCAGCTGCTGGGCTATAACCGGGCGGGGGTGAAAAACTACTACCCCATTGCGGTGGACAAGAGCGCCCTGGCGACCCAGATCGAGGGGCTGAACCTTGACGCCACCATTGAGGGCCGGGGATTTTTGAAGAACCGTGTAAAGAAAGCGGTGCAGCCCATTTTGCTGGAAGAGTGCAGCAATGTGGTGCAGCGCAGCATCCGGGACACGGCGGCTTATGCGGGCCTGGCACTGCCCATCCGGGACGTGCAGAAGGTGCTGAACAGCAACGTGGAAACAAAAGATGGCGTGTACAACCTGAAAAACGGCATCATCAAGGAGCAGTGGGGCCGCAGCGCGGTGGAGTACATCAACGACCTGCTGACCGACCTGCAGACCACCCAGCGCAAGCGGGACAACGGCGTGAGCCGGATGGCGGCCCGGCTGCGGGGCAACTACGCCGGGGCAATCCTGACCCTGAACCCGGGTGTGGCCATTGCGCAGGCAGCGTCCTTACCCACGGCGGCGGCCGTGCTGGGCAGCGACACCATGGCGGCGGTGGTGCCCTTTGTGAAGAATCTCTCGGCCAAGCAGCGGACGGTGCTGGAGGCGGAGATCTCGGAACACGGGGACGTGCTGCTGGAATGGCGCAAGCGCGGCAGCCAGCGGGGTGAGCTGGCCAGCATTGGCAAAGGCCTCACGCCGGCGGAAAAGGCCATGGACAAGCTGCCGAAAGCCGTGACTGGGTGGATCAACGGCGTGGACGAGGTGACGGTGGCAGCGCTGTGGGAGGGCAGCAAGGCCTATGTAAAGAACCACCCCGGGGAATTTGCCGAGGGGGCCGCCCAGGAGGGCAGCGAGGACTACTGGCAGGCCGTGAACCGGATGTACCAGAAGGTGATCGAGCAGACCCAGCCCAACTATACCGTGATGCAGCGGGCGGGCATCCAGCGCAACCCGGACGAGTTTGTAAAGACCTTTACCATGTTTACCACCCAACGGTTCCAGAACTACGGCATCCTGGCCGACGCCGTGATGGACTACAACGCCCAGAAAGCACGGTATGAGCAGGGCCAGACCGAGGGGACCCAGGCGGAGCTGCAGCGGGCCGGAAAACAGCTGCGGCGGGCGGCCGGAAGCCAGGTGGCGCAGACGGCGGTGTTTGCCCTGATGAAGATCGGCGCGGACTTTTTGCTGCACCGGTGGGACCGGGAACAGGACGAAAACGGGGACGTGACGTTGAAGAGCCTGCTGAACCGGTTTACCGGACTGTTTACCGAGAGCGCGGCCGGAAACTTTTTGTTTGGCAGCGAGGTGTACAGCCTGGTGGACAACGCCCTGAACGGCAAGGACTATGATGTGGTGAGCGCCACAAACATCAGTGCCGTCAACGATCTGGCCGGGGACGTGACAAAGTTTGTGAGCGAGCTGCGTAAGGACACGGCAGACATGGACGAAACGAAGCTGGCCGCCCACCACGGCAAGGTGCAGAAGTGCGCCCTGACCCTGATGGAGGACGGGCTGGAAATTGCCGGTGTGCCCTTTGGCAACGGGCGGAAGATCCTGGAAGCCTTCAAGGGCTACGTGCAGGACGCGGAGAACGTGGCCAGCGGCGGGAAATTTACCTTTAGCAGCCTGCCCAGCAGCGCCACCGGCCAGTATGACCGGCTGTATGACGCCTATGCCAGCGGCGACAAGGACGAGGCGCAGGCGGCTATGGAGAAGCTGCAGGAGATGGGCAAGGAGGAAGAGGCCTACAAGCAGCTGAAGACCCGCCTTGCAAAGTACGACGACCGGGTGCAGCAGGCGGCCCAGGCCCAGGTGAACGGCAACGACAGCCAGCGCCAGCAGCTGACGCGGCAGGTGATCCGGGACCTGTACGAGGCGCTGGGCATCCGGGAAGGCGCAAAGGCTGACGCGGACAAGCGGGAGGCGGTGATCGACTGTGTGACCGGTGCGGTGAACAAGCGGGCCGACGAGGTGCTGAAGAACGGCGGCACCAGCGTGACCGACGACCTGGTGGCGGCCGTGGACAGCGGCCGGACGCAGGATGCGCAGGAAGAACTTGACCGGCTGCTGCGGGCCGGAAAGAGTGTGACAAGTCTGAAGAGCAAGATCACGGAAGTGTGCAAGCCGGAATATCTGGCCGGCAGTGAGTACGACCGGCAGAAGCTGGAGGAGATGCTGCTGGCCCTGACCGATGGGGACGGGAACGCCCTGTACGAGCAGAAAACCTTTGCCACCTGGCTGAAGAACGCCGAAAAGGCGCAGACCACCACGGTAAATGACCCCTACGCAGACCTGAGATAAGAAAGAGCACCCCGGCGGCCGGAAATGGCTGCCGGGGTGCTCTTGCTTTGGCAGAAAGTCCGCAGGTTTTTTGTGCAGCGGAGTGCGGTAGACTGGAAGGGCGAAAGGAGGAGACGCGAATGCGTGTGAAGATCTTGAAGCGCAGTTTTGCCGGGGCGGAGTTTGCCCCGGACGTGCGGGTGCTGAAGGTGGGCGGCCAGAGCAGCGCCGGGGTGGAAAAGCTGGAATTTGAGCTGCCGGCAGAATGGCAGGGCCTGAGCGTGACGCTGCATGTGCAGTGGCTGGACGGCACCCTGCCCGCACCGGTGCTGCTGGACGACGAAGACAGCGTGGCGGTGGACAAGACCCTGACGGCCAGCCCCGGCGGCCAGTGGATGCTGCTGGCCCTGGGTGCGGACGGTTACCGGGCCCTGACAAAGCCCACCAAGTACGAGTGCTACAGCACTCTGAACACCGACGGAGACGTGGAAATCAGCCCCACCCAGTACGAGACCTTTGTGGCCCGGGTGCTGGAATACTCCAACACGGCGCAGCAGGCCGCAGCCAGCGCAAAGACCAACGCCGAGACGGCGGCCACCGCAGCAACCCGGGCGGTGAATGCCAAGGGCCAGGCAGAGACGGCGGCCCGGACGGCAACGGCAGGGGCCGAAAACTCTGAAAATTCGGCAGCGAGGGCAGAGGCTGCGGCGGCCCGGGCAGAGGCAGCGGCCCCGGAGACCGGGAAGGTGGTGAGCGTCAACGGCAAGGGCGGCGCGGTGCACCTGACGGCTGAGGATGTGGGAGCCATGCCGGCCAGCGGTGCGGCGGTGGTGCAGAGCATCCGGCTGGAGGGCCGCACCCTGACCGTGACGATGGCCGACGGCAGCGAAAAGAGCTTTGCCACCCAGGACACCACCAGCCTGCCGGCCATGACCGGGGTGCTGGGTACAGAACACGGCGGCACCGGGAAGGAGACCCCGCTGACGGCGGAGGACGTGGGCGCGGTGGAAGCGGGGAGCGGCGTGTACCTCAAGGCGCTGACCGTGCAGGGCAACACAATGACCGTGACCAAGGGCGACGGCAGCACCGAGACCGTGATGCTGGCCCAGGAGTACGTGCTGCCTGCCGCCACCTCCACCACACTCGGCGGCGTGAAGATCGGTGACTACCTTGACATCGACGAGGACGGCACCCTCAGCGCCAAAACGCTCAATGACAAGATCGCTGCCGCCGTGGCGGTAAAGTCGGAGCCCCGGCTGGTGTGGAACTACCACACAAAAAGCCCCACCAACTGGAAGACCTATGATGTCTCCATCCCCGACGGGGTGGACTATGTCCACATCAAGACAAAATGCGACACTTATACCGGGGCCGAATTTGACCTGGTACGGGGCGGCAACACCAGCCATGTCTTTGATACTACGCCGGCGAAGGTTGTATGCACCATGACCTTCCGGGCAGACGGTACGCTGCATGTGCAAGGCCCTTACAGCGACAGGAGCTACAGCGATGCCATCGAGCTCTGGCTCTCCGGCTACCACTACCCCACCCTGGCGGACCTGCTGACGCAGGTGACCGCCGTGGAGAGCAGTGTCACCGATCTTCAGGTGGCCCTGTGCGAGCTGTACGAAGAAAAGGAGGAAAATTGATGGCGAAAATTTATGCAGCCCTGATCCGCAAGGGTATCAAGACGCTGGACGAGGTGCCCGCCCGTCTGCGTAGCACCGTGGAAGCCCTGCTGGCCGCAAACGGCATCTCCGCAGTATCCGAGCAGGACGAAGAAACAGAAGAACCTGACGAAACAGAAAGGACGTGACAAAATGGCAATCAAACAGTACAGCCTCGCCAAGGACGGTGCCAAGCAGCTGTCCCCGGCCTTTAAGGTGCGCGAGTTCCGGTGCCGCGACGGCAGCGACGTCGTGATGATCGACGAGAGCCTTGTGGTGCTTTTGCAGTGCATCCGGGAGCACTTTGGCAAGCCCATCACGATCACCAGCGGCTACCGCACGGCCACCCACAACACCGCTGTGGGTGGTGCAAAATCCAGCCAGCACCTGCTGGGCCGGGCGGCTGACATCCAGGTGCAGGGCGTCAGCGTCGAGGACGTGGCCGCCTACGCCGAGAGTCTGATGCCCGCCTGGGGCGGCGTTGGCCGCTACCCCGTCAAGGCGGGCCGCGCCAAGGGCTGGGTGCATGTGGACACCCGGCCCAACAAGAGCCGGTGGGTGGGCTGATCGTCTCACGGCACACCGCTTTGAGACGATTAAAACGAAAATGAGACGAAAGGAGGAAACGACATGAAAGACACCTTTTGCATGGCCGTGGGGGCGCTGGGGGCCGCCATTGCCAGCCTGTACGGCGGCTGGGATGCGGCGCTGCAGACGCTGATCCTCTTTATGGCCGTGGACTACGTGACCGGCCTGATCGTGGCGGGCGTATTCCACGCCAGCCCCAAGAGCCGGACCGGCGCGCTGGAGAGCCGTGCGGGCTGGAAGGGACTGATCCGCAAGGGAGAGACCCTGCTGATCGTGCTGGTGGCCTGCCGGCTGGACGCCGTGATGGCAACCAGCTTTGTGCGGGACGCCGTGGTCATCGGCTTTATCTGCAACGAGACCATTTCCATCGTTGAGAATGCCGGATTGATGGGCCTGCCGATCCCGGCGGCGCTGACAAAGGCCGTGGACATTTTAAAGCAGCGCTCGGAAACCGAGCAGAAAGGAACCTGAACATGAACGCACACATCACGAAGAACAACAACATTTCCGCCGGCACCGTGGCACGCACCGCCGTGCTGGGCCTGGCCCTGGCAAACCAGATCCTCAGCGCCTGCGGCAAGCCGCTGCTGCCCATTGACAGCGCACAGCTGGAGCAGTGGGTGACGGCGGGCCTGACCTCGGCGGCGGCCATCTGGGCATGGTGGGAGAACAACTCCTTTACCAAAGAGGCGCTGGCGGCGGACAGCTATCTGGAGCAGCTGAAGAAGGGCGTGCACTGACCCCATACATGACAAGAGCCGCAGCCCCGTGATAAGGGTTGCTGTTCGGAGTACGTCGAACCTGAACGGAGTCAGCGCAAAACAAAAAAATCTCTCGTATTCGACCGTAAACAAGGCGGATAGGGGAGATTTTTTTGTTGTTAGTGGTTAGAATGTGTGCTATAATGACCTTGTAACTACCATAGTGTATCAGTATGATTATCGGTTAGGTCGGTGATGTGTATGAAGAACGTAACCCTGCTTGAGCGGCAATTGCGGAATGCGACATCCGCTAAAGCACTTACACCTGTTTTTCTACCAGACGGGAAATCCTGTTTGTTTTATGGAAATCAGCAGTTGCTGACGGTTGACACGGTTTCCGAACTCATTGCCGGGCTTTTTCTTACCGTGCACAACAACAGCCAGATTTCGTCTATTTTAATCGCATTTCCAAACGGTGTGTTCGACGAAAAATTTACATATGTTCTGTTAGAATGCTATATCGAGCATATTATTGCGGATCACGGTATATCTGTACAGTTTCATTACAATAAGAAAGAAACGAATATTTTTACCGATGGTATTGGACTGTCACCTCTATATATGTTGGAAAGACCTGCGCAGCCTGCCATGGATTTTGTCCGTCAATTTAGGCTTGGTGTTGGAAAAAATTATTATCGCAAACTTTTTTTAGCCAATGAAAATGATGATGAGACATTGTCCTCCGCAATCACAACATTGTGCTTGTTTTTTGAGAATCTTGGAATCACAAAGTCTCGCAGTGACTTGCTTGCTGAAGTTGCTGTAGAGTTGGTGGGAAATGCACTTGAGCATAGCCGCTCAGATTGTTTCCTTGATATTGATGTGACACCACGTGACTATGTTCGCCGGAACGACCCGACTGGGCCAAAGTATTACGGTGTGAATATTTGTGTTGTTAATTTTTCTGCGACGTTGCTCTCGTCGCAAATACAGACAAAGTTATGCGTTAATCCAGAGCTACGGGATAAGAGTGACAGCGCACGATATTGGAGATTGCGCGAAATCTATATGCATCACAGAAGATTTTTTAGGGAAGGCTATGGAGATGATGAGTTTTTCATGTTGAGCGCTTTCCAAGATCGCATATCTGGCAGACCGAATGAATATCTTATCGGAGGAACGGGACTCCCTACTTTGATAAAATGGCTAGAGGTTCAAGCAGACGGAAACAACTGCTATGTTCTATCGGGGAGACGAAAAATGCAATTCATACGGTCGCTTTTGGAATATGATGCAGATCACTGGATTGGAATGAATCACGAACATGACTTTCAGCACTGCGCTCCGGACAAGAATGTTTTTTCAACATTCCCAATCTACTTTCCTGGAACTGCATATAATTTGAATTTTGTGATGGAAACGGAGAATGCATTATGAGCAAACAAGTGATTTCTCTTGAAATAAAAGATAGGAGTTTGACAAAACTTGCAGGAAATAGTTATGGCCGAAAACTATTTGATGCACAGGTCGACGGTCGAATCGATTTGAATGAACCGTTTACAATTGTTTTCCCTGAGCAAATCGACTATTTGGCGTCTTCGTTTATCCAGGGGTTCTTTGGGAAAATTTATACTGAAATCGGACGTGAGGGAATGGAAAAAAATTTTGACGTCGTTGTCTCCAAGATTTCCAACCCCAAAAAAACCATTCTGGATCGTCTAATGCTGATGTAAAGGATGTGTGAGTAAATGATTGATGCTATCTCTGCATTCTTTTCAGGACTTGCTATTCTAGTGGCTATTTATGCAGCTAATACAGCGAATAAGTCCGCCGATGCTACTATTCGTTCGGCTAATTGCAGCATGATTTTTGACGAATATCTTATAAAAAAGATTCCCCAATCCAGAACGAGCCTTGATTTTGATGGCAATGGCTATCTGCGGAATGGAAACAAATTTTGTGACGTTCTGAGTGAAATGAATTTCTCGGCGTTGTTTTATAAATATGATGATAATGAGTTCTTTTCGGAACTGACAAAGCAGTGTGGAAATCTAGAAGACATGATAGTTGAGGCCGGAAATCATCCGCTGCCTTTAGGAGGAGAGCAAAAAAATTTTTGGAAAGAAGTTCAAAATTCTTTGGAATCAATTTATAAATTGATTGACAAAAAGCGTACCGGCAAAAAAATATAATGATACATATCCCCCTTTTTCAGCGTTGACTTGCTGAGAGGGGGATTTTGTTTGTTTAATTAAAGTGGACGTGGAAGAACGTGTAAAAAAGCGGCTGTTATCGAAACGATGAGATGCTGGACGACGTGTCGGCGGAAAGAGGTTGATGGGAGAGGGGACAGGTGAGGAAAAAATAAGAAGGGAAGATGGTGACGGAAAGGTTCGACTGGGGGAATGTCAGGCGGACCAAACGCTTCTCGGTCGAACTTTCTTTGGAAGGGTTCGACCGGGGAGCTTTTTTGCTTTTATCAATGGTTTCGTCGGAGATGTTGAAATAGAGGATCAGCTCGGTGTTGGTGAGCTCGATGTGATCCACAAAGGTATCAACCAGGCGGCGGCAGTAGGCCTTGGTGCGCTCCGAGGGGGAGACACGGAACTGCTGCAGCAGGAACAAAATCTGGTCACGGGTGAAGGTGAGAGGCTTTTTGGCGGTGAGGGAAGAGAGCTGATAGGAAAGCGTGCTCTCCTGCTGCTCCAGGTCGGCAAGGCGGGCAGAGAGGGCGGCGCTGGAGGTGCCGTTCTCAATGGCAGAGAGGATGTTCTGGATCTTGTTCCGGACATCGGACAGGGATTTTTCCAGGGCCTGCTTCTCCGGGTCAGGGCGTGCGGCCTCGGCCTGCTGCAGCTCCACGATGGCGTCTGCAATCTGCTCCAGCAGCTCGGGCTCCAGCAGCAGGTCCGCAACGGAATTGACCACTATAGCTTCCAGCTCGTCCTGCGGGATATTTTTGCGGGTGCAGGCGCGGCCAATGGAGCGGCCGGGGCAAGCGTAATAGTGGTACATCTGGCCGTTGCCGCTGCTGCGTCCACAGACGCCTTTCATCAAGCAGCCGCACTCTCCACAGTACAGTTTGCCGGAGAGAATATAATCGGCGCGGGAAGCGTGCGGGGTGCGGCTCTGGCGGTTGCGTTCAAACATGTTTTGTGCCCTTTTCCATAAATCGTTGTCGATGATGGCCGGGATCGCGCCCTCGATGCGGACATCAAACTTTTTACTGACGTAAACGCCGCGGTACATTTCGTTCTGAATGATGCGGTTGATGCTGCTTTTGTTGAACGGGCCGCCGTGGCTGGTGCGCAGGCCCATGGCGTTCAGGCGCTCCACGATGGAGGAAGAGGACAGCCCGGCGGCGTACTGCTCAAAGATATACCGGACTGCCTCGGCACCTGTGGGCTCGATGATGTAGTGCTTGTCGGCGTCCACGGTGAGGCCCAGCGGGCGGGAGCTGCCCAGGGCTTTGCCTTTAAGGGCGGATTCCCGCATACCGCGGCGGGCTTTTTCGGCCAGCTCGGCGCTGTAATACTCAGCCAGAGCTTCCATCAGGCCCTCAATGATGATGCCCTCGGCACCGGAGATGTTGCTCTCGGCGGCATAGAGAATCTCCACACCGTTGTCCCGGAGCTTTTTCTTATAGACGGCGCTGTCGTAGCGGTTGCGGGCCAGACGGTCGGTTTTCCAGCAGATCACGGCGTCAAAGGTGTGCTTTGCGCTGTCGGCCACCAGCTGCTGGAAGGCGGGGCGGTCATCGGTTTTGCCGCTGATGTGGCGGTCTACATACTCGCGCAGGATGGTCATGCCGTGGGCGCGGGCGTAGGCCTCACAGTCCCGGCGCTGGCCCTCGATGCTCTGCTCGGTCTGGCGGCTGCCGCCAGAGTAGCGGTAGTAAGCCACCAGGCGCGGCGCTTCGGCCGCAGGAGCTTTTTTGCGGGGCATGATAACACTTCCTTTCCGGGCAGTTTGCCCATATGCAGGGAGTGTGATATACTGACCCCTGCAAGCATAAAATTTTCTTTGTCCGGTTTTGTGCTGCACTCCATGTTATCCCCGGCGCTGCATCGTACCAGCGCCGGGGCTTTTATTTGCCCATATCGAAAAAGCGTGCTATGCTGTAAGGGCAGGCGACGCATGGAAAGAAACCTTCTTGTTTTTTTATCCTTACCTTTTGACGACGGGGCAACCCCCTCCGGCTGGAAACGGCTGGAGGGGGTTGTGCGTTTATAAAACAAGGAGCACCCGGCGGGGAGCTCCTTGAAAAGAACAATTATTTGGAAGGTACGGTTGCACGAATTTTCTTTTTAGATGGAACGTAATTTGGATCATATTTCTTGCTTTTACGTTCCAATTTTTCAAAATTGCAGCATACCTTTTGATACAGCGGGATTTTACGACTGAGAGCTTTGCGGTATGTGGATTCTGCACGCTGGAGAATAAGATCGCGATTCTTGTTGCAATAATTTAACTGATTCAACAAGAGCATTTTATAATTCTCATTTTCGATACTCTGAATATCAAATTTGATCAAGCAAGATGGAATAACAGGAATCATATTGTTGAAGCCCATTAGGCCAAGACGACCATCGTCGAGTTTCATAACAGGACCGCCGCCTTTGATGTTAACGTGATTGGGCTTAGGGGATTCAAGGGGAACATAATAATCAATGCCGTTGATGGAGAGTACAATTCCAACATACGGACGCCGCTGCCCCTTATTGTATTGCACACGGGTGTCAATACTATGTAAATAGCTGATATAGTGTTCGTTAATGTGGTAAAATTGAAACTTCCCCATAATTCAGCTCCTTAATCCAAGAAGGTGCGGAACAGTAACCTGTCCCGCACCCTTTTTCATTCCTCACTATACGGCAGAGGTTCTCCGCTTTTTTCATTCTCTACTCACGGTAAGAGCTCACCGCTTTTTTAATTCCCCATTTTTTCATGGCAGGGAGGGGCTACCCTCTTTCAGCGGACAAGCAAAGACCAGCAGTCTTTTCATTGTCTTGGCAGGAATACGTTCCTGCAAGTCTATTATACGCTCGGTGAGCGGGTTTGTACACGAAAAAAATGTGAAAAGTTGCAAACGCAACAGAAAAACTAAAAATTAGGGCTTGACAAGCAATGAAAATTCAAAAATCCTTCACAAAAAAGACATAAATAAGCGGACTTAATAGGAACCTGCTGGAGGGGTTTGTGAGTTTATAGGGGTAAATGAAATTTAATTAAGAGCAGACCACTCATCTTTACTTATACTCTCCACACTAAAAGAATTTGAAACAGCAAAATTAAAGACTTGTCCACATGGCTCTCGAAAAGGGAATATGATGGTGAAATGATAAAAAGAAGTATGAGTTCCCCACAAATTTTGTGTACCGAACCAAGTAGATGTGCTGGACCCATACGCAAAATAAATAGAGTAGCCTCCCGGAGGAACAACTGTTGTAAGCGTTTCACCGGCACGCACATAATAACTTTTAACGATTTTAGAACCCTGGCAGAGACAAAAGTAGTAGCTATTGTTTTTGCTGGCAGTAACCGTAAGCGGGATCGTATTTGATTCATTTGAGCTGCTATAAACAATACTCGTTTGAGGCTGAACTTGGGGTGATAATGAAATAGAAGAACTTGCCGTTTGAAAAGATGGAGAAAGGTTTTCGCTCCCTCCGACGTGATTTCCAAAAACGGCGCCGAAGGAAAAGGCAATAAAAAAGATAACGAGAGCGGAAAACACGTTGGCCTTAAAAGCCTCTTTCTGTGAGGTTGTGTATCTGTGATGCCAGTAGGTGGCATCGTGCCCATCAACCTCATTGAATTTATGATAATTTGCAATAGTGCTGTTTAACGTTTGGATTTCAGAATCGCTCTCTTGCAGATCGGAAGTGGCTTTTTGATAATTGCGCTGCTCAGAAAAATACAATTCGGCCCATTGTTCAGCTGTTTTTCCACGATAGAGTTCCCGCTCTTGGAGATGGCACTCAAGGCGCTGCTTTTCTGCAGACAGTGCATCATACTGTTTCTCTTTTTCTTTGAGCGCAGCTGCCAAACGTGTATAACCGAGTTTCCATTTTTCAGCCTTCCGCTGAAGGTCTGGGTCGGCCACAATGCTTGTAGGCTGTTGGCTGCGCAGGTATTCGATTTCTACGCGCATTTCGGAGAGCGTTGCCTGATAATGCTCACATTCTTTTTCCAATGCAAGATATTTTTCTCGCCAGCTGAGATCTGCGGGATCATCTGGCAGGCGGGTTTGCGTGTGCTGTTCAAAATAGCGGTCGGCCCAATACTTGGCACCATGGCCGAGATAAGAGCTTGACATAATTCTCTCCCATACAAATAAACCGTTCCGGCTGATGCTGGAACGGATTTTTTATTTACGCTTCTTTTGCACCCAGGTCAGGCGCAGAACATTTTTTATAACGGCCGGTGAGCACAAGGTCCTCCACATACTCCACGGCCTTGGTCTGGCCCTCCTCGTTGAGCTGGTCAAACGAGGACAGCAGAGCAGACTGCTGAGGGGTGAGTACAGTTTCACCGTTTGAGGTATCGCCGGATAGATCGTTAAGGGTATACCCCATGCAGTGGACAACCGCAGAAACGGTGGACAACTGAGGGTCTTTTGTCTGTCCAGCAAAGAGCTTATTCAAGGTTCCTTTAGGGACACCGGAAGCCGTTGCAATCTGCTCAATTGTCATGCCGCTGTTTTTTTTCAGTTGGACAAGCCTTTCAAGCCACACGGTAAAAACCTCCCCGTTAATTGATAAGCCCATTATAAAAGAGAAAAAAGCACAAGTCAATAATAAATTGCCGAATTGCATAAAAAATTGCAAAATGGGGTTGACTTTTTCCGAATAAGGATATAAAATCAAAATAGAAAGGAGAAAAGGCAATGGATAACTTAAAGGCTGAAATGCAACGGAATGGATTGACCGTCAGGGACATCATGCGAACGATCGGCTGTTCCGAAAAAACCGCAAGGAACAAGATCAACGGTGAAACGGATTTTACTTATCCAGAAGCGGAAGAAGTGCGTAACAGACTTTTTCCGGGGATGCGGATGGAGTATCTGTTTCACCAGCCGGGGAAAAGCGCATGAAGGGAGGGAAGAAGGTGGAGGAAGAAACAAAAAAGCCCTGCACGCCTGTGGAAGAGGCGGGCAGAGACTACAACGAACTGGGGCTGTACTTACACAGCAAAGAAAATAACCGAACACTGGAAGCGGCACAGACCCTTTGGGAATTCCTGCCGGGGTGGATGGCGGCCAGAAAGATGGCTGTGTATGACCCTGATTATAACAGGTCGCTTTCCGGGGTGATTGCCGAGAATGCAGAAATCATTCTGAAAGCAGCTCAAGACATGGCCGGATGGGGTCAGGCAGAGTGCGAACCGGCCAGGAAGGAAGAAACTCCACAGGGATAAGCCCCTGCCGGAACATCTGATAGATTGCGCCAGTGCATTGCTGACATTGCTCAAAGTTTGTGTCGTTGCAGCGATCACAGACGTTAGGAACCGAGAAAACCGGAGACTTTCCGGGGACAACGCTGCAGCAGATTTCGGATTCCATTGCAGGCAGAATTCCCAGAGCGTCAAAGGGACATTGAATTTCAAACATGATTTTGTAAAGCACGGGTGGCTTTCATCTCCTTTCAGTGCAAGTATAGCACAAATCGGAGAATAAGGGCCAGCCGGGGAAGAATGCATGAAACCAAGGAGGACAAAGAGATGGGCAAGAAGAACGAGGCGGCCCGGATGCTGGCAAACCTGAACGGGCCGTGGAGCAATGCGGCCTGCATGGGCTATTGTCTGATCGCTATGCGCCGGGCAAACCTGCGCCCCGGCGCACAGCGCCGGGTGCTGATGGTGCTGGAGCAGTGTTTTGACGATGTCAGCGTGGAAGACGCCGAAAAAGCAGGCTATGCCAATACGGAGGGATAAGGACATGGAACGTTTTGTGATCGTGATGCCGGTGGACACCAGCGTTTACCTTTTGCCCTGTGACGACGGGGACACCTGCAAGCTGGAGACGCTGCAGAAGCTGGTGGGCGGGCCCATTGAGATGGCCGACACCTGCCTGGCTGCCAGCTGGGCACGGGAGGATGTGGACAGCATCCAGATGGCCGTGAACGAAGAGGGCCTGCTGCAGGAGCTGCCTTACAATGAGCACGCCACGGATCTGTGCGCGTTCAACTACATGAGCAGCATTGTAGGTCCGGCGGTGCTGATGGCAGCGCGGGGCGATGAGCTGATCGGCTTTGCAAAGTCGGTGGCCGAAAGCATCTGCACCGAGTGGAAGATCCCGCTGGAAGCACTCGGCGAAGGCGAACGCTTCCAGACCTTTAACCCGGACTGACAGGAGGCGTGAATGGACGGTGAAAGCGGGCCGCTGAAGATGTGGCAGATCTGGGCGCTGTATGACATTGCCGCGGATTTTTACGCAGACCCGGAGAACCAGGCTGCGTTTGAAGCATGGCAGAAGCAGCGGGAGAAGTGCAAGAAAACAAAAAGGCCCTGCCGGCGTGACAGCACCGGCAAGGCCAAGGGGTGATGAAAGCAGCATGCACTCATCACCAGAAGTTTAACACAAACGGGAGGTTTTGACAATGCGGAAATGGATCTATTACTGCGGCAGCTGGGCCAGCCTGATCGGCTGCCTGCTGGCGGCAAGCGGGCTGGAAAGCTACACGGGCTGGGCCATGGCCGGGTGTTTTGTGGGGGCGCTGGTGCTGCTGGCGCTGGCTGTGGTGCTGGCGGGCCTGGGCAGCTGCGCCGAGCAGGAAGAGGACGAAAAGCCCTGCAAGGAGCGGCAGCCGCAGGAAAAACGAGCGGCTGACCGCAGAAAGGCGGGCTGAAGGATGGGCAGATACCGCGTGAATGTGGAGTGCAGCCAGAAGCTGCCACAGACCAAAAGCGAATACTTTACACACTGCAGCTACGAGGTGCAGGCCATCAGCAAGGGCGTGGCAAAGGCCATGGTCGAGGACAAAGCCCGGGCAGAGCACGGGGGCTGTACCTGCAAGGCCTACAGCGTGGAGGTGCTGAAGTGAGCCGGCCGGAGAACCTGACGCCGGACGAGGCAGAGATCTGGCAGCGGATGGAGCTGCACGGCGAGGAGCTGGTGCGGGACATGGGCGCTGCCCTGATGCAGGCCGACAAGCTGCCGGAGTGGATGCAGGAAGCAGCCGTGAACATGCTGTGCGACAAACTGGCGGACGCCAGGGCACTGGCGGCCAGCTGGATGAACGACCACGGGGAACCGTGAAGGGGGACAAGGATGAAAAGCAAGATTGAAATCAACATTTCGGTGATCGACGACGGCCCGGTGGTGATGCGCTGCCAGGGCCAGAACACAAGCAAGGGCAAAGCGCTGGACGCCCTGGAAGATGCCTACCTGAGCACCGTGGCGCAACTGATGAGAAAGGACCTCTCCAAGGCCGAGCAGGAGGAAGCCGCCAAGGAATTTGGCGAGATGATGCAGGACCGGCTGCTGGCCATGGTGCGAGGAAAAGGCAAACGGTATATGGGCAGCAGCGAAAAAGAGATGAGCTTTATGACGGAGCTGATGCGGCGGCAGGGGGAGGTGCAGCCTTGACCTACGAAGAGTACCGGCGGGAGCTGAACGAGGCGCTGGAAAAGGCGGACTGGATGAACCCGCGGGACAAAAACGGCCCGGCGTACCGGGTACTGGCCCGTGCGGCACGGGACAAGGCCCTGCCGCTGGCCCAGTGGCAGAAGCTGCACGACGAATACTACGAAAGGACAAAGAGATGAAGAAGAAACTGAGCCTGACCGAGAAGATCAGCCTGGCGGAGAACAATGCGGTGGATTTTATGCACGCCTGCGTGACCTCGCAGTACTCGACATATATGGAAATACAAAATGGCATCCCAGTGCTGCGATTTTCTTGTTTTGATCCTTGGAAAGACTGGATGGGGGCAGCGTTTTCGACACGGTTAGGTGGTGTTAGCGAAGGGTATTTATCCAGTATGAATTTTGGCTGGAAACAGGGAGATGACCTGGAAAATGTAAAAGAAAATTACCGTTTGTTTGCCGGGGCGATCGGTGTCAGCGCAGATGACTATGTATTTTCGGATCAGGTGCATGATACAAAGGTAGTAAGTGTTACAAAAGAGCATACGGCAGGACCGGAATTACACAGGAAACTTCAGGGAATAGATGGTCTTATTACGGCAGAAGAAAATGTTGTTCTTGCAACATCTTATGCAGACTGTGTTCCATTATTCATTGTGGATCCGAAGCACCGCATTGTAGCCGCGTCTCATTCCGGCTGGCGGGGAACAGTTGGTCAGATTGGCCGCAAAACAATAGAAATGATGGTTCAGCAATATGGTTCAGATCCGAAGGATATGGCTTGTGTCATTGGACCATCGATCTGTCAACAATGTTATGAAGTAAGTGAAGATGTAGTGAGTGCACTAAGCTGCGTATATGCAGAAGATCAGATGAGTCAGATTGCTGAACCGGGTAGAGAACCGGGCAAATATCAGTTAGATCTCTGGGCAGCCTGTTATGAAACATTAAAAGAAGCAGGTATTCCTCCGAAGTCGATCCAGGTATCCGGAGTGTGCACCTGCTGTCATAAAGATCTGCTATTTTCACACCGTGCAACTGCCGGCAAACGTGGCAATTTGAACGGATTTATTTGGAAGAAATGTTCTTAGAACGTTCTTCTAACAATTCCTGAATACGCTTTGTTGCATTCATAATGTCATTGACAGATGTGTCGTGATTAAGAGTATCAATGATGAGTGCAATGTAACGGCTCAGATCTACGTTATGATAATAAGGACGTTCCTTTAGAGCGGAAGGGCAGTAGCAAAGGTTTGTTGTGTAAATATGATCAAATACCTTTTCTTTGTATGCCTGATCAAGTTCCTCCAGTCCGTCATTGAATAAACCAAACGTTGCACAGATAATAACGCGTGCAGCGTTTCTTTTTTTGAGTTCTTTGGCAACTTCCAGTACTGTTTTGCCGGAAGCGATCATATCGTCCACAATGATCACATCTTTGCCGGAAACATCATTACCAAGGAATTCCATGGAGATCACAGGATGCTCTCCATTCACCAGTGTAGAATAGTTGCGGCGTTTGAAAAACATACCCATATCGACACCAAGCTGGTTGGAATAAAATACCGCACGGCGCATACCGCCCTCATCCGGGCTGATCGTCATTAAATGTTCATTATCCACAATAAGATCCGGCATATCATTTAGGATTGTCGAGATAAATTGATATGATGTGAAGAAATTATCAAATCCGTTGTTAGGGATGGCATTCTGGACGCGATTGTCATGCGCGTCAAAAGTAATGATCGTTTCAACGCCCATGCGGATCAGTTCCTGCATTGCCTGTGCACAGTCTAAGGATTCATTGATCAGACGCACGTGCTGTCTGCCTTCATACAAATATGGCATGATCACAGTGATTCGTCTTGGATGTCCGCTGCAGGCCATGATGACACGCTTTAGATCCATAAAATGATCATCGGGTGACATATGCGTCTTATTGCCATGCATATCATACGTCTCATGATAGTTGACAGTATCCGATATAATGAATAGATCGCTTCCTCGGATCGATTCGTTGACGACAGCACGTCCTTCTCCGGTCCCGAAGCGAAGACATTCAAAGTCAACCAAATAGTTGTCGATGGAATAATCTGATGTCATAAAATCCGGTTTGTTTGAAGCTGCAAGAGCTTCTTTACGTCTTGCAATGATGATCTCATTTACTCGTTTACCGATTTCACTACAGCCACCCATTGCCACGATCTTAAGTGGAGCGAGAGGCATTGCATCCTGTAATTTTCTGTTTGCCATGATCTTATTTCTCCATTCTGTAAATAACCGATTTTATTCTAATGTTCTGCTCACGATCCTGTCTGGAGAGAACAAAGAATTGTCCTATAAAAATATACCGTGTTTTAGTTTTTCAGTCAATAGACTTTCTTTTTTGGTCGTTTTATGGTATAACGTAGAGTGTTGTATATTGTGACAAAGTGTTTTTTGGATCGAATTTTGTTCTAAAATAACAGGAAAATATACGGTTTGAGAGATAAATCGTGGATTGGTAAAGGCCAAAATAAGGAGGAATATTGTGAGAAATTTAAAGAAGTATTTTGCAACTGCACTGTGCGTTGCATTGTGTGTAACAACATTAGCAGGATGTGGCAAGAAAAAGACGACAGAGCAGAAGGTGGAGAATATTGATTATCAGAAAGCGGTTACTTTGACAGAATACAAAAAAGTTACGCTCAAAAAAACAGATATTGAGTCAAAGCTCAAGACGCAGATCGATCAGTTGTTGGATCAGAATAAAACGTATGAGGCTGTGAAGAAAGGAACGGTAGCAAATGGAGATACGGTCAATATTTTCTATGTAGGAAAAGTAGACGGTAAAGCATTTGACGGTGGATCTTTGACAAAAGATACCAACCCATCCGGTTACGATCTTACGATCGGTTCTAATACGTTTATTGACGGTTTCGAAAAGGCATTGATCGGTAAGAAGATTGGTTCAACCTGTGACATTAAGCTTACTTTCCCGGAGAAGTATTCGGTCAATTCGGATCTTGCAGGAAAGCCGGCAGTATTTACGGTAACGATCAATTCTAAGCGTGGTAAGGCAAATGTGCCAAAGTTTGATGATACATTTGTAAAGAACAATGTGTCCGGCTATAATACAGCCAAGGAGTATCAGGCAAAACTTCGCGAGGATGTTGTAAAAGATATGGCATGGGACAAAGTTGTATCGGATTCCAAGATTTCCAATTATCCAAAGCAGTTGATCGAGGATAACAAGACTCGTCTGGAAACTGCTTTAAATACGTATCTGAAACAGCAGAATACGACATTAGATGATTATATTTCAGCACAGAATATGACAAAAGACAGCTATGAATCACAAAAAGAGCAAACTGCTAAGGATGCAGCCGGTGAAGAAGTTGTTTACAATGCAATTGCTGAAAAAGAGAACCTGGAAATTACGAACAAAGAGTATAAAAGCGAGTTGGACAAGCTTTTAACGAATACCGGAAGTAAGAATGAGAAAGAATTGAATAAGACATTTAAGTCTTATTATGGATTTGATGCGAAAACAATTGTAAAGAAAGATCTTTTACGTGAGAAAGTACTCTCTTATCTCGTAAAGAATGTTGTTGAGCAATAATGCAGTGATTGTGTCGGAGCACACTTGACACAGAGGTTGTAATGCATGGAAAATGTGTGCAGAAATGAGGAAAGATATGAGTAAACCAATTGTGGCTATCGTTGGAAGACCAAATGTTGGTAAGTCAACGCTGTTTAATATGATCGCCGGAGAGCGGATCGCAATTGTCAAAGATACGCCAGGTGTAACAAGAGATCGTATTTATGCGGAAGTTAGCTGGCTGAATCATAATTTTACATTGATGGATACCGGTGGTATTGAGCCGGAGACAAGCAATCAGATGCTGCGCAGCATGCGAGAACAGGCGGAAATGGCGATTGAAATGGCTGATGTCGTCATGTTTGTCGTAGATGTGCAGCAGGGTGTTCTGGATGCGGATTATAAGGTGGCTGATATGCTGCGCAAGGCGCACAAAGATATCGTATTGGTCGTTAACAAGGTAGATAATTACGACAAGATGCTCCCGGATGTCTATGAGTTTTATAATCTGGGAATTGGGGATCCACATCCTATCTCCTCTCTGAATAAGATGGGACTGGGTGATATGCTGGATGAAGTAACCGCATTGTTCCCAAAAGATCTGGAAGAGGAAGAGGATGAGAGACCGCGTATCGCAATCGTTGGTAAGCCCAATGTTGGTAAATCCTCTTTGATCAATAAACTGTTAGGAGAGAACCGTGTGATCGTATCGGATGTAGCCGGTACGACTCGTGATGCGATCGATACTGACATCTGCTGGGAAGGTAAAGACTATGTGTTTATTGATACAGCGGGACTCAGACGCAAAAATAAGATCAAGGAAGAAATTGAGCGATATAGTATTTTGCGAACGGTATCGGCGGG
>ENA-ORTV01000614-ORTV01000614.1-human-gut-metagenome-genome-assembly--contig:-NODE-614-length-43010-cov-5.142358_pt1 | contig 43010 bp, 42 predicted proteins | sample MGYA00241915_ERZ509194 | MGnify/ENA primary metagenome ERZ509194 (study PRJEB26280, sample SAMEA2338810) | human gut metagenome | biome: human gut; feature: human-associated habitat; material: faeces... | reverse complement strand
GTGGCGAGACTTTCGTCACCCGTAAGATAACGCTGGCTGCATCCCGCATAGCTCAAGGCTTTCAGGACAAACTGTATTTGGGTAACCTTGATGCCCGTCGTGACTGGGGTTATGCCCGCGACTACGTGGAGTGTATGTGGATGATTCTTCAACATGAATCTCCGGAAGACTTTGTGATAGCCACAGGTGAGATGCATACGGTACGTGAATTTGCAATATTAGCATTTCGTGAGGCTGGAATAGAACTTTGTTGGAAAGGAGAGGGGGTTGACGAAAAAGGTATTGATGTAAAGACCGGCAAAGTATTGGTGGAAGTCGATCCTAAGTATTTCCGTCCGTGTGAAGTGGAACAACTATTAGGTGACCCCACCAAAGCGAAGACATTGCTGGGATGGAATCCTACCAAAACGAGTTTTGAGGAGTTGGTAAAGATTATGGTGAAACATGATATGTGTTTTGTGAAAAAACTACATTTGAAAGCACAAATCAGTGAATGATTATCAAATTGTTAAAAGTGTAAAATAGGATAAACTGTTTGGAAAAACGGAATAAAGTTTGTTTCTTTGCAAAAAGAAGCTTGATGATATAATTAAAAAAACAAATTATGTGCCAGCGAAAAAAACTACAGATAAAATTCAATAAGAAGCAGCAGTTTCGTGTAGCTACTTTATTGGATGCTGATAAAATAATCACATTCAGTAAAGAAAGGCAGGTGGCAAAGTATATCATGAAGCATGGAAAGATTGCAGGGCAACAAACTTTAGAAGCAGGCTTGCCTATAACCATCTTAAAAGGAAACCAAATAGTACGTCGAGAACCGGATGGAAAAGAAATGGTCATAGCTTCCGTTCTTAAAGAAGAAGGATTTGTTCCCGTATCTCAGGCAGAATATACATTGAAATGAGTAAGCGCTTGCGTATCTTTGGTGGTCCCAACGGATCAGGAAAAACGACTTTATACCGTGTTACTAAAGATAAGTTTCATTTAGGCATTATGATAAATGCCGATGAGATAGAGGCAGAGTTGAGAAATAAAGGCTGCTTTTCTTTCAGGGAAAAAGTGGAGCTTCATGTACATAAAGAAAAATTCTTTATATCATTTCAAAGTTCATCATTGTTTGTTGTTGCCGGTGGCGCTGGATTATTAGCCGAAATTGATGTATTGGATGATATTTTATTTGTAAAAAACACATCATTACTCAATTCATATTTTGCGGCTTATGTTGCAGAATATATTCGCGTAGCTTTGTTGGATACCGGTAAAAGTATGGCATTTGAAACGGTGATGTCTGATATCCGAAAATTAGATTTTATCCGTCTGGCTAAAGAAAAAGGTTATCGTATCTATCTGTATTTCATTACCACGATTAATCCAATGCTTAATGTTGAGCGTGTAGAGAAACGAGTTGCTCAAGGAGGTCATTCTGTTCCCAAGGATAAAATCATTTCTCGTTATACCCGTTCTTTAGACAACCTTTATGATGCTATCATGCTTTCTGATCGTTCTTTTCTTTTCGACAACAGTTCCGAACAGCCTCAATGGATTGCGGAAACAGAAGGGAAAAGTTTGAAGATACAAGGGGAGCAAATTCCTCAATGGTTTCAGAAGTTTGTTTTAGACAAAATTACAATTGTAAAAAAATAGGTATCAAACTACTTAAAGGTACTTTAAAAAAACAAGTCCGCTTTTTGAATTATTTAACAGGAAACTGCCTACAAGCGGTGTACCCTAGAGCGTACGTTAAAATTGGACGCTAACTCATAATCTGTAATCATATTTAGTAATCAAGAACTTGTCAAAATGAATGTTGTTGAGCAAATTTATCAACTCCGTAAAGATTTTATTCTTATAGGGCTGACAGGACGTACAGGAAGTGGATGTACTACAGTTGCGAATGTATTGGCTACTCCTGAATGTAAATCTCTGAAATCATTGTATTTAGAAAACAATGATAAACCTATCAATAATGAAATAAGGAAGAATAAAATAATATATCAGTATATCCAGAATAATTGGCAGGGATTTCAGATTCTTAAAGCTAGTGATATTATTTTCTATTATGCTTTACTGTCTGATTTTAAGTTTTTTATGAAATCATTTTCTGAGGGGAAAAAGTTGGAAGATGAAACCCAAGGAAGTGTAAGTCCTTATTGGACCGGATTTAAACAAAAATATGATGCTCTGTCGTTGATAGTAAAAGAGTGTGATGCATATTTGAAAGAAAAGAGGTATGATGATGATGAAAAGAACAAAAAATGTAAGCAAGTAATACTTAAGGATATCCCGGAATTTCGTAATTCATTGAAAGAGTTATTGAATAGCAGTATAAAGAAAAAAGTTTTATATAAAGAATTACAGCAATGGGGAAATAATATTCGTATATATGATTCTATAGTGGCAGATAAAGAAGAAAAACAGTCTGAGCATTCTCCTTCATGTTTAGCCAGAAAAATTAATCAATTCGTTAAGTTATTTAGAGTTATAGATAGAAAAGATAAAACTCCGACACTGATTGCCATTGACGCTCTAAGAAGCCCATTTGAAGTTTTATATTTCCGTGAAAGATACTCGGCTTTTTATTTGATGTCGGTTAATACAACAGAAAAAGTTCGTAAAGATAATCTTTTCAAATTAGGCTATCGTATTGATGAAATCGAAGAACTGGATAAAAAGGAAAAAGCTAAAGGTGACTTTTCCAATTCATATCAAGAGATTGATTTAGATAAATGTATTGAGTTATCGGATATTCATATAACACATGATGGTACTAAGGTCGGGGATAATCGGCATTTAATAAATCAGATATTCACGTATCTTGCTCTAATTCAACATCCGGGATTGGTACCACCATCTCCTATGGAACGTGTTATGCAGGTAGCTTATACCGCTAAGCTTAATTCCGGTTGTTTGTCTCGGCAGGTTGGTGCAGCTGTCACAGATGAGTCCTTTTCTGTCAAAGCTATCGGATGGAATACTGTGGCAGAAGGGCAGACCCCTTGTTCGCTCCGGCGTTTAGACGATTTATGTGAGAAAGAAGATGCTAATGCTTATAGTGCTTATGAAAAAGGGGATGAAACCTTTTTCAATTATGCCAGTACATTGCATACACGGTACATCACTGATTCATCTATTGAGAAGCTGAAAGGGCTTCCTTTGTCTTATTGTTTTAAAGACATATATACTACTGTAACAGGACAACTTAAGAATCAAGTCCACACAAGAAGCTTGCATGCAGAGGAGAATTCTTTCTTGCAATTGGCTAAATATGGCACAATAGGAATAAAAGGAGGTAAATTGTTTACGACAGCCAGTCCTTGCGAACTATGCGCAAAGAAGGCATATCAGCTTGGCATTAAAGAAATTTATTATATAGATACTTATCCAGGTATTTCTATGCAGCACATCTTGGATTGTGGAGATAAAAAGCCTGATTTAATTTTATTCCAAGGGGCTATTGGAAGGGCCTATGTCAGTTTGTATAATCCAATGTTGCCATTAAAAGATGAAATAAAAGCTATAACAGGTATTAATGCTAAGCAGGCAGAAATTGAAAATAAAAAGAAAGAACAAATTAACGATTGATTGACTGAAAATGGCTATTTGTTTAAAAATAAAAGGCAGTAGTGATTCTTTTGTAGAAGCCATAAATTTTGCTATACAAAATAATGATATTTTGACTTGGGCTGTTGATGTTGAAGGTGATTATACTTCCTCCGTTTTGCAATGGCAGGAAAAGGCTTGGTTTAGACCAATTGAAGATAGTTTTAGTGAATTTAATTTGTCTTTTGGCATTATAAAGGCGCGTAATATAGAACTGACCTGTTCATTATATGCTATCTATCATGCACGTTTTGTAGAGATGCTGTTAGCGCATTTTGATGATAAGATAGAGGATTTGAAGATTACGCCTTTATTGACGAAAGGAATAGATATCTTTTAGCGTACAATTTGTTTAAAATATTCAGGAAGGAAGAGGAATTATGCTAACCTTCTATCGGATGATTTCAATAGAAAGTTCTATTGAAATCATGAATTAATATTTGATTCGGAAAAAGAATAGAGTATTTGGCTGTTAGGTTGTTATTGGAAAAATAAACAAGTATAATTTCATGTCACAACAAGATATTGCTGCAAATAATAAACGTATACTGAAAAATTCGCTATATCTTTATTTAAGAATGTTTCTTACTATGGCTATTGGAGTTTATACGACTCGGATAGTATTGAGAACACTCGGTGAAGTTGACTTTGGACTATATGGTGTAGTAGGAGGGCTTGTGTATATGCTAGCATTTATACAGAGTGCGATGATGCGATCAACCTCTCGGTTTATTACCTATGCTATAGGCGAAGGTGATGAAAATAAAATAAAAAAAACTTTTCAAACAACTTTTACTGTACATTTAGTTATAGGGATTTTGGTTTTGATTTTCTTAGAAAGTATTGGTCTTTACGCATTCAATATGCTGAATATTCCCATTGAACGGTACAATATATGTATGTGTATATATCAATACTCTGTTATTTATGTGGTCTTGAATATATGTGCAATGCCTCTTTCTGCCTCTGTTGTAGCTCATGAAAAAATGAATTTTTATGCTTATCTGTCTATATCTGATGTCCTTTTAAAATTATTTATTCTGTATGCAGTAGTTTATGTGAATTTAGATAAGTTATTTGTTTATGGGACTTTAGTATTTATAACCAATATAATTAATATCGTCCTTTGCTTGATATATTGTAAAATCAAATTTAAATATATAAAGTTTAAGATTGATTTTTCTAAAGAATACATATCTTCCATATTTAGATTTACAGGTTGGAATTTCTTGGGAAATTTTGCAAATTTATTGAGACTACAGGGGGTTAATTATTTGCTGAATATTTTTTATGGACCAACAGTTAATGCTGCACGAGGGTTAGCTATGCAGGTACAATCTATAGTATCACGGTTTATTCAGAATATTCATACTGCAATAAATCCGCAAATAACCAAAAGCTATGTACGTAATGATATAGAATATCTGAAAATGTTAATTTTTGCAAGTTCAAGATATTCCTTTTATATTATCCTTTTAATCGCTTTTCCTATTTATATAGAACTTGAATACTTTTTGCAGCTATGGTTAGGTGAATATCCGGATTATACAATAAGTTTTATACGAATTCTTCTTATTGGAACTATATTTGAGAATTTTATGACCCCTCTAGAAATAGCAATTAATGCTACTGAAAAAATTAAGCAAACGCAGCTTCTTGTTTCAGGTTTATATATTATTTTATTTTTATTATGTTATGTCTTATTAAAAATAGGGTTGGATCCTAACTGGACATTTATTTCAACTATCTTTTTTAATATTCTAATTATAATTGGTCGAATTTTAATATTGAGAACATATATACCAATTTCCTTAATAGAATATTTTCATGCTGTTATACAGGACGTTTTCCTTGTATTGACGCCTTGTGCTTCTATATATTTATTGTACAGATTCATGTTGAATATTTCTATGCCCTTAGTTAATGCTTTTGGAGGAGTTGTAATAGTGTTTATAGCTATCTGGTTCGTTGGCTTAAAGAAAACGGAAAAGTCATTTATAACTAAAGTGATATTAGGACGTATTAGAGGTAAGCACAAATGATTTTGAGGGAAAAAATAGGTATTATTATATAATTATTTAGATGTTATGTTCTGAAATATGTGATAAAAAGTATACGTATGGTTATGTCGGATATATTAACAATATATTAATGGTTCAATGAAGAAAGTAGGTATTATAACGTTGCATGGTATCCATAATTATGGCTCATTTATACAAGCGTATGGAACACAAGTGGCAGTTGAAAGATGTGGATATGAAGCAGAAATTATCAATTATCGATATCCTAACAGTTTTCATAAATTGAATAAATCACTCAGGAGTTCATTATTTCATTTTATCAATATCTTGCTTAAAGATTTGTTACTAGGTGGTAAGAACTATTTACTCAATAAAAGATATAATGATTGTTTTAAAGAGTATTATAATTTAAGTAAAGAATATTATTCATATGAGGCCATCCATAATGACCCTCCTCAGTATGATATTTATTTAGCCGGTAGCGACCAAATTTGGCGTCATTTTTTTACTAAAGGCGATGGCACTTTTTTTATGGATTTCGTTTCGAAAGAAAAAAAAATAATATCGTTCTCGTCAAGTTTTGGTCGTTTATCATTAAATGATTTCTATAAAGAAAAATATGCCAATTGGCTAAGACGATTTCAGCATTTGAGTGTACGTGAACCTAGTGGAGTTGATATTGTTCAGTCTTTAACTGGGCAGGATGCTATTTGTACAATTGACCCTTCTTTCATGTTAACAAAAGAAGAGTGGGGTGAAATAGCCAAGGTACCTAAAACTAAACGGAAGTTTATCTTTATATATGGATTTGGTGGTGAATATGTAGATAATTTAGCTAAGCAGATGGGTATATTTACGGGTTACGATATTATTCGTACCAATGGGAATTTCTTAGATTATTTTAAAAGAGATATTCATTATGTATTGGATGCAGGTCCTAAGGAATGGTTAGGATATATACAAAATGCTGAATTTATATTTGCAGGCTCATTTCATGGTACAGCTTTAGCCATTAATTTTAACCGTCCATTTGTCGCTGTTTATAATGACAAACAGGACCATAATTTCAGGCAGGAGAATATTTTGAATCAGGTTGGTTTAAATGGTTATACTATAACCATTGGTGAAAAAAATATTGACATTTATAAATTATTGGATAAACCCCAGCATATAGATTGGATTAAGGTCAATAAGCAGATAGCTATAAAACGTGAGTGTGCTATGAGGTATTTGAGGGAAGCTTTGGATAACTAATTTTTTTAATTATAGTTTGGATAATTCATGAAAGAAATACTAAAACGGTTATTTCGTAAATATTTTATAATGGGGGCAATAAACCGCCCTATTGTGCCTTTTAAAGTTAACTTATTGTATGTAGGGCAATCATTTAAGAAAAATGGAGTGGCATATTACAATGTTGGTGATTATCTTTCCAAAATTATATTTGAAATGTTAATGAAACATTTTAATATTAAATCTTATTGGACTGGAAAGACTAGTTGTGTAGCACATATTGGTAGTATTATTCAATTTGTAGGGCAAAATTGTGTGGTTTATGGCAGCGGCTTTTTATTCCGTTGGGCTATGCCTCAATTTGCTCGTAAAAAATTGAAGTTAGATGTACGTGCTGTAAGAGGTCCGCTAACACGTGAAGTGTTGATGGAGTTAGGTTATCAAGTACCGGAAATATATGGTGATCCAGCTATACTTTTACCCCTTTTTTTTACCCCTCTTCATATAGTAGATAAAAAAGAATTTGTGGTGATTCCACATGAATCTCATTATAAGGAGTATCAAAATAAAACTTATCCAGTACTTTCAACTTTAACAAATGATTGGAGAGGATTTATTGAGGGAATCTGTTCTGCTAAATTGGTTATTAGTAGTTCACTGCATGGCATTATTATTGCTGAAGCTTATGGTATTCCTGCTGTTTTTTTGGATGAAACAGAAAATTCAGATCAGCTTAAATATGATGATTATTATCAAAGTACTGGTCGCAATAACTATGTAAAAGCAAAAACTGTGGAGGAATGTCTTGGTCTTACTCCGGAACGTATTCCTAATTTTACGAAAATGAGAGAAGATTTGCTGAACGCTTTTCCAAAAGATTTATTTAGTTAATTTTTATGCGAATTCAATATATAGATAACTTAAAAGGTTTTGCTATTCTTTTAGTTATTATTGGGCATATTTGTTTAGGAAGCATATGGAATTCTGTGATATATAGTTTTCATATGGCTTTGTTTTTCTTCCTTTCTGGCATTGTTGCTAGCTGTAAAGGTGCTTTTATAGATTATTTACTCAAAAAGATAAGGACATTATTACTCCCTTTTATAACTTTTGCTTTATTACATGCTTTGTTAGGTGGCACAAGTTTAATTGATATTTTATGTAATAATGTAAAAGATGGCTTATGGTTTATATTCACATTATTTATTATTCAAATAATTGATTATTTAATATTTAACATATATGTTCGAAGAAGTAAAATTCGCTATTTTATCATCAGTATTTCTATGTTTTTAGCATTGGCAATAGCTAAGAAGTATACTCTTTGGGATATATCATCTATATTGAGTTTATCTTATCTTGCAATAAATTATCCTTTCTATTTATTAGGGCGCTTTTGTAAGGAGAATGGGACAATAAACAATTATTTTATTCAGAATGCATTCCATTTTAGATATGAATATGCGATTCAATTTGTAGCTGTGATTTCGTATTTTATTGTATGGTATTTTTTTTTCTATTATAAAATTGCAGATGAGTTCTCTAATATGTATCTACGTATTACTGCTATTGTTAGCTTAGTTATATTATTTAGACATTTTGAATATTCAAAATATAACAAACTCTTTTCCTTTTTAGGAAAAGAGACTTTAGCTATATATCTACTCCATTATTTCTTTATTAGGGATTTTCCTAAAATGTTGCAATTTACGATAATCTTATCTCCATTTATACAGCTTTTGTTATATAGTGTTCTGGCGATATTTATAGCATTTATAAGTGTTCTTTTTGCTAAAATCTTAAAATCAAATAAATATCTGGGCTTCTTCTTGTTTGGAATAAAAATCAAGTAATAATATGATACCTAAAATTATTCATTTAACTACAAAAAATGGGTTGCTAAATGGTGATGAAACCATTATCTGTTTAAAAAATAGAAAGATCTTTTATGACTGGGAGTTTCGTATTTATGGAGATATGGAAAATCGCAAGATTATAGAATGTTTTTTTCCAGAATTCTTAGAGAAATACGATAGTATAAAAAAAGGAGTCATGAAGGCTGATGTGATTCGTTGTCTTTATCTCTATCTATATGGTGGAATCTATATTGATACGGATTACCAATTTTTTAAAATGATACCAGATGAATGGTTAAATGCACGTTGTGTAATACCTACAGAACATTTTGAAGTGGACAATACTCCTTTTTTAGGTAATTGCATTTTCTTTTCAGAGAAAGGGTATCCTTTTTGGTATGCATATATTAAAAATTTGTTTGATAAGATGGATGTGGTCAATACACGTGAAGATGAGATTATTGGTTGTACCGGACCTGGTGGGATTACGAGGTTCTATCTGGAGCATAGAAGTGAATATCCGGATTTGAAATATACACCGAAAAATACTTTTCATCCGTTGATTGTTAATCACCAATTAGGGGTACGAAAGACGAGTGAGACTATAGGTGCACATTATTGTTTTGGTTCGTGGCGTGGCAAGTCTCATTCTCTTTTTAGAAAATGGATTTATATATGTATCCAGCATTTGCAGGCCAAAGGCTTAAATATCTTTAATTTCTAATTTTTTTCTTATGAAACTATTGGCGAACTATCTTTTCTCTCATTGGAAATCTTTATCCTTTTGGGGTGCCTTTGTTTTCTTTGCAATGGATATGAGTGGAATATTAGGCGGTTGGGGATATGATCTTTATTATCCCATGCTTTTGGTTTTATCCTACTATTGTTTTAGTAATAGTTCCAAGGTAAGTTGGGTACATATAGCTTATTTGATAGTTTGCTTAATGAGTATTTTACTAAATGAGATTCCCTCTTATTATAGAATTTATACACGATATTTTGTCTTTATTTTGCTGCTAATGTCTTTTTCTAGTTTAGTTAACAGCAGAAAAATTGCTTTGATGAGATTGCATTTATTTCATATATTTTCGGTATTGACAGTGATTTTGGTTACTGTTAATTATCTTTTTTTCTCTATTGGATTTATCAATAATAGAGCAATGCAGATTTATCAAAAGCATGGGCTTTTTACAGGTTCAACAGGTAATAATGAAATGGGATTATTAGGGGCTGTAGCTATTATGTTTATTATTGCTTTCTGGGGGAGATTTAATAAAAAATTATCAGGAATAAGTAGAATTGGATTATTGCTCTGTTTGTTTAGTGCCATTTCTATGATGGCAATGGCTTCTTCGAGAATGGGACTTATATGTACATTGCTATCGGTTATATTTGTAATGTATAGGCTGAGTAGTGCTAATATGGGCAAATTGTTATTTGCTGCAGTTCTTTTTATTGCAGGCATTTTTTTGACTATTAACATTTTGGGTGATAAGTTTAGTTTTATGATGCAGAAAAATGGGGGACAAGTGGAAAACATAAATTTGAATTCACGTGAAGATATGTGGAAGTCTCGTCTGAGAGAATATCATGAGAATCCCGTTTTTGGAATAGGCTTTGGTTATATGAAGTATGGATATGGGAGAGGAAGAGCAGAAGAAACAAAAGGTCGTATTGAAGCTGGGTCTGGTTGGGCGTCTGTTATTAGTCAAACAGGAACAATGGGAGCTGCCTGTATGGTTTTGATGGTCTTGCCAAATCTTTTCTTTCTATTGCGCCACAGAACTACTTCTTATTGTAGTGCATGGTATTCAGGCATGTGCGTGATGTTTATATTACAACCTATCACAGAAGCTTATATTACTACTGTAGGAGCTGTACTCTGTTGCCTATTTTGGCTTAATTATAGTGTAATAGATTCTTTTAGAACAGGATTGCTGAAGGAGTCAGACTTAGATTTGTCCATTTATAGAAATTATAAACTGTTTGATAGACATTTGTTGCATTTAACACGCTAAATTATAGAAGAATGAATATTCTTTTTTTTCAAAATTGCATATCTCCTCATCAAATGCCTTATATTCAATATTTACCTGCACTTGCAGAGGTAAATGATGTGCTGGTTATCGTTCCTGAAATAGATATGGCTACTCGTAAGTTTATGGGATGGAATAGTTCAGCGTTAATGCTGGTAGAAGATGTCCGTTTTTTGATAAATCCATCAGAGAATGAGATAATAAATCTTTTTGAACAATATGACAATACAAACACTTGGTGTATGTTTTCGGGGATTAATTCATTTGCTATGGTGTCTGATTGTTTTAAAAAGTCATTATCATATCATTTGCATCGAGGAATTATTACCGAACCACCACTAATTTATAATCATCCATTATGGCAGCATGCCTTACGTTTTGCTTTGAAAGATTGGAGTTATGTACGGTATTTGGACAAAGTATTTGTTATGGGTGATGCTTTCCTCTCTTATTATCGATTTTGGTCCAAAAGGTGGAAGGTTATACCTTTTGTCTATTGCACAGAGTGGAAAGAACGCTCATCTGCAATTTATGCAGAAAAATCTGATAAGTTAAAAGTTCTTTATGTAGGTTCATTGTCACACCGTAAAAATGTACAATTATTATTTAAGGCAATCGCTAAACTCTCATTAAAAGAACAGCAACAACTAAAGTTAGGTTTGGTGGGGGATGGTGAATGTATGACCGAACTCCGAGCATTGCTGCAATCTGAAAAAATTTTGGCTGAGGTTGTTTTTTATGGTATGCAACCTATGGATCAAGTACCTACTTTCATGCAACAATATGATGTACTCTGCTTACCCTCCTTACATGATGGGTGGGGAGCTGTTATTAACGAAGCTTTAACTTTGGGTATGTATGTTATTTGTTCAGATCATTGTGGTGCACAATATCTAGTCAAACGTAGTAGCGGTAAGAATGGGCAGATATTTAAAAGTAATGATACGGAAAGTTTAAAGAACGTATTGGAGTATTGTCTTTCTGCTCAAAAAGAAATTTGTACAACTGTAGATGAACGCATTGATTGGGCACGACACCATATTCATGGTAAAGTTGTAGCACATTATTTTATAGAGAATTTGAAAATATGAGAATATTGCATTATATTCCTTCTATTGGCAAATCTGGTGGGGGGGTGAGTTCTTATCTGCAATTACTATCACATGATTTAGGGCACTTGGTCGATTTGCATATTGTTACCCATCATACAGTTGACGAAATGCAGTTGAGCCATTGTACCATCCATTTTATTGAACGTAGCATTAGACGTCCTATAAAGATGAAGCATGAGTTTGATGCTTTACTTGAGAGTTTAAAACCCGATGTGGTTCATGTTAATGGTTGTTGGATGTTACAATGTTCGTGGATTGCGTTTTGGGCAAAAGCAAAAGGCTATCCTGTTGCTTTATCACCTCATGGTATGTTAGAGCCTTGGGATATCCGGAAGAATTATTGGACAAAGAAACTGCCAGCTTTATTACTCTATCAAAAGCGAAGTGTTAAGATGAGTAATGTGTTGATAGCAACAGCTGAAACAGAGAAAAAAAATCTATTATCATTAGGGTATAATTCAAATGTAGCAGTTGTTCCTAATGGTATAATCATTGACGGTATAGAAGCAAAAAAAACATGGAATGAAAAGAAACAGATCCTTTTTTTAGCATTATATCGTAAAAATAAAGGTATTAATTTACTAATGGAAGCTGTAGCTCATACTAAAGAGCAACTGGCTGGTTGGAAAGTGATAATAGCAGGTATTGAAGCTGATTATACAGTGGAAGATTTGAAAAGAATGGTGGATAGACTTGGAATATCCTCTATTATAGAAGTTGTTGGACCTCTGTATGGAGATGATAAATGGAACGCTTATCGTTCCTCTGATGTATTTGTACTTCCTACTCTCAATGAGAATTTTGGGATTGTCATTGCTGAATCTTTTTTGTGTGGAACGCCTGTTGTCACAACAAAAGGCGCTCCATGGCCAATGATTGAACAATATCATTGTGGTTGGTGGATTGACCGGAGCCTTAACAATCTAGTAAATGCTATTCTGGAAGTAATTCATACTCCTATTCAAGAACGTAAAGAAATGGGGCTTAGAGGCAAAGAACTAGTGACTAAAAATTTTGCTAGTCCTGTTGTTGCACGACGAATGGTAGAGGTTTATAATACTATAATTCAAAAATAGATTATACTAAAATAGATAGAATGAGAAGTGTTGGAATTATAACAATAGTAAAAGTAAATAATTACGGAGCTGAATTACAAGCATTTGCCCTACAATGTAAATTAGAGTTGATGGGATATCGAGCGGAGATTATTGATTATCTGTTTTACAAGCATCCACAACATAAAAGAGAGAAATGTTCAGAACCATTTTATCCCTATCCTTTTAAAAAGCGTTGCAAAGAGTGGTTGTTGCCAAAATGGGAATGGTTGAAATGTCAGATGCATAGAGATGCTTCTAATAGACGGAATGAAAGATTTGATGCTTTTCATAGGAAAAACACTCATTTTTCAGTTCATTGTTATAATTCATATACAGAACTTTATAATAATCCGCCACAGTATGATGTTTATTGTGTGGGGAGTGATCAAGTCTGGAATCCGGGGTGTTATACATCGATCAACCCTTATTTTGTATCTTTTGCTCCAAAAGGGAAAAGAAGAATTAGTTATGCTTCCAGTTTTGGGGTGAAGAATATACCACACTCTGCACGAATGAAATATCAGACTTTATTAGAAGATATGGATGCCATCAGTGTAAGAGAAGATGCAGGTGTAAAACTTGTGAAAGACTTATCAGGGAAAACGGCAGTAAAGGTTGCAGACCCCACACTGTTGTTAACAAAAGAAGAATGGAGTGCAGTAGCTAAATTTGATAAAGTGCCGAGGGAGAAATATATTCTACTTTATGTGTTGAAAGATTCTGATTATATTACACAGCAGGCTATCGCCTTAGGGAAAATAAAAGGATTAAAAGTGATAAGAATATGTAAAGGAGCTTTCAAACAAGATAGGGCATCTTCCGGTATTGAAAATATCATAGATGCTGCTCCTGACGATTTTCTTGGCTTAATAAGCAAGGCGGAAATGATATTGACAAATTCATTCCATGGAACTGTTTTTTCTATTTTGTTTGAACGTGACTTTTATACTATTGTTAAGCGAAGTGTTGAAAACAACTCACGCCAATTGTCGCTTCTTGATACATTGAAAATAGATCGTATTAAATATGAAGATACAACTTTTAAAGAAGCTACTCCGATTAATTGGAAAATGGTAGGAAATGCGTTATCAGATTTTAGACAAAAGTCTATTGACTATTTAAATCAAGTTATTAATGGATAAAAAAGGACCTCAATTATGCTTGTACAATAGTTGTACAGCTTGTTCTGCTTGTGCGAATATTTGCAAGCATGGAGCTATTGGTATGTCAGAGGATAATCATGGTGAGCATCATCCTGTGATTGATATGGATAAGTGTATAGGGTGTGGACTATGTGAAAAGGTTTGTCCGGAGAAAGAATCAGGAAGGCCTGAGAGGTATGGTAACCCGGATGTATATTATTGCTGGTTGCAAGCATCCGAAAATCGAAAACAAAGTACATCGGGAGGAGCGGGATATGCTATTGCGTGTACTGTGATTCGTCAAGGCGGGCATGTGTGGGGGGCAGCTTATGATGAGAACATGATGGTTCGTTATATAGAGGCTAATACCATTGAGGAGTTGAAACCTATTCAAAAATCGAAGTATGTGCAAAGTTATGTGGGAGATAGCTTTACTCATATTAAGGAAGAACTGAAACGGGGAGAGTTAGTACTTTTTACTGGTACATCTTGTCATGTCAAAGGACTTCGTGCCTATTTGCAGAAAGATTATGACAATTTACTAACTGTGGATTTGGTGTGTCACGGGGTGCCGGGGCAAGGAGTGTTTAGGAAGTACAAAGAATGGCTGGAAAAGAAGTATGATGACCATATGATTTTTTTTGATTTTCGACCGAAAGAAGAAGATGGTCAAGAGCGGGTATGTCGTACTAAAGCAACTTTTGAAAAACGTGGAAAGGTAAATATAGAATTAAAAGAAAATGGTTATTTTGTAGGTTTCCAACGGAATCTTTTTTTGCGTGAGGCTTGTTTTCGCTGTACTTGTAAAGGAGAACAACGCTATGCGGATATAACTATTGCAGATTTTTGGGGACTTGGTAAAGTTGAACCATTTAAAGAAAATTTACAACGTCCTTATGGTATTTCTATGCTGGCGTTTAATTCTAATAAATCAAAAATATTGTTACCACATTTGCAAAATGATTTATTAATGGAAAAACGTTCTTATGAGGAAGCTTCAATAAGTAATACACAATATTATATATCTGCAAAACCTTCCCCTCTTAAAGAGAATTTTTGGAAAGAATGGAAACAATTTTCTTGGGAGGAACTGACTGATAAATATTTGACATATACTGCTAAAGATTTAGTACTGTATGTAATTAAAAAGCATACCCCCCCCATTTGTTATCTTATGTTAAATCATTGGCGAAATGGATAAAGTAAAACAATTTTATTAATGGAACAACAGTTTGAGAAATATATTGATAATTATACGATCTGGAATAAGTTACATCGTTTGATTTGGAAAATCGCTTGTCTCTTCTTGTTCCGTCCTTTTGGCTTTCCTGTGTTTAAGCAATGGCGTAATTTTGTGTTAAGATGTTTTGGAGCTAAGATTGGTAAAGGAAGTATTATTCATGCTTCTGCAGAAATTTGGGCACCTTGGAATCTTGAAGTTGGTCAGGTAACTTGTATAGGTCCTAAGGCCATAATTTACAATCCAGGTAGAATAATATTAGGCAATAAGGTTGTTATTTCTCAATACTCTTATCTATGTACAGCTACCCATGCTTATGAAACAAAATTGAATACATTATTTTGGAAAGATATTGTTATATATGATCGCGTTTGGATAGCGGCTAAGGCTTTTATTGCTCCTGGAAAAACTATTGGTGAGGGAGCAGTAGTAGGAGCATGCAGTTGTGTATTCAAAGATGTAGAACCATGGACTGTAGTAGGAGGTAATCCTGCAAAGTTTATAAAAAAGCGGATTATAAAAGAGTAAAGATATGCTTGATATTTCTGTTATAATTTTGACTTACAACGAAGAAATTCATATTGAACGTTGCTTGAATAATGCAAAAAAGTTTGCAAAAGAGATTTTTATAGTTGACTCTTTTTCTACTGATAAGACAGTGGAGATTGCAACAGAAATGGGTGTTAAAGTTTATCAGCATCCATTTAAGAACCATTCTGCTCAATTTAAGTGGGGATTGGAAAACCTTCCAATTAAAACAGAGTGGGTATGGAAACAGGATGCTGATGAATACTTGAGTGACGAGTTAATAGAAGAGTTACACAGTAAATTACCCAAATTACCTGATAACGTAAATGGAGTAACGGCTCCATGTTTGCGTATTTTTATGGGGAAACATATAAAACATGGTATAATCCCATTAATTTTACTTCGGTTATTCAAATATAAATATGGTAGTATTGAAAATAAAATAATGGATGAACATATCCAAGTGAGCCAAGGAATTATAATGGACTTGAAGTATCCTTTTTACGATGACAACCTCAATGGATTGACTTGGTGGACTACAAAACACAATGGATATGCGACAAGGGAAGCTATTGATTTATTACTAACGGAATATGGGATGTATGAAAGTGGTGTCGTTAATTCTGGAGAGCATTCAAGTGCTGTTCGTAAGAAGAAGTTGAAATATATAAAAATGCCATTATTTTGGCGGGCATTTGCCTTTTTCTTTTTGCGCTATTTCATGCGATTGGGTTTTCTTGATGGAAAAGAGGGCTTTCTGTGGCATTTCTTGCAGGGATGGTGGTATAGAACTTTGGCAGATGCGAAAGTATATGAGATAAAAAAAGTATGTAATTATGATAAAGACTCCATTATGAGATATTTGGAAAAATATTATGATATACTGGCTAATGGAATGTTAACTAATATTAACGGGGGGGGGGTAAAACAGATATATAAAATCTCTGTTTCCTACTCCATTCGGAATTTAGAATGGAGAGGAGGGAGATGTGCATAATAATTCTATCGCAGCCCTTATTCTCACGTATAATGAAGAGAAGCATATTACTCGTTGCATCAATTCCTTGAAAGATGTTTGTGAGGAAATCTTTGTAATCGATTCTTTCAGTAAAGACCGAACTGTAGAATCTGCAAAAAAGTTAGGAGCAAAAGTTTATCAGCATCCTTTTGAAAACCAAGCAAGGCAATTTAATTGGGCTATAAATAATTGCCCTATCACTTCTGGCTGGATTTGGAGAGTGGATGCAGATGAGTATGTAGAACCCTTTTTAGCAAAGAAAGTAGTTGCTTCTTTACCGGATGTGTCGTCCGATGTAAACGGTATTTATGTGAATAAGAAGATTGTTTTTATGAGGCGTCCATTGTTACATGGTGGTTGGTACCCTGCCCAACAGATAAAAATAATTCGTAAAGGGTATGGAGCCAGTGAGGATAAATGGATGGATGAACATCTGATTATCTTTTCCGGTACTACTATTTCTATTGATGGAGACCAAACGGATGAAAATCTCAATGATTTATCTTGGTGGACACAGAAACATAATAATTATTCTAATAGAGAAGCTGTCAACATGTTGTTGATGGAGTATGGCATGGATAAGCAAGGGGAAGAGGTTGCACCTAAATTCTTCGGAACAGATGCTGAGCGTAAACGCTGGTTCAAAATGAAATACGTCAGAGCTCCTTTATTCTTGCGTCCCTTTATCAACTTCTTTATTCGGTATATTCTGAAAGCCGGTTTTCTTGATGGGAAACAAGGGTTCATTTGGCATTTTTTGCAAGGATTCTGGTATCGTTTTTTGGTAGATGCCAAGATTTATGAGATAAAGAAACAATTTAGTTTTAATGATGAGAAAATAAAGCAATATCTTATTGAGAACTATCTGATTAAATAATATTTCCTTGTAAGAAATAATCTTCTTTCTAAAAACATGATATCAAGTGTAACTAAAATCATTGATAAGATAGGTGAAATATTCACAGTCTTTGATTTCTCTTATATCGTTTCGGGCATAGCTTCGTTCTCCATTATTTGTTATGGGTTATGGCAGAATGATTTATTAGGTAGTCTTGGTAGCACTTCGTTGAATGTGATTGCTGCTATTATTTTTACTTATTTATGTGGTTTACTTTCGTTTACTATAGGTAAGACTATTAGAGCGACAGTCATAATGTATAGGCGGAAGCATTATGTGCTATTGGTGAAAGTGGAAGAAACAAGATTCATGACCTGCTTTAAAGAAGCGGTAAGGTATGCTAATAAAAAAGAGAAAATTTTGGCAGATTATACTGACGAAGATGATTGTAAAATGTATTATACGGAAATGTGGACCTACTTGCGGGAATGTGAAAATGCCGCTGCTACGATGGCATTTATCAATAAATATTGGGTAATGCAGGCGGTTTATGAAGGGCTGATAGCATCTTCCTTGATAGGATTGATAGTAGGATTCATATTGTATCAAAGTGGGTTCGGTCTTGTTTGTATCCTGCTTTTTTTAGCTTCAGGTTTTGCTTGTTGCTTTTGTTGCCACGAGGGAACCCGTTATGCGGAAGTACAAATAAAGGAAATTGTAATAGCATATAGATACTTTAAATTAAAAGAATAATATTATGGGAGAACAGAATGAAAAAAAGATGTATGATCATAGCTTTATTTTAGGAGAAGAGACTCGGCCTAAAATAGAAATTTTTACTCAAGAAGATAGCGACATAACAGTAAAGAATTCTATCTTTTACAAACAATATCGTCAGATCTTGTCTGCCATTGCTGAGCATCTCTTGCTTTGTAAGGAAGGAGAGAAGCAGGATGCCATTTATTCTTCTTGGGAATTTCCCAATAATATATTTGTTTTTGCAGGAGAAAGAGGTTCGGGTAAAACTTCGTGTATGCTGACAGCGAGGGAACTACTGTGTATGCAGAAACGGGATCATAAGGTTGTGCTTGATGATTTGTTTGAAATTGAAGATAGTGTAAAGAAAAACCAAGATAAAGCAAAAATAAAGGAAAAGGAGATAGATATTTATAAAGATATTTTGAAAGAAACTTCTTTTTATAGATGTGAGGTGATTGATCCGCTCTTCTTTGACAGCAACCATAATATCTTGGAATTGTTTATTGGGACTTTGTTCCGTGATTTGATGAAAAAGGAAGAAAAGGAACCACAATATAGACATGACAGGAAGTTGCTTTTGTCCCGTTTTGCAGAGATTAGACGGATATTTCCATTATTGGGAAAAAAACTTGAATTTTCTGAATTTGGTGACCTTGAACAATTGAAAGATCTGAGTGCATCCCTTGAATTGAAAGAAGTTCTTAGAGAGCTGGTACGGGACTATCTGGAATATGTTTATAAAGATATGAATGGCAAATTGGTGTTGTGCATTGACGATATAGATTTGGATATGAAAGATGGTTATGGATTAGTGGAGTGCATTCGTCGTTATCTCAATATGCCGGAGTTGATTATTTTGATGGCGGTTAAGCTGGAGCAGTTGGGGAATGTGATTCGGATTAAATATACAAAAGATTTTCGTCCATTGCTTGAGAGAGAGGAAAAATATATTGAAAATAAGACTGTTAAAGGGGATGATAATTATAATGAGGTGGTGAATCATATAGTAGAACGGTATATTACCAAACTGCTTCCTCTAAACCAACGTATTATAATGCCTTCTGTAAAGGATTTATTTGACAAAGATATTCAGGTTTGCCGTAAGCAAGGAGGGAAAGTAAGGAAAGTCAACATACTCTCTCCGATGAAAAACGGTATATTGGAGGAAATCTACAAAAAGACCCGTTTGTTATTTTATAATACAAAATCGCAAGTCAATTATATCATTCCCTATAATTTACGTGAGTTTTGTAACTTGCTGCATTTGCTGTATAATCTGGATGACGTGGAAAGTCATGAGGGAGCATTACCCAATCTTATTCCTTTTAAGGAATATTTCTATGGAGTATGGTGTACGAATAATTTGGATAAAGGCGGACTCTCAATTATACAAAAGCTGCGGGATATACAGGATTATGGGCTTATCAATCAGACGGTAATAAAGCATTTGAAACGGAGGTTTGAAGTCTTAAGGAATATAGAAATCAGTAATGACCCTAAAGATGCTGCAAAAGATAAAAAAGAGACCAAAGAAAGTAGATTGAGTGATAGCAGTATGAAAGAGTTGCAGAATATTCTTGATGAAGAGAATATGATGTATAATATATCATTGGGAGATGTACTGGCATGTTTGGATTGGCTGGGTAAAGTTTCATACCAAGAAGACGATCGGAAACTTTTCTTTGCTATGAAAACATTTTATACTTTTTCTTTATATGAGACTTTCCGGAAAAGAGAGGAGATAGCAGAAGAAAAGAAAAAATTGACTCAAAAGGAAGTTATAAATAAGGAGATATTGACTAATAATGAGATTGTCTATGGAGATATTGTTAATGGTAATTTTTTGAATTCTGAGTATTTGAATGTAGCTCCTTATGAGAAGATAGATAAGGATAAGGGAAGTGTTTCAAGATGTAGAAGAGTTATAGATAATGAGGCAATAAGTGATTTGATTAAGTACATTTCTGGTAGGGAACCCAAAACGGATATTTGTAGTAAAATTGTTAAAGAGAATTTTAAAGAAGAACTTCTAAGAAAGATTGTAGAGTTCTTTTTACTTACAACCTCTTTTGTGGTGGAGTCTAAGGAAAAAGAAAGCAATAGTTCTTTTTCTCAATATAGGAAACGTAATGAAGTGTACTATGAAAAGAACATAGCTCAATCCCGTAAATATATTTGTTTTGATGTGCTTTCCATATTTTATAATTTGGTGAATGTAGCTCAAAGCTATGGCCGTTTTGATAAATTAGTTTTGGAAAATAGTCGTGAGGTAAAAGCAAATGAGGAAAAAGAGCTAAATAAAGAACAGGATGCAGAACAGGGGCAAATAAAAGAACAAGAGCAAAGACAAGAGGGAGAACAGGTAGAGGAGCAGGAACAAAAACAGCAACAGAGTGGAGAACAAGAACAGAATTTAAATGAGGGGCAGCAACCTATTGAAGCTCAGAATTCTGGTGAAGTAGAAAAGGTAGATGAAAATCCAAAGAAAGATGAAGAAGATAGCGAACTGGAAAAGAGTGCAAAGCAGAAATTTAAAGATGAGATGTTGTCAAATAAAACTAAATATCCGTTATATTTAGCAATGTTAGACTACATTATAGGTAATGAGCCTTTACAAGCATCTGCTAACGAGAAGCGTGATCATGAGTGGGCTAATAAGAGACTTGTTTATAAAGTGAGTTTAAGAAACATTGATTTGTTGGAGCAGATTTCTTATCGACTTCAGCGTCAAAGACCTGATAAAAGTGGTGATACTGTAAAACTATTCAAAAAAATGTTTGACAATCTTGCTGAGATTGAAATCTCAACTTATAGGAATGGACAAGGATTACAAGCTAATATAAAATATGAATTCTTCGGTGTTATTCGTGATTTTATGGCAGAGTTATTAAGTCCTGGAAATGAGGAGTATAAGGCGATTTTTGATAAAATATATACAGACTCTTAAAGACAATATCCCTTCTTGAGAATCAATAAAAGCAATAATATAGATTTTATTTAATAAGTCATGGATAATATTCGTGCGGTTATCGATACTTTGTTCTCTCAAATAAACAGTGCGGAGATCCTACATCACAAAAAAGACTGGGATGCCACTTTAGGAGTGACGGAGGATATGTTTTGCAGCAAGTTTATGATAGAGAACAAATGCTATACGATAGACCAGGTAAGGGAATTATATTATTTGCTGAGGTCGGATTGGATATCCTTTCCTACAGAGTGCTTGGAGTATAGACAGCCCGACTTCTTCTATGTGTTATTGCATTTCAGTCAAAAGGTACTGATTGAAAAAGATTTTCAGCCATGTTGCAGATTTCAGGAGTTATTGAGATGGCGCACGCTCACTTATAAGTTGGGGGAGGATTTGTTTACGACTTCCTATTTGGCTTTTAATAATTTCAATGCCAATATAAAACGGGATTCTTTTTTCTGGCCTGTGGTATTGATGCAAGATAATCCTTCCATTGCTCACATTTTGCGGAAAGGTGTGTGTGACCTGCATTTTCATCTGCGGGGTTCTTCCTTGAATTATGAATTGAATTGGCTCTCTTTGATGAATGATATGTCTGGTCGGCAGGCTGAGTTTGAAAAATTAAAGAAATGTCTTTCGCATAAAACAATTACGACAGATAATGAAAAGTGGGAAACAGCTCATTTGACTACTATAAAAGCGTATGCCATCCGCTATTATTTGTTTATGAGAATTACAAATAAGAAAAAGGCGGAAGCTTTTTTTCCGGTACTGTTAGTGATTTTACAATGCGAGGATGAGATGGCTATCCAAACAGTAGGGGCTATTATGGAAGTAAATGGCCTGATAGATAGTTATAAATTTACGGAAGGAAGCAAGTTGGAAATCGGCGATAAATCTTTTTATCCGGATTATGCGATTTTGGACAGTTTCGGAACTGTGGAACGTTGGAATCTTGCAGAGAAAATCTTATCGGGAGAACGTTGTCTTTTGTATAATATGTTCTATCTCATCTTTTCAGGAAATGCTTCCGCCGAAGATAAGTGGTTATTTTACGCTTATTTATTACAGAAAGGACAAATTAGGAGAGAACTGATACAACTGAATGAAAAGGCGGGATTTAGTAACTTTTCCGATTATGAACGACGTAAGGAGATATTTATAGAAGGACGTTGGGGATATCAGGAACTCATACCGAAACTGGCGGTAGATATGGCTTTTTCCAAAGAGTATCTTAAGTATTTGGAATGTCGGATTACTCCTAAGGATACCAGTTCCCAGCTGATTCATTCTATTGAGCTACTTGAACGGCAGATTAATAGACGGTTGCCAGGAGAGAGAACAAGTGAAGAGAATAGAGAAAAGCAAAAGAAAGGTAGGAAGCATTATTACATACTGCATTTTATTAAACAACGTGATGCCGAATCGGACAATAGGTTGAATTCTTTGATTGAGTACCCGTGTGTGATGGTAGATTATAGGCATTATGGATTTCGTCGGAAAATAAAAAAGCAGGGAGAGGCCATACTGGAAACGGTGAGAGAGAGACCGCGTATGGCAGAATTGATTGTAGGAGTGGATGCTGCTAACTCTGAATTGTATTGTCGTCCGGAAGTGTTCGGACCGGTTTATCGTTATATGAAATGTTTCTGTAATTATAGTCCGGATTTTCATGAGTTGGGATATGACCATTATAAAGGACTCCGTTCCTTGAATTTTACTTATCATGTCGGTGAGGACTTTTGGGATATTACGGATGGATTGCGAGCTATAGACGAGGCGGTGTTATTTTTGAATTTGAAGGCCGGAGATCGTATCGGACATGCTTTGGCTTTGGGAATTGATGTGGATTTATATTATAAATATCGTAATCATCGGGTGGTCATGTCTAAGCAGAATATGCTGGACAATGCGGCTTGGCTCCATCACAAGGCACGTGAATTGGGGATACAGCTTTCTGTTAATGTCGCTTTAGAACTGGAAAATATTTTTGAGAACTTTTATGATGAAATTTATTTAGGAAAAAAGGAGCGGGAAGGAGAAAATATATTTGTTGAAGATGAATTGTTGGATCCTGGCAGAAACCTTACTACTTATTACTATTCATGGCTGTTGCGTGGAGATGATCCTGCATATTACCTAAACCCGATAAGTCAACTTACTGAATATCAATATCACACTTGGTGGGAAATTACAGCCTTGAATACATTGACTGCTGATATGGCTCATGTGAGAAAGGACAAGATTGCTGTATGGTTATATCATTATTATCATTATGACAGCGGTGTTCGGCGAAGAGGAGAGGAAAGATGCGAAATATGTTTGTCATCGGAAATCATAGGCTTGATAAAGAAAGTGCAGCATGCCATGCGCATAGAGATTGCGGCAAGATATATAAGTGTTGAAGCCAATATTACTTCCAATCATCTGATTGGGAGTTTTAAACATTATGCGCAACACCCCATTACACAATTGTACCGCTTGGGATTGCCCTCAATAGGTGAAGAAGAACTGTGTCCGCAAGTATCGGTTTCTGTCAATACGGACGACCGGGGTATTTTTGATACTTCCATCGAAGATGAATATGCCCTCTTGGCATTGGCTCTTGAAAAAGAAAGAGATTTGGAAGGAAAAAAGCGATATGCACCGAAGGAAGTTTATGAATGGTTGAACAATATTCGTAGACAAGGGTTTGAACAACAGTTCCGTAAACATAATGGAAGCAAATATGAATAGTGTAAGAGTAGGTGTAGGCGGGGTATTGCAAGACAACAAAGGCAGGCTTTTTTTGTTGAAAAGGAAGAAAGCGCCGGAAGTCGGTTGCTGGTCGATTCCGGGTGGAGCGGTGGAATATGGTGAGACAGTAGAAGAAGCGATAATTCGTGAATTTGGTGAAGAAACGGGACTTGCGGATTGTACAGCCAGGTTTATAGGGTACACTGACTATATCCTGCTTTCGGAAAATGCTCATTGGTGTTCTTTGTTTTTCGCTATGCATAGCTGTAATACAGAATGGGTAGTGAACCGGGAACCGGATAAGCATGAAAAAATCGGTTGGTTTGCTTGGGATGACTTGCCGGAAAACTTGTCACAAAATACGCAGAGAGCTTTAAATATATATAGAAAATGGTACGAAGAAAATTGTCCGTGATAGCAAAAGGTCGTCATTTTGACCATTGCTATATCTGTCATCGTCCATTAAAAAAGGAAGAAATTCCTTTTTCAATGTGCTCCGAATGTTATGCTGCCAATCAACGTAAGTTACAACAACTTCAGTGTAGGGACACTACTATGGCAGGAATGATGGTGCTAGTTACGGGAGCGCGCATAAAGATTGGGTATCAAGTCGGATTGTCCTTGTTGCGTAAAGGGGCAACGGTACTTATAACCACTCGTTTTCCTGCAAATGCAGCGGAAAAGTATAGTAAGGAAAATGACTTTGCGGAATGGTCTGATCGTCTGTTGATTTATGGGATAGACTTTCGGGACATTAGGAAAGTGGAAGAAATGATTGCTTGGATGAATGCAAAGCTTCCTTATTTGAATATTATTATTAATAATGCTGCTCAAACTATTGCACGCCCGGAAGAATATTACCGGCACTTGAGAGATTTGGAAAAGCATGAAAACCATAGATTGTCTCCCGTTCAGGGCAAATTGTTGCGGTATTATCTGGAACAGAAGCAAAACTGTGGGAATATTGAGAGAACTTTTATGCCGGATAAAGTCGATGAAGATGGTTTTTTGGAAGATTTGAGAACGCATAACAGTTGGATATCAAAAGCTTGGGATGTGTCGCTTAGAGAGTTTTTGGAAGTACAGTTAGTCAATGTGACAGCACCTTTCTTGCTCTGTTCGCGGTTGGTAGAATTATTAAAGAAAGCCCCTATAAAAGAAAAATTCATAGTAAATGTTTCTGCAATGGAAGGTTGTTTTTCCAAAAAAAATAAAAATCCGTTTCATCCTCATACCAATATGGCCAAAGCTGCTTTGAATATGCTTACCAGAACTGTTGCAGAAGACTATCTGCGTTTGGGAATTTATGTGAATAGTGTTGATACCGGGTGGATTACGGATGAAAACCCTTATCCGATAGCAAAGAGAAATTTGGAAAGTGGTTTTACGCCCCCTCTTACTGTAGCTGACGGAGCGGCAAGAGTGTGCGATCCTTTTCTCTCTTATTTTTATTCCGGTAAAAAGGAGTTTTTGAAGTCCGGATTGTTTTTGAAAGATTATCATGGGATAAAATGGTAGTGGTTTTCAGATGAATTTGTACTCTTCCTTTGCATCAAAGCAAGGACACGCCTTCTTGATATTCGGACTGACCTGATAATGTCCCAGTATCTTTGCCTGCGGATAATCTGCCTTCAATTGCCATAACAGGTCCAGCAACGAGCACTTTTGTGCATACGTACGTGTATCGGCGGGTACGCCTTTTTCCGAGAGCCCGCCTTCATAGCAAATGCCGATGCTTTTGTCGTTCCAGCCGGTGACATGTGCCCCGATTTGATGTGCGGGGCGGCAGATATGGACCTTACCCTCGCGGGTAATGTAGAAATGATAGCCTATACTGGCAAAACCGCATGACAGATGGCTGCGGTGCAAGGCATCGAGCGGAAAGTCACGATTACAGCGTGTGGCGCTGCAATGAACTATCAGGAGGCGAACCTCCCGATAGTTTTGATAGAAACAGCCTGATTTCATACGTCTATTTGGTACAGGCGCTTAAACCGAATATACCTGCCAACGTGGTGCTGATGGCGATAACTACTTTGAGGATAACTCCCCAGATTGATTTTGATTCTTTCTTCATGATAATTGTTGATTTGAAATTTTAAATGTGATGATAAAAGGGAAATAGGCCCGTATGACGTTTTATCCTAACGGATTTTCTTCCTCTTCACCGGAGCCGCCGCTATTGCCGCCACCGGAAGTGTCTTTTCCCAAAATATCTACCATTGTCTCCCCAGCCTTTTGGGTTTTGAGCACGGCACGGGCTGCTGCACGTGTCGGCACAGGGGTGAAGCCCATATCTGCAAAGATGTTTTTTTAATCTTCACCGGGTACAAACTGAATATTGACTCCGGTGATGTTGGCTGCGATAGATTTCTTCGGCATTGTATTCCATAGCTCTGTATCCTCGCTGACCGCCGCAACGGATGTTCTCAAACCCCAGTTGCTTCATGATGATGCCGATTCTAATGGAGCTGAGCGGATGCTTGATAAGAATGTTGATGCGGTTCAGGATATGGGCTGTAGTGATGAAAATACCGTCTTCTCTGGGTAGCGGCCGGCGGAAATGGGTTAATATCAGCTCTTTCTCCAGATTGGGAGTCTCAAAATTCCGGTTATGCTCATTTAGTACGTCGATTTCTTCCCGATTGAACCAATACCGGAAGCCACCTTTCCAAAGGGTGAATGCCTGACTGTATATCCATTCATAGTTGAAAGGATAGAGATTGAGATCTTTAACCTCCTCTACCTCAAAGGGGCAGCCAACGGCGATTGCCGGTAGGGGCGTTCAGAAACTGAATGTTATTGTCTATACCGCAAAAATTGGCGATGTGCGTGTGGTGTTCTTTGTTGCATCCGTAAGCGGCGCGTTCATTGGTGCCTTTCATGGTGACCAACGCCTTGAGCTGACTAAGCTCGGCTGGGTGCATCTCGTCGATTTCTTCCAGGCAGATTAACATGAATTCGGTTAGTGTGAATTGATCGTCTTTGGTGATGCGGCCGCAGTTCATCTTGGTATAGAAATAATGTTGCAGTTTGGGCTGCAGCAGATGGTTGAACCAAGTGGCTTTGTAGCTGCCTTGCGGGCCGATGAGCACCAGTATTTCATGATTGACAGAGTGCTCCTCGAACAAGGTCGGGAGAATATTGACAAACCATTTCCGAAAATAGTACTTGAAACGCTGCTGATCTCCTTTGACACGGACGGTGTCAGCCAGTTTTCCAATATAGTCGATTATGCCATCCCATGGCTTCAGGTTGAACAGAAATTCCCGGAACGGATTAAGTTGAAGTATGTATTCGGAGTGCAGCACATTATAAATATCGTTCAGACGGACACGGCTGATTTCTTTGTTCATGCGGCTCCACAGCGTGTTGACGTCTCGGTCGGTGAGAGAGGTATATGCAGGCTTGCCGAAAAGGTCGTCAGTAGTTGTGAAGGCCACTTCGCATTGCCGTGTGATGATATTCTGCCGGAAAAGGGCCTGTGAGGCCAGAAACTTTTCTATTTCTGCTACATTGGCATATCCCTCTTCTTTGGATGAGGCGAAACTGTTTCCTGTCAGCGGACGTGTGTTGTGCCCCGTTGTTGTGCCTGTAGCATGAGCGGATGATGCCTGCCGCATCGCCGTCGTAGTCGGCAAACTGCCGGGCGGCCCATTCCTCGGTTTCCTGCAGGGGATACCGTAGGCGTTGAGCAGATATCCCATTCGCATGGTGTACTCGTTACGGTAATGGGCTTCGTAGGCGATGCCCTTTTTTTTCAGAATATGTCCGTACGTTGTCTATGTCTACAATGCCCAAAGAAGTCCAGCTTTGGATATGGGCTTGTTGCTTGCCGCCCGCAAAAGTGACGGCAACGGCAAAGCAAGGACATGGGCACTTTTTGCGGGTAGCTGCAGACAGGCTTCCTTGCTCATGGTAGTAACAGTATTTCTTTGTGTGGTCGTGTACGGACGGATCGTTCTGAATCAGATTGATTATACCTTGTAGGGTGATAGTGTCCGGTACGGTATCCGGATAGCCTTTGAAAAGGCTGAGTTAAGGTTCTTTCATATAAAATTATTTCATTGATAAATGAGAGCCTGCATCCTTTGGGGCAGGTTCTAAAAAGTGTCGAAGTTCACAATATTTTTTTGTTGCAACAAAATTTCATGACCGTCATGGCGGTCATGAACTGTACGTGATTTAACATTCTTAATAAATTTAAACTAAATGAAGAAAAGTAAGCAAGCTGCGGATTTCGGACCTAATCTGGAATTGGGAGACCTTTTGGAACTGTTTCGCTATAACTATATGGTGGGTGGTGAGTTTTGACTATAAATGAAGTATGCAAAATGTCCTCTATGAGTACCCGCATTTACTATAAGGTAAAAAAGGGATTAGCGTAGATATAAACCAGTGTTTTTAATAATGTGTAAAGGAGCGCGTTGTTTTATTATTAAATGAAAGTATCCATTATAACTTCCTGCTTTAACAGAGAGGCGACCATAGGGCAGGCCATAGAAAGTGTGTTGTCGCAAGACTATCCGGATATAGAGTATATCGTTGTGGACGGAGCAAGCAAAGACGGCTCTTTGCAGGTGATAAACCGATATAAGGACCGGATTGCCAAAATTATTTCAGAGCCCGATAAAGGTATGTACGAAGGCATCAATAAAGGAGTGCAGGCCGCAACCGGAGATATTATAGGGCTGTTGCACTCGGATGATTTTCTGTTCGACAGGCATGTCATTTCGGATATTGTGCGAAAATTCAGTGAAACAGGGGCCGAACTGGTATATGGCAACGGATTGTTCGTGGATTTTGAGCACACGGACAGGCCCGTGCGCGACTGGATTAGCGGGAACTATCGGAAATGGAAAGTGAAATGCGGCTGGCTGCCGCTGCATCCTACGGTGTACATCCGGCGCGAGGTGATGGGCAGGTGGGGATTGTATAACGAGAACTATAAAATAGCGGCGGACACGGACCTGCTGGTGCGGTATCTGCATGAGGCGGATTTGCGTGTGGAGTATCTGAACAAGTACATCGTGAGGATGCGTATGGGCGGTTTGTCCACCGACAGTGCCAGACGGAAGCAGATGTGGAAGGAAGATGTGGACATATACAGGGCGCACGGTTTTCCGGGAATACCTGCAAAGTTGATGAAGATGAGTTGGAAAGTGCCGCAGTTTATCGGAGCAAGGATTAAACGGATTGGTGCGGAAAGGTAAATGCCAGGGATATGGAAAATATGGGGCGTGATGAGGAACTTTTCTTCCATTTTTTGAGACAGGGATTGTGGGGAGAGGAGCCGGATGAACCCGGATATGACATGACCGGACTGACACGGGATGATTGGTGCCGGATATACGATATGGGGCATCGGCAGGCAGTGTCGGGCATTGTGACGGACGGCATCGCGCATTGTGACGTGCGTCCGGACGGAGAGTTGTGGGGGCAGTGGATTGCACAGTTGATGTATATGGAACGGATGAACAGCCACATAGCCAATGAGGGAACCTTTTGGCTGGAAAGTCTGGAAGAGGCAGGCATAGAGGCGGAGGTCTTTAAAGGGCCGTCGGTGGCGCATTGGTACAATAGGCCGATGTATCGCAGCTATGGTGATTTGGATATTGTAGTGCATGCGGGCTGGGAAAGGTTGGAAGAGGTGCTGCAAAAGTGGAAATTGCCTTATCGGGTGGAGCACGAAGATGTTGTGCTCCGGAACAGGGGAGTGTTTGTTGAATTCCATCGGCAGCGGGAATATCTGTATAATCCGGTGGTGCATAACAGGCTGACGCAGCTGTTGCATGCGGATAAAGAGGGATATGAGTTGTATCTTGCCTGTCTGATTCTCCATTTACGCCGCCATGTGCTGACCTACGGAATTGGGTTGAAGCAGGTGTGTGATGTGGCGGTGATGCTGCGTAATGCCTCGCTCGATAAGAAAAAACTGATGGGGATACTGCGTGAACTGAATATGATAAGGTTCAGCAGGGTGCTTTTCGGCTTTATCGATGTCTATATCAAGGGCGTCAGTGAGTTTCCGCTACGACCTTTGCATGACAGGAATATGCAGTTATTGCGAAATATCATCTGGCGAGACGGCTATCTGTTGAAAATGGAGCGAGAGCAGTGCAGTGAGAACAAACGAACAGTTGCTGGCAGGGTGATGGGGAACGGATTCTTTTGGCTGAAACGCTGTTCCTTACTGTTTGGCCTGATGCCTGACGAAGCTTGCTGTTTCCCTTTCTATATGGTGTGGAGAAGGCTGAAAGGCAGCTCTGTGAAGTCTGTGAATGCTACCTTATAGACAATTTATCACACACTGGTGACCGAATGTCTATTTGCTTACCCGTTTTTTCTCTTTTTTTGCAACTTGATAAAAAGAAACAAGCAGATAACAAAGAATGGTAAGAATACAATCATATAGTAAACTGATAAAGGCTACGGTAATTATTGGAGATACTTTATTATGTGGCGTTATCTTTGAATTGTTCTGCTTTTTTCTGGCAGGTACGCATTGGGAGAAAATACTGAGCGCTCCGAAAGCTCAGATTATACTGACCTTGTTGCTGTGCTATGTGCTGTGTAGCATGAAGAGGTCGGTTATTCTGTATAAAAGAAAGGTGTATGCTTATCAGATTGTAACGCTTGTATTCCTTAACGTGTTTTATTTTGCCGTTTTGTCCGGGGCGATTCTTGCCATAGGGCGGTACATGGATGTGTGGTCTTATTTTTTTGGGGGTTATATCATCGTACTGTTTGTCTGTATCGTGTCTTTCAGATTACTTTTGCGTTTTTTCATCAAGAATTCCCGTCTGAAAGGTAATAACCTGCATTCGGTGGTATTGGTGGGCAGTACGGAGAATAATCTGCAATTGTATTATGAATTGACGGCACAGCCTTGGTCGGGATATAAAGTTGTGGGGTATTTCGATTATCAGCCCAATCCGGTTTTTCCTGAGGAGTGTACATATTTGGGCAAGCCGCAGGAAGTCATCGGATTTCTGAAGAAGCGTACTTATATACGCAGTCTTTTCTGCTGCTTGTCTTCGGAGCATAAGGATGTCATTGTGCCGATGATTAATTATTGCGAGAATAATCTGGTACATTTTTACAGTGTACCCGATGTACATAATTATTTGCAGAATCAAATGTATCTTAATATGGTGGGCACTGTGCCTTATCTGAGCCTGCGGCAGGAACCGCTGAACCAATTAGGCAATAAGGTGCTTAAAAGAGGGTTTGACATTGTGTTCTCGCTTGTGTTCCTATGTACTTTGTTTCCTATTATTTATGTAGTGGTGGCCATTGTGACGTGGTGTACCATGCCGGGTCCTGTATTCTTTAAACAGAAAAGGAACGGACTGAATGACAAGGAGTTTTATTGCTATAAGTTCAGGAGCATGAAAGTGAACAGTGATGCCGACCGGATGCAGGCCACCAAGGGGGATGCCCGCGTGACGCGTTGGGGAAGCATACTGCGCAAGACGAACCTTGACGAGACGCCGCAATTTGTCAATGTGTTGTTGGGGGATATGAGTATTGTGGGGCCCCGCCCTCATATGTTGAAGCATACGGAAGAGTATTCGCAACTGATAAATAAATACATGGTGCGGCATTTTGTGAAGCCCGGCATTACGGGGTGGAGCCAGGTGTCCGGTTTTCGTGGAGAGACAAAGCAGTTGAGTGATATGGAAAACCGCATCAAAAATGATATATGGTATATCGAGCATTGGAGTTTCGGGCTGGATGTATATATCATTTATAAAACGGTTGCCAACATTGTTCATGGTGAAAAAAACGCTTATTAGACGGAAAAGACAAATAACAATAATTAATATATCAATACTAAGAGAAAATGAAAAAATTAGCATTTTGCATGATGCTCTTCTCCCTGCTTTGGAGCGGTAGTATCGGCGCACAAACGGTGGAGCAGGATTCCATCGACATGATTGAAAATCCGCAGCCTACCGATGATGAGTATCGTGTGGTGACCAACCGTTTCTGGGATAACTGGTTTGTACTGGGAAGTGTGGGCTACCATGCCTTCTTTGGTGACTATGGCAAGGTAGAAGATTTTGCAGGAAAACTTTCTCCCGACTTTAATGTGGGTGTGGGTAAGTGGTTTACTCCGGGCATCGGTGTGAAACTTCAGTTCGGTATGGGTAACTCCCGCGGATATAGCAAGGAACCGACCCCCTTTACATACGGACAGATTCTAATAAATAGTGACGGTGTTCCTTATTGGAAGACGAAGAACAAATGGTGGGACTTGAATGCCAATGTTATGTTCAACCTGTCCCGTCTTTTCTGCGGATACGAAGGTATCGATTCCGACAAACTGATGAACCAGTTTATCTTTTCTGCGGGTATCGGCGCTTTGCATCACAGAGATATCCCTCAGCAACGTAATGAGTGGAGCGGACACCTCGAAATGCAATACAGCCGTTTCTTCTCCAAAAAGAAAAATCTGTCTTTAGACCTGAAATTGTATACTACCCTGTTTCAGACTAATTTTGATGGTGTGACCAATAAGGCTGTTGCCGAAGGTAGCAAATGGTTCGACAGTAATACGGGTATCCGTATCGGTATGACTTACTACTTCAAGAAACGCGGTTGGGAGAGATGTGCGCCTTGTGCGAAACCGGTGTATATTACCCGTCCCGTCATCAATCAGATTATCAGCGATTGTCCTGAATATAAGTCAATGGTATTTTATGTGTTCTTCCCGAACAACTATTCAGGACGGGATGATGCTCCGGTAGTGTTTGATGCTGCGGTGAACTCCATCGATTACTTGGCATCGGGTATTTTCACTCAGAAGAAGTTCGAGGACAATGATGCGGTAGCTGCACGTCTGGCATCGGGCGCTTCGCTATCGACATTGCGTACTACGGATGTGGCTACGGATGAAGCCGGCAAGTCGGCCGGTATGGCAGGTGTTTCACGCGGTTATGAAATATCTTCCTCACCTATTTCACTGGATATGGATGCCGAAAGCATGAATGCCTTTAAGGAGAAAAACGGATATTACTATGCTCCTGTATACAGCGGGAACAAGGCTTGGTACTATCGTGTGGATAATGCTACCAAGAATCAAAGCCTGATGAGTGGAGACAATTATAAAGAGAGCACTTCTTATGGCTTGAATGCGCATGCCGGCCTCGGATTGGTGAAAGAAAACATGAAACCGGATACTGATGCCGAACTGTTCAGCTTTGCCGATATATATGCAGCTATCGAGGGTAACGAAGGTTATACCGGACAGTTTGCCGACTCCGCTGCCGTGAGCGCTCTGAAGAGAATCTTTGAAGAGGGAAGAATACTGCACGTACAGGCTGAGGGATTGGCTACCAGCCAGGACAACTACACGGGTAAGGATGCTGCCAATGTAGGTTTGGAACGTAATAAGACATTGGCTCACAACCGTGCTTATTCGGTTATCAAATGGCTGAAGGAAAACGAGCGGTTCAAGAAAGTGGTGGGAAGCAATTTCTCTCTCAACACACTGACCGATCCTATTGCCACCGTGAATGATAAGAGTATACAGGGACTGAATGCAAAATTGAATCGCTGTGTGAAAGTTAAAATACACTATGTGGTTGACAAATAAATAGACATAACGTCCTATGTCGTCGTGAGACGAGTTCGCATTCCTGCTTAGCGAAGCGGGAATGCCTGAACGGAAAGTCATAAAAGACTTTCTTGTTTGTTTTGTTTGTTTGCGGGCCGCCTCAGGATTTAATGAGGCGGCCTTCTTTTTTCAACGGATACTCTTTTTTTAGAACTGAATGTGTACAGATGGTGAAAAAGGTTTTTGATAATGAAGTGATATTGCCGGAGGTGGCGCGACTGATTGAGCAAGGACATTCGGTGACTATTCCTGTACGGGGAAACAGTATGAATCCTTTTTTGGCGGATGGTCGTGACTGTGTTACTTTGGGTGGTTTTGTTCCTGAGGAGCTGCAAACCGGAGTTACCGTATTGGCAAAGGATGCGGAAGGGCGGTTTGTGTTGCATCGTATTATAGCCCGCAGGGATGATAAACTTATATTGCAAGGCGACGGTAATCTGCGACAAACCGAGGAAACAACTCCTGCACAAGTTGCAGGGAAGGTGATTGCCGTGATGCGGAAAGGTAAGAGGTATGCCGCCGACGGTGTGTTGTGGCGCACGTATTCTTATTGTTGGGTGAGGCTGGCGTCTTGTCGCCGGTATTTGCTGGCATTGTATAGACGATTATAAATATTGAGTGATGAAAGACGACTTGATACCTGCTCTTACAGGGAAGAATCTGAAAGATAAAATCTGCTATTTGTGGAGAGTTTCTGCCGGACAGCGTTGGGCGGTTTTGGAAAGTTGTGCGCTGGGAGTACTATCCGTATTGTTTTCTCTGGCCTTTATCGGGGTGTCTAAATATGTGATAGATATTGCTACGGGGACGGTTACGGGCAGTTTGCCGGGGGCGGCTCTGTTGCTGGTCGCTTTGCTTGTATTGCAGTTGCTTTGTAATATTGTTGACAGTTGGGTGGGCATACGTATGCAGATTGAGCTGGGAAATACGCTGAGACACCGTCTTTTTACCCGCCTGCTGCATAGCCGCTGGAATGAACTGGAACGGTTCCATACCGGAGATATTGTGAATCGTGTGGAGCAGGATGTTTCATCGGTAGTGGGGTTGCTTACCGGGTCTTTTCCATCACTAGTGGTGACCGTAGTGCAGTTGCTGGCGGCCTTTTTATTCTTTTGTTATTTAGACCCGTTTCTGCCGTGGATTGTGGTAGCCGTCTTTCCGCTGTTTCTGCTGGGTAGCCGTTATTATATGAAACGTATTCATCGCTATACGCATAAAATTCGCAGAAGTGACAGCCTGATACAGGCTGTTATTCAGGAGAGTTTGCAGCATAGGGCGGTTATAAAGACATTGGAACAGAGTGGTAACCGTGTCAGTAAGCTGGACGAATGGCAAGATACGCTACGCAATCAGGTTCTGGGACGTACACGATTTTCGCTTGCCGCACGTTCTTTTGTATCGCTGGCTTTTTCCGGTGGCTATCTTACCGCTTTTCTGTGGGGTAGTGTCAGTCTCAGTACGGGGGCTATAACTTTCGGTACAATGGCCGCTTTTCTTCAGCTGGTGGGGAAAGTACAGCGTCCTGTGCTGGACCTTTCCCGGTTGATACCTTCCTTTGCACAGGTATTTACAGCCATAGACCGATTGGAAGAGCTGGAACGGTTGCCGGAAGAAAGCGGTGAGGAAAGTATGCGCTTTGCTGAAACTCCCGATGTGGAAATCGATAATATTACGTTTCGCTATGTGGAAGTCGAGGCACCTGTATTCAGCCATTTTTCCTGTAAGTTTCCGGCGGGTAGCTGTACGGCTGTAATGGGGGAAACCGGCAGAGGGAAAACAACCTTGGTGCGTATGTTGCTTGCTCTTGCACTGCCGGAAGAGGGGAGCATTGTGCTTCGCTCGCATTCGCAGTTGCAATCGTGTTCGTATACGCAGCCGCAGTCGTTGCAGGAAGAGGCTTGCCTTGTTTCTCCGTCTACGCGCTGTAATTTTACTTATGTACCCCAAGGGAATACTCTGTTTAGCGGCACTATTCGTGAAAACCTTTTGATGGGCAATCCTGAAGCTACGGAAGAAGACATAAACCATGCTTTACGTACGGCAGTGGCCGATTTTGTGTTCTCACTTCCGGATAGGATAGATACCCTGCTGACCGAACAAGGCGGTGGACTCAGTGAGGGACAGGCACAGCGTATTGCCATTGCCCGTGCACTGCTTCGTCCGGGGCATATTCTGCTATTGGATGAAGCGACTTCTGCACTCGATCCGGAAACGGAGCGATTACTATTAGGGAATTTACGTCGGGATTATGGGGGGAAGACGTTTATCTTTATTACGCATCATCCGGCGGTGGCAGAGAAGTGCGATAGGGTGGTGAGGATGTAATATATGGCTGGTCGGATTTTATAGTAAATATTTGAAAACAGGATTCAAGTATAATACCTGAATCTTGAAGTTTTCTATTTACACAAAATTATGGATACTGCCTTGTGGAAATTGAAAGGCTGTATCCATTACTAAATGGCTACAGCCTTTTTCTTATTATTAAATCGAAGAATTAATCTGCTTGGTTTATTGGTATTTATTTCGAATACAGACTTTGGATAATGAGTTTTCACTTCTCAATAATAATTACTCCTTGCTGTTCTAATTGGCAGAATAATTCTTCTATATCTATTTTAGCTTTTTGTTCTGTAATTTCATATGTTTTTGTCAATCTTAAGGCGAGTTCTTCTGATGTGGCAGGTTGTTTTTGAAGCTCTGTGATAATCCACGCAGCGGTATTATTAAGCATTAACATCTTAGAAAAGTTTATTTGCTCTCCTGCTCCTATTAGTATTTGTTCATTGGCAATACTATGAAGAAGAAAGTCTTGTTTTATAGTGGCTTTCATAATTCTTATGTGTGTAGGATTATGGTAAAAGGCTGCAAACTACTTAAATACAGTTTGCAACCTTCTGATATACGAAGAATTAGTTTATAAATTACTATTAGTATTTTTCAATACTCAATTTGGAGTGTTTTATGAACATCTCTTGTGGAGCACTGTTTTCGTCAATACCTCTTGTTAAAGGTTCATCTCCTGTAATATGAAATGCATCGCGCAAATCATATATATCCATGGCAGCTCCAAGTTTGTAACGATAGTTATATTCAAGAGGTCTGGTATCACTAAAATTCTCTGTAATTTGCACATATTTAGCTCCTGCATCACTTCTTGTCCATGCATCATCAGGGCCTTCTTCACCTCCTGTCCAGTGTTTAACAAATATATATATGCTTAATCGTTGTCGGTCTGAGGAAGAACGTGCATCAAATGGAGCTATCAATGGTTCTAATATACTTGTTTTGTAACCCCATCCTTGAACAGTACGTTCCACATTATTAAAAGTCTGGGCCTGGTTAAACTGTTGATATGCATCTCCATGTGTTGCATAAAAACCATATTCTTTTTCGGCTGTTTCAGCAGTTACCATGTTAAATTTACCTGTAAAAATCGGACCAATATATATCTTCATATACCAATTGTCTACAGAACTTCCCATAATCTTTTCAAAATCCTCCCGAGTAAGGGTAAAATCTTGAGTCACAGGAGCATCTGCCGGCATATCGGTAAAAATGCCATGAGCATCAAAGGCAGAACATAGTCTTACAAAGGTAAGGTCTCCACCTAATTGCGTTAAGTCATTGATACTATAATCTGCTGAACTACGGTATATTTCTTTATTGACTACGGGGTTTCTTTCGTATACTTTACTATCATTGTTTTGGGCTACGAAAGTATGTTCCCAATATTTGCCTTCTACTGATGAAAAATAAAGTGTTTCATGAGCTCTAAATTTGATATTGTTTGACATCAAATCACCTTCCCCATTATAAGGAGTAATGATGCAATCACCTTCTTCATCTACTTCTATTTGATATTTAAACCCTTTACAAGTACTCCCATCCGCACAATTTAAATTATAAATCGGTATCTGAATCCCACCATCAGTTATAGCATTAATACTTTGTAAGTAGATTGCATCAGCTTCAAACTCCTTATCAAAGCCATTAGAATTTGCTGCTTTTGTATTAGTACTTTCTAAATCTAAATTAATACCTACTGTGTATTTTCCAGGTTTTGCTTTTTTTTCAATCTTTGTATTCTGTTCATCCGAACATGAGGAGAAAACTACCATTATTATTAAAATAATAATAGGATATATATTTTTTGTATTCATCTTATTCTTATTTATGTCATTCTGCCTAACAATTCTTTTTACTCTGATACACCAGGCCAATCTTTCCATTTATCACTATTACCCCTTGGACTGAATTTTGTATAGTTATAATTTCCTGTTTCTTGGTCTATTTTTAGACATGTACTCATTGTTGCCACGTTGTTGCATATTGCCTTATTTAGGTCAAATTCAACTACTTTTATTGTGGGCTTTTGATAAAATTCTTTTTTTACTTTAGCCATAGTCACTCTGTTTTATTTAAATATTGTGCGCAAAAATAGCCTTTATGATAAAATGAGAGTGTATGAATAGTCATAATGGAGTGACAAATAGTCTTCCTTTTTTCAGCGTAAAGATGCTTTTCTTTACATTGAAAATGTTCGAAATATGTATTAATTAGGTGATTAGAGTGGAGATTTGTGGAAAAAGGTAAGTTAATTACATCCTATTTATTTTTCATCACTGAATTCAACTCTAGTATCGAGCATATTACTAATATTTATCTAAATTATTTGATATATCGTCTTGAGTTGTAGTTGATGAAATTAGTGATATCATCATCTTGTATCGGTAATATTTTTTCTTTTTTTTACTTCAGTAGATGAAACTTTATTGCTAGGTGTAAATTGCTATTTGAATTTTGCCACAGCCCTTTTCCTCTTAGGATTCATACAATTCCCTTTGCAAGGGATAATGTCTGGACCAAAATTTAGTATTGGAAATATAATGACTATTTATAATATGTATAGATAAATGACTGTTTATAAATTGTCCTGGTCTTCATTCTTCACCATCCCCCTATACTGTTCAGGCAGTGCGCTTTCTACCGCTGTATAAGCTTCCGCCATAGTCGCTTTGATATTCTCCGACCCCTGGCCTTTAGGAGCAATCGGTTCGTGAATCGTCAGTGTCATGCGGTGATGGTGTATCCACTTGCCGGTACGGGGAAGTATCTCGAACGAACCGTCAATTGTCACAGGCACTACCGCCAATTGCAGTTCGTCTGCCAATTGGAAAGCTCCTCGCTTGAAGTACCCCATATGTCCGGTGAATGTGCGTGCACCTTCGGGGAATACCACTAATGACACTCCGTTCTTTAAGGAAGCCTCTGCCTGACGCATGGTAGCCAGCACTTTCCGGGGGCTGGAACGGTCTACAAAAATGTGCCCGGCGCTTTCGCAAGCCTTGCCCACGAATGGAATCTTACGCAGGCTCTTCTTCATCATCCATTTAAAGTTTCTTCCCAGAAAGCCATAAATCAGGAAAATATCGAAAGAACCCTGATGATTGGGGACAAATACGTAAGAAGTACGTTTATGGAGCTTCTCCCGTCCGTTTATTTTTACTGGAATAAGCAGGAGATAGCAAATCAGTTGTGACCATATTTTACCCGGATAATATCCCCAGAAATGAGCGCCACCCAATAAGGAACCGACAATTGTGACCAGTGCGGTAAGAATAGTCAGCACCAATAATATAGGCAGTGCAAAGCAAATCTGATAAATATTATAGAGTATCTTCATAGGTTTTGGATTTTATTGCCACAAAGATAGACCTTTTTTAGATTTTGTCACTCATTCTCGCTAACTAATTTTATAACGGTGATTTCGGGCCATGCACCGAAGCGGAAAGGCAGTCCCACATATCCTATGCCGACATTGACATACAGGGCTCGTTTGCCTTCGTAGTACATGCCTGCCCATTCCGGGTAGATGAGAGAAGCTAACGAATGTCCGAACATTTCCATCTGCATGGCGTGCGTATGTCCGGAAAGGGTTAACTCTATATCCGAGCCCGGCAGGACTTCACGTCGCCAGTGCGTAGGGTTGTGGCTGAGCAGGATACGGAACATGCCTTCCGTGCCCTGCATGGCTTTGGGCAAATCGGCGAATTGTGAGAAAGGCGGCTCCCCGTCGTTCTCGACACCTATCAATGCTATGCTGTCGCCCTTATGATATAAAATGTCATGTTCGTTATTCAGCATTTTCCAGCCCATCTCTTTTTGCTGTTCTATTAAATACTCCAAATTGGCCGCTTCCTCTTTTCGGTTACGCCAGCGGTAATAAGTCCCGTAATCATGATTGCCGAGAATAGAATATATTCCGTCGGGAGCATGGAGCCGGGAAAGTATCTCCTTGAAACCGTCCAGCTCGTGGCTTTGCTGATTAACCAAATCACCGGTAAAGACAATAAGGTCTGCTTTCTGCTCATTCACCAGTTTCACCAAATGCCGGACAGCTTCCGGATTCCCCAGCCAGCTGCCTATATGTATATCCGACAGCTGAAGGATGCGATAACCGTCAAAGCCTTTGGGAATGTTGGCCGAGCGATATTCGACATCCTTTACCTCAAAGCGTGTGATACCCGCAATGGCTCCGTAAAGAATATTGGCAAAACTGATTACCCCCAATATCAATCCGAGCAGTGTGTAAGGAAGCCGGTGTGCAACAAAAGGAGAGCGAGGGCTTCTGAACGGCGTACGGAAAATGACGAGCGACAGAAGCCGGCTGATTCCCCGCATCAATATACCCAGCAGCGAGCAAAGCATGAACACCGTTTTCGGAACGGCAAACAGCATCACGGCCACTGCCAGCCTGCCGATGCCTTGCGGATGATGTGAAAGGGCATTATCCCCTGTCATATAGATATAATACATGTATATGGCCACCAACATAGCGGTAGGAAGCCAATACGTACTGCGCCAGACTATGTTACGCGTTTTCTTTACGATGTACACCAGGTAGATGTACATATCCGGCAGAAGCAGGAATAAAATGAGTATAAGAGTTATTCGGTGCATATATCTTCGAGTTCTTCTATATTCTTTTTAATACTGTCGAGATGCTTATAAACAACCTTTTTATAGATGAAATAAATAAGAATTACGTCCCAGATGACGCAGAATCCCAGCATGGCGGCTTGCGCTATGAGAGGCATCGTGTAGTAATCCATTACCCAGTAGAACAGTGCGGTGAAGATAACGGCCCAGACAGCCACTGCCCACACTTCATAGCGGGTCCAGTAACGGAACGTGGCCATGCGCCGGCTTACTTCGGCTACCGACATCTCATCCACCCGGGTATTCCTGTTCCAAAGGTAAGTTTTCCGGTCCCACCACATACCGCCGAGGATGGTGACGGTGATGAAACCCAGAAATATGGCAGTCTTGTTTTGCAAGTGCTCATTGAAGCCGAAGGTAGGTAGCAAAAGCCATATCAGCAGGATGACGGCCAGCCCCACCGCACCTACTCCAAGCGAGAAGCGTTGCAGGACAACGAGCCGCCTCAGGCTGCGCCGGGTATTTGTTTTATAGCTCGCAAGCAGTTCCTTTATTTGTTTTTCATCGGCGATAGGTTCCTTTTGCAACTGTGCATCCAATGCATTCCATGATTTTTTCAGTTCGTCCAGTTCCATATATTATTCCTCCTTGTTCATCTTTTTCAGTTTGTCTTTAATACGGTTGAGCTTGGTAGCCACATTGGTTACGGTCAGTCCAGTGATTTCGGAAATCTCCTCATAACTCTTCTCTTCCAAATAAAGCAGGATGATAGACTTTTCCAGTTGCCCCAGCCGGTTTATCATCCGGTAGAGTTTCCGTAACATGGCTTGTGTCTCGTCGTCCTCTTCGCTGCGGTCGGCTTCCTGTGTGAGGGTTACAATCTCCGGAATGTTCTTTTCTTTCCGTATGAAGCTGATACAGGTATTCAAGGCGATACGGTAAATCCACGTCGAGACTTTACATTCCCTTCTGAATTTAGGAAAAGCTTTCCAGATGTTGAGTACTACTTCCTGGTACAGGTCGCTAAGAGTCGCGTTCGGAGTGGTGTACAGGTAACACACCTTATAGATGACGCGCTCGTATTCCCGTATGACGGACATAAACTCTTGTTCTATATTTTCCATTGTATTGTTTCTCGAATCGCTTTTTATTTGTTTGTCGTAACGGAAACCGGAAAATCACACTCCCGGCTCTTAACTCTTCAGGTTGGCTGCAAGAAACTTTCGCATTTCATCAATCGGCTTACCGCGTCGGCGGGCATAATCTTCCAGTTGGTCTTCACCAATCTTGCCTACGGCGAAATAGTGTGACCGGGGATGTGAAAACATAAGACCGCATACAGAAGCATGCGGATACATGGCCCCGTTTTCGGTGAGCGTGATACCTATCTGTTTCATATCCAGTAGTTCATCCAATATGAAGTTTACGGATTGGTCGGGTAGGGAAGGATAGCCTACCGCCGGACGGATACCTTGATATTTCTCAGCCAGCAAGTCCGGAATGGAAAGCGATTCGTTGGGAGCATATCCCCAGACCGCTTTGCGCACATGTTCGTGCATCTTTTCTGTCGCGGCTTCGGCAAGCCGGTCTGTCAGGGTTTGTACGAGGAGATGTTTGTAAGGGTCGTCTTTGTAGTAGTTTTCACTCTCCGCACTGACGGAAGATGCGAAAAGGCCTATCGTGTCTGCCACCCCGGACGAGAGAGGCCGTATGAAATCGCTCAGGCAGAGAAACGGATTTCTGTCCGGATGAGGGGTCTGCTGACGGAGCAGAGGGAACACCGTATCCTCGATAAGGAGATTGTCCCCTTCCGCATTGGCGCTGCACAACCTGTAAATGCATTGCACCGTAATTACCTCATCCAATCGGTTGAGTGCTCTGTTGGCTTCCTTAAACAGTTGCATGGCTTCGGCGGCTTTGGCACGCTCTTCTTGGGGAAAAGCCGCAAGCCACATGGCACGGCAGGAATCGCAACCGTGAATATTGGCTATTGCTGCAAACCTGGGTTGAAAGCCCCAGGCATGGAAGAAATAAATCCAGTTGATGTAGGGACTTACTTCATGGATTTTATAATTGATGGTTGACAATGGATAATGTATATATAATAAGTGTTGATAATGTATATATAATAAGTTAAGTAAATAAGTAAATGTTTAGATTTAATTTGTATCGGTAACAATGAGTGTATATAAGTAACAATAATGTAGCGTAACCTAAGGCTGAAAGCCTTTTTATCTTATAGCCCGGGGTAACACCCCG
>ENA-ORTV01000608-ORTV01000608.1-human-gut-metagenome-genome-assembly--contig:-NODE-608-length-43150-cov-3.438891_pt1 | contig 43150 bp, 35 predicted proteins | sample MGYA00241915_ERZ509194 | MGnify/ENA primary metagenome ERZ509194 (study PRJEB26280, sample SAMEA2338810) | human gut metagenome | biome: human gut; feature: human-associated habitat; material: faeces... | reverse complement strand
ACTTTCACTCCGCCCTGAAACAGAACATTTTTATTGATGGCTCTATTATAAGCCGTCTCTGCTCTTCTGTCAATCCCCGGAAGAGAAACTTTGCAGGATCTCGCAAAGCTGCTGACGAGTGCCGACAGCGTTGATGAATTCGAGCAGTGCGTTGGCAGTCATGTGCTGCGGCAGATCGAGAGCCTTGAGGACGGCAGCACGGCGCGCCGCGCTGTCCGGACGGCCGGACAGACCCCATTCAAAGAAGTCGGCCTTGGTAATCGTTCTTTCCGCAGGGGCGCGCTCTCCCTCCCCTTCAAACGTTGCGCCGGCGCGGCGGAGTGCGTCCAGGATAACCTCCGGACGCATCCCCTCGACGCCGAGCTTGCCCTCCTTGGAGCCATGCTTTTTGCGCCGCTCCTTGCCGGTAACATCGGGGACATATGCCTGCTTGATCCTGTCCTGAGGGAGAGCGCCCTTGAGATAATTACGGATGACGAAGCCTGCGCCGTCGCTGTCGGTCAGCACGATCAGGCCGCGCGTTTCGGCAATGCGACGGATGACCTTAAGCTGATCCTTGTTATTGAAGATACGAAAGCCGCCGGTTTCGAGGACTACCGTGTCGACCACTTGACGGACGGTATTGACATCGTAGCGGCCCTCCACGAGAATCGCTTCACGCAGTTTTATCATGATTTCGCCCCTTTCACCTCAGCCGCAATGTCGAGCAGCGTCAGCTCGATCAGCTTCTGCTTGTCGACGGCACTTCCCTTCAGCTCCGAATCTGTGCGCGCACAGAGCGAAGCCGCCCGGCGCAGTACCGGAAGCGGAAGCCGCCGCGCCGCGTTCTGTATCTTTTTGGCGTAAAACGGCGATTTTGAGCCGATCATTTCGGAAAGATACCGGTCTCCCCCGCGCGTTTCTGCACAGATTTTCGCAGCATACAGGCGCTGGATGTGGCGCATGATGGTCGTGAAGATGATGACCTCATTGTTCTTGAGGCGTAAAAGATCCCCGACGAGGGCAACTGCTTTTTCAAACCTTCCTGCCGCGATCGCATCGGTCAGGTCGAACACTACCGCATCCAGTACTGGTGAGCAGACCGCGTCGATGTTATAGCGCTTGATCTCGCCTGTCGTGCAATGCGCTGCTGCCTTTTCGATCTCTCCCATGAGATTGGTCAGTGATGTGCCGCACAGGAAGATCATATAGGCTGCATCTTCATCCGAGATGATACAGTTCAGCTCACGCGCACGGCGTTCCAGACGTTCGATGAGTTCTTTTTCCTCCAGACGCGCAAATTCAGCAGTACAGGCCTTTTTTTCGAGCAGCTTGTACATTTTGGTGCGCTTGTCCGGTTTGGCCTCGAGAATGTCGAAATAAAATACCAGACAGACATAGTCCGGCAGGTCGGACAGCAGGTCGATCAGCTGGTCTCCGAAAGACGCAGGCGGCGCATAAATATTGAAATCAGTCACGATGACCAGCTTTCGTTCGCTCATCGCCGGATAGCTGTCTACTGCCTCGGTCAGCGACTCGAGCGTCAGCGTCTTGCCGTCCAGTTCGATGAGATTGAAGTCTGCGAATGTCTCATCTACGACTTTTTTTCTGAGCTGCCGCAGATAGTATTCTCTGAGGTAGGCCTCCTCGCCGTACAGGATGTACAGCGTCTCAAAGCTGCCCTTTGCGAGATCCTGCTTGAGCTTCAGCCGCCCGTTTTTATTTTGCTTTTCGACAGCCATGCCGTCACTCCTTTTTGTACCGGCGGACAATCCCGCCGGATGTATCTGTGCTTTCGCACGGAACGCTGCCGCAGCGGAGCGAAGTGGTTTCGCGCTCGGCGGTAACGAGTATTTTTCTTGTCTGCATGTGATTCATCAGTGGCACGAGCAATTCTGCATCGCCTGCTGTGTTCTGCGCGAGCATCAGCTCATCCGCGCGGGGCAGTTCGCCGCCGTTTTCAGCGAATGCTGCGAGCTGTTTTTTCGTTGCGCTGTGCAGAAAGAGAACCTTGTCCGCGATACAGACGCCGAGCTTCCCCTCGGCAACGGGGAAAACGGAAACGGGCGCCGCCGCACCGATGATGGACTGCGGTTCGGAAATCTCCTCGGCTTGATACTGCTCACATAGCCGCAGAAGCTCCATATTCTTCGCAGTCTCGGTGCAGCCGGACGGAATAAGAAGGCGCTCGACCCTGACGTTTTCCATCAGCTGCGGCAGGTCGCGGGCGTGCCCCATGTCGACCGCTGTGAGAATGAGCGTGTCGATGCGCGGCACCCCGTTCAGACGCATCCATTCATGCGTCAGTGCCGCAGCGCTGCGCGAGGTACCTGCACAGTCGATGAGCGTCGCATGACCGCGTGTATCCGAGAGGATAACCGCCTGTCCCGAACCGCAGGGCAGGTATGTTACGCTGTACTCCCCTGTTCGGAGAACGGCGTCTGTGAGAAACAGCCCGCCGACTGTGCAGCAGACAAGCGGCAGCACGATGCGCCACCGAACGCGTGAGCCTGCGGTCAGCCAGACGATAACAGCGCCTCCGGCAAGTGCGAGCGCCGCAATACCGAGCGGACGGCTGAGGTCGATCGAGCCGAACGGGAGCAATGAAATGCGCTCAGCAAGGACCAGCAGAAAGCGCAGCATCAGCCGCAGCGGAACGGCGAAAACCGGCAGGACTGCCGGGCAAAACGCCGAAACGGCGCACAGCAGATAACCAAAGACGAAGCACACACCCGTGAGTGCGGCCGCCGGAAGATTTGCAGGCAGAGAAAGCAGAGACGCGCGTCCGAAACAGGCGAGCGAGACCGGCAGCGTGAAGATTGTGGCGCAGACCGTGCACGAGAGCGCCCCTGCCGGAAAGGCAAGCAGCCGCCGCGTCAGACGCGCACATTCCGCGAACGGCGCGAGCAGTCTGTGCTGCATGGAGGACGCGAACAGGATAAGACCGAGCGTCGCGGAGAACGAAAGCTGGAGACCGGCGCCTGCGGCGGCGTAAGGGTTCAGCAGCAGGAGCAGCGCAAGCGCCGCCATGAGAGACAGCTTAGGATTGACGTCCCGACGCAGGATAAAACCGAGCGCTGTAATACCGTACATGACGGCGGCGCGGATGACAGAGGGCGTCGCGCCTGCAACCGGTACAAACAGCAGAATGAGCGGCAGTGAGAGATAAACACCCCATTTTCTGCCGAGCAGCACGAAACAGAACGCCGCAAGATAGCCGACATGCAGTCCGGAGACCGCGACAAGATGGCTGAGTCCGGCCATGCGGAAGGACAGTGTATCGTCATCAGACATGCCGGTGCGGTCGCCCAGCAGCAGACCGCGCAGCAGTCCGGCCTCCCGTTCGGGCAGCGCTGCGGAAACCGCATTTTTGCAGAAGCGCGCGATGCGCTGCGGCAGATACCGCGGACTGCCGGACGCGGAGCCGAGACGTTCGAAGCCGATCACATCACCGCTCTTGTCCCTGGTGGAGAATGCGGCGATAAAGCAGCCGTCCGCCGCAAGCGAGCGTTCTCGGTCGGGATTGCTGCGGTAAAATGTCACATGCGCTTCGATACGGTCTCCGGCGCAGAGCGGTGTATCACTCAGCGGAAGATAGCAGAAGGTGCGGAAGCTGCGGCGCAGATAACGGTTCGGTTCAACGCGAAGCTCAGCGCGCTGGCTGTCCTCATAGACCGAGGCATCCTGTAAAACCGTCGCTCGAACGACTGCGCTGCGGCCGTTCAGCTCGCGGACGGGCTGTGCAAGATACCTGTCGCAGAGCGACAGCTGTACGAGTGCAAAGACTGCGGCGCACAGCATGGCGAGGACGGTAAACGCTCGGCGATGCCTGACGGCGAATGCCGCGCCGATCAGCAGTACGGCGAGCGCGGGAAGGCACAGGAACGGTGACGGAACGAGCCCGAACCGCACCGCGATGAGCAGCATTACGGCATACGGGGGCACAAGGTACAGCAGCGGTCGCTCGAACATGGCCTCTCCCCCGTTTCTCCTGACGCAGCAGAGCGTTTTTTCATTAATCAGTATACCATAAGCCGCCGGGATAAACAAGTACGGCTCCCGCCGCAAGGGCAGGAGCCGCAGAGATTTACTTGTTCGAGACGGTGATGATGCGGATTTTGCCGCCGTCCTCGGCCGTATCGTTCGCGTACAGTGCGAATTTCGTGTAGTTCGATTTCGCACTCTGGAGCGTCGCGATAAAATCACGGTTCTCCGTGTCGTAAATGCCGAGCTGATCGGCAAGCGCATAGTAGCCGTCCTTCGTGCGGACGCCGGAAGCGCCGTCGAAAGCCGTGCGGTCGACCGTGTCGATGAGCTTGAGCTTTTTGATGTCGAGCGAGGTGTTTACGACGTTTTCATCGGTCGAATACCCCTTCGGAACGGCGATCGGACCGCCGGAGAGGCCGCTCGGAAGGCTCAGAACCTTAAATTTATCCTTTATTTCCTTGCTGTCCTACCAGTGACGAAGGACAACAGACTCAATATAAGAATAGGAGGTGTGCTCATCACGATATTTCTTCTTTTCTTCGTCGGAATAAAGGCTCCATTTTTTATTATTGACAATGTCGTCATCACCAGGTTCATCGAAATACGAATCGTCTTTGATTTTTTCGCCATATCCCATACCATACAGCCAGCTGTCGCCGGTCACATCGCCGAGAATGACGGTCGTGATCGTGCCTGCGCTGTCGGTAACAGTATAACGGATGTCGGACGAGGGAACCTTGGAAAGCGAAATGTCGGAGAGTGCAATGCGCGAAAGCGGTGCGCCGGACAGAACCTCTTCATAGACATTAACACGCGAGGAGACCGGTTTCGAACCGATCTTTCCGTCCGAAAGCGACCATTCGCCGGAGGTTTTGCCCGAGAGCGTGCGTCTGGTGAGAACGGCCTTGTCGCCGTTCGTGCTGACCGAGACCAGACGTCCCATGAGCGCGGTCGGCTTGTCCCACTTGTCGATGGCCCTATTTCGAAGCGTAATGCCGTTCGTCAGCGTGACCGTTGCCTTGCCCTCGTCGATCGCGGTCACGATGCCCTGCATATCAGCCGAGACCGTGCTCCGCGGGTACGCTGCCGCGACGTTTCCGTCTGCGTCGAACAGGAGTGTAATGTAATCCTTGAGCTTCATATCCTTGAAGAAGGCCGCGGCGCTGTCGGAGATCCGGAACGAATTGCCGTATCCCTTGCCCTCCTGCGGATAGCTGACGGTTGGGCCGCCCTCACTATAGCGGCCGCTCACACGGGTATCCGAGACCAGCGCCTGTTTGTTCGCGGCGTCGAGCGTCACGACATCATACTTTTTCAGGCCGGACGGGTCGATGACAGCCCCATTCTTGACGATCTTGTATTCGCTCGGGATGTTTGCCGAGGTGGCAATACCGTAAACGAAGGTGTTGGCGTGAGAAATACTCGTGCCGGGCAGGACAGCCAGCAGCGCAAGCGAGCCGTATTCGTTGTAGTAAGCGTGCAGCGTGTCACCCGGCAGAATGGACGACCAGACCTCGGCCAGCGATTTGAGCTTGCTATCCTCGGCAGAGCTGTCGCGCGAAATATAAGTCGGCGTGTCGCGGTTCGGTCGGAAGGCGCCGGTTTTGGTCACGATGCGGTCAGCGGCTGCATTTACGACCTCGTAGGTCTCCTGTCTGCTCGCGGTGTCGGGTACGACGCCGACGGCGACGTTGTCGCCCTTTTTGCCAATAACGAGCGTGCCGTATACGCCGATCAGGCTGCGGTCGAGTTTGCCTGCGGTCTTGCGCGCAGAAAGCGTGCCGTTTTCATAGAAAAGCGCTTCATCTGCCGCAAGCGAGCTGTCGGTTTCGCTGGTTTCGAGGAGAATGCAGTTTTCAACCGTCGAGGATGAAACACGGCTGATGAGGGGCGAGCCCTCCTGTCCGTCCGAGCGCGTCGAGGTGCCGAGCGTATTGAGCAGCATGGTCGCGGCGTCTGCACGGGTGACAGGTGTTTTGGCGTCCTTGATGGATACGCCCTGCGTCAGACCGAGTGCGTTCGCCTGCGCGATGTAGTCCGCCGGCCAGAACGGGCCGATGTCGCTCTCCTTGTAGCCGAGCATGCGAAGCAGCATGGTGCATACCTCGCCGTAGGTCAGCTGTCTGTCCGGACCGAATGTGCCGTCGGCATAGCCGCGGATGATGTAGTTGTCCTTGAAATCCGGGTGGCGGAGCGCCGCATTGACGTATCGCGCCGCCCAGTGCGAGGCGTGCACGTCCGGGAAGATCGTGTAGCTTGCATAGGGACTTGCATCGTCAATGCCCATGGCGGTGACGGCGAGCTTGCAGAATTCTGCCCGGGTCAGCGGACGGTTCGGCTCAAAGCGATTGTTTCCTGTGCCCTGCATGATGCCGAGCGAGCCGAGAATGGAGGCTGTCTGCTGAAGTGAGCCGCTCGAAATATCACTGAAAGCCGCTCCGGCAGGTGCCGCCGTAAGAGCCAGGGTCAGACACAGGCTGATAAAACGTTTTTTCATATCTATTCTTACCTTTCTCTTATTGCGTGCGCAGCGCATCGACCGGCTGAAGATTGGATGCCTTGTTGGCAGGGTACAGACCGAAGATGATGCCGAGCAGAGCGGAAAACAGAAACGCACCGAGCACAAGACCCACACTTGGCAGCACGGTGAACTGTTCTACGTTCGGCAGATACATATTCTGCTGGAGCTGACGGGCAAGCATGAACCTGCCAAGCACCGCCGAGGCAAAGCAGCCGAGCACAATGCCGATGATGCCGCCGCAGCAGCTCACGACCGCCGCTTCCACAAGAAACTGACCGATGATGTCGCGCTTGCGCGCGCCGATCGCCATGCGGATGCCGATTTCTCGTGTGCGCTCGGTAACGGACACGAGCATGATATTCATGATGCCGATGCCGCCGACCAGAAGCGAGATGCTCGCGATGCCGCCGCCGAGCAGCGCCATCAGGTTGCTCGAGGCCTCCTGCTGCTGCTGAGACTGACTGTTCGAGTAGGCGCTGAAATAGCCGCCGTTTACCTCGCAGCGCGGCTGCATGAACTCCGGGAGCGTCTGTTCGGTGAGCGTCTGGATGTCCTCGGCATTTTCGGCCTTGATGATGTACTGATGGTCGCTCATGCCCTGCGAGCTCATCATCAGGCTTTGCAGCGTGTACGGCATGATGAGCATCTGATCATTCGTGTTGAGCTTGCCGCCGTATTTGCCTGCATAGACGCCGACGATCTCGAAGCTCTTGCCGCCGATGCGAAGCTCCTGTCCGATCGGGCTCATCGCACCGAAGAAATACTTGCGCAGCGTCTCGCCGATCACACATACCCGTGCGCGGCTCTTGCAGTCCGCCTCTGTCAGGTCGCGCCCTGCAGAGATCGACATGCTCGTAACCTCACCGTAGTGTTCGTTGACGAAATACATCTGAAGATAGCCGCTGTCCGAGCCGTTCGAGTCCATTTTCTTGCTGCGGTACTGCACGCCGCCGTTCTGCCAGTCCCAGTACTGCGACTGCGGCGACCATGCGGCGACCTCATCGAGAGAATCAAGGTATTCCTCGAACTCCTGCCAGTCCTTGTTCCGCGCACCCCAGGCGTAGACGTCGATGCGGTTCGCGCCCATCGCCTCGTACTGGAGCTTTTGCAGCTTGGTCGTGCCCTGGATGGACGCGACGATGGCGATGACGGACGCGACGCCGATGATGATGCCGAGCATGGTCAGCAGCGAGCGGATCTTGTTGTTGAGTATGGATTTGAGAGCCATGCGAACGGTCTGAGTCCAGTTCACATCCTCACCCCCTCGCTCGCCCGGTCGCTGACGATGCGGCCGTCCTGAATGGTGACGATTCGTTTTGCCATCTGCGCGAGCTTGTTGTCGTGCGTGATGAGGATGATCGAGGTGCCTTCCTCATTGAGCGCGGTCAGCTTGCGCATAATGTCGAGGCCCGAGGCGGAGTCCAGATTGCCGGTCGGCTCGTCCGCCATGATGATGGGCGGCTTTGCCGCCACGGCGCGTGCGATAGCAACGCGCTGCTGCTGGCCGCCGGACATCTCACCCGGGCGGTGATCCATGCGCTTTTCGAGTCCCACCGAGCAGAGCGCGTCAGCGGCAAGCCGCCTGCGCTCCTCCCTGCCGATGCCGCGGTAAATGAGCGGCAGCTCGACGTTCTCGATCGCTGTCAGCGCCGGAATTAGATTGAATCCCTGAAAAATGAAGCCGATCTCGCGGTTTCGAATGCCTGCGAGTACGGAAGGCTTCATGTCGCTCACCGGCTGCCCGTCCAGATAATAGGTCCCGTAGGTCGGAATATCCAGACAGCCGAGAATGTTCATCAGTGTGCTTTTGCCCGAGCCGGACTGACCGAGAATGCACAGAAATTCGCCCCACTGGACGGAAAGCGAGATATTGTCGAGCGCACGCACTTCGTTTTCGCGTCCCTCGTTGTATATCTTGCTCATCTGCTGTACATCGATCAGCAGCTCGCTGCGCTCCTCACCCCCTTGTTCGGAGCGCATGGAAAACGTATTCTCCCTCCACATATCACTGCCTCCTGTTATCCCATGCCCATGGCATTCATATCGGCGTAGAGATCGGTCGGTCCCGCAAGAAATACCGTTGTTCCTTCGTCAATGCCCCACAGGATTTCGGTGTTGGTCGAGTCGGCAATGCCGATTTCGACAGGCACAAGCTGGAATCCGTCCGGAATGCCCTCGGTGCCCTCCGGGATGGGGATGGTCTCGTCAAACGGGATTTCGTTTCCGTTTTCGTCGGTCAGCGGCTTTGCAAATACCGCAGTTCCCTCCTCTGTGTTGACGATAGCCGAGGACGGAACGGTCAGACAGTCCTGGGAAGAGGCTGTCGTGATCTTGTAGTCGACCGTCATGCCGCTGTGGATGGACTGACCGTCGATCGGATCGACCGAGATGACCGCCGAGAAGGTCGGCATGCTGCCCTGCCCGCCGCTGGAGTCTTTGTTCGGCTCGAGCGCAACCGACTCGACCGTGCCGGTCAGCTCAAGCTGCGAGCCGTCCGAATTGTACATGCTCATGGTCGCCGGCTGGCCAGTCTGTACCGCGCCCATATCGGTGGACATGATGGAAGCATTGACGATAATATTGCTCAGATCAGCGACAACAACGAGCGGGTCGGCGCCGCTGACCTCCTGATCCTCTACGGCATTCATTGTAACGACGACGCCGTCGATCGGAGAGACGACGGTCGCCTGCGCGATCAGCAGCTGAAGCTCGGAAATGCGGGCCTGCTTGTCCGCAACGGCAGTCTGCGCGGAAACGACCGTGCTCTGCGCAGAGGAGATCGAGCTCTGGGCGTTCTTTACCTCATCCTGGAGCGCGTCGCTCGTCATGCGCATGATGGCCGCGCCTGCGGAATAGTTTCCGGTGCCGCTGTATGCGGTGATCGTGCCGGAGACACGGCTCGTCACAGCGATCTCGCTGATGTATTCGAGCGAACCGGACTCCGCCGGATAGATCACGCCCGCAGCTCCCGCGTTTACGGTCGCGGTCGCGGCCATTCCCTTGGTGAGCGTGCCGGGGTTGTTGACCGTGATATTAACGCGCACGAGCTTTACGCCGTCGCTCGATATGTGGCTGCTCGACTCCACGCTGCTGACCGTGCCGCCGACCTCGCTCATCGCGGACGGAATGGAGACCGATGCGTACTGTCCGGCCTTGATCGAACCGCTGTATGCCGCGCTGAAGTAGATGGACAGCTTCATCTGTCTGTCGTTTACCATGCAGCCGAGCGTCTGACCCTCGCTGATCTGCTCGCCGACACGGTAGGTCGTCGCATTGCCGTTCGAATCGGCCGCCGCCACAAACCGGCCGGTGATCGGCGCGGTAACATTGAGATGGTTGAGCTTGTTCTGCGCGGAAACGAGCGCATTCTGCGCCTGCGTTACCGTGTTCTGCGCCTCTGCAACGGTGCGCTGCGCCTCGACAAGCTCTTTCTGCGCGGCATCGAGCTCCTTGCGCGTTTCAGTCGGATCGACCGCAACGAGAAGCTGACCGGTAACGACCTCATCGCCCTCGGTGACAAGAACCTGAGAAACCTTGCCCTTGATGTCGCGGCCGAGCTCCTCACGCTTGCGGGCTGAGGTCGTGCCGCTGCCCTCGACGTAGGTCTCAAGCGTTCCGCGCGTCGCCTCGGCCGTCTGGATCGTGGTGTCGCCGGTATCGGTCTGCCGCGCGTGTCGGACGAAAAATACGCCTGCCGCGGCCGCGATCACGACAAGTCCCGCTGCGATGGCGATACGCGCCTTTTTGTTCAGCTTTTTTTTGCCCTTGTTCATCTTGTCTGCGTACCGGTTGCGTCTGGGCGCAGGTGCGTTCTGCGCTGACGGTCCGGCTTCCGGCTTCACGGCAGCTCCCCCATTGTCCGCCGTCCCGTTGGCGGCGTTTATCGCCGCGCTGTCGAGCTTTTTCGTCTGCTCAAGCGGCTCGGAGCCGCCGGGCTTTCGTCTGTCCGTTTTTTTCTCATCGCTCATGTGAAAAATCCTTTCTATCCTTTGCCTTTACTGTGTGTTTTTCAGCCAGTCCGCGAAGAAAGCGCGAACCTTGTCCGGCAGTGCGTCGAGCGCGCCGTCGTTGACAAATACGCGGTCATACTGATAGCCGGCTACGCCGTCATCCGAGCGGTTGCCGAGCGCACCGCGCGCCTGCTCCAGTGCAGGACGGGTCACGAGCAGCGTGCGGCATTCCTCGCCTGCGGTCTCCCGAAAACGGGCGATCTCCTCCGGCTCACGGATATGTACGAAAAGCAGCTGCTCATCGCTCCGGCGGAACGCTTCAAGCTGCTCTGTGCAGTAGCGGAACGGAAGATCGTTGAATTCGGAGCAGCTCTGCTTGAGCTCGGAAAGAAAACGCCGGGATGCCGGAGTTTTGACACCATCCCAGCCTGCGGCGCGTGCGACCTGCAGAATGGGCGTGATGGACGAGATGTTTCTCGTCTTCCAGAAGGCGGCTGCTGCCTCGCATACCGTATCCTTTCCGACTCCTCCGCTGCCGTTTATAATGACTACCAGTTTGTCCACGCGGACACCTCCAAACAACTGTCGACAGCCATAAAAGATGACTGTATTCTTACATGTAAAGTGTACCACAACCACCTCTTTCTTTCAAGCCGGGCGGACGAATTGTCACCAACTTTTAAGACGGCACAGGGGCATCTCCGTCTGCTGCGCGGAAATGCCCCTGTTTGTCACAATATGATGCAGATCAGACCGCCTGCGTTTTCGTTGATGATCTTCTCGAGTGTTTCACGTATCTTGCTGCGCGCGTCATCCGGCATACGGCTGAGCTTGTGGCTCAGCTCCTCCCGCACCAGTTCGCTGAGCGATTTGCCGAAGATGTTAGTTTCCCAGATCTTTTCGGGCGCGTCGCGGAACTCGCTGAGCAGATAATGCACAAGCTCCTCGGACTGTTTTTCCGAACCGACGATCGGATTGACCTCAGCGCGGATGCTGGCGCTCAGCAGATGGATGGACGGCGCGGAGGCGCGCAGGCGCACACCGTAGCGGCCGCCCTGACGGACGATCTCGGGTTCCTCGAGCGTCAGCTCCTCGGTCGAGGGCATGACGATGCCGTAGCCGGTCTGCTGGACCTGATCGAGCGCGCCGTGCAGACGTTCATAGCGCTGCCGGATTCCGGCAAAATCGCGCAGAACGGAAATGAGGTCGGCGGCGTCCGTGATATGCACGCCGGTCTCCTGCTCCACGATGCCGTAGAAAACACTATCCGGGACTTCTGCGCGAATGCGTGCCGTGCCGCAGCCGAGATCGAGCTGCTGCGCTGCGGCGGATGCGATATACTCGCTTTCGCACAGCGTATCACAGATGCCGGTAAGATCGCGCATGCGGCTTTCAGATGAGGCGGCTTCGCGGATCGTGCGGTAGATGCTGCGCTGCACCTCGGACTGCGGCGGCAGGGCGGCAATGTAGCGTGGAAGTACGAGACCGAGCTCGCAGAGCGGAAATTCATATAAAACTTGCTGTAAAATTTCAGAGATACCGGTCTCGTTCAAATCTGCACAGTTTGCAGCGATCGGCTCGACGCCATACTGCTCACGCACGAAGCTGCAAGCCTTTTCTGCACGCTCCCCTGTCGGCTCCGAGGAATTCACGATCACGAGAAACGGCTTGCCGAGCTCCTGTAGCTCCTTGATAACGCGCCGCTCAGCCGGGATATAGCTTTCGCGCGGAATATCGGTAAAGCTGCCGTCTGTCGTGATGACAAGACCAATCGTTGAATGCTCTCCGATGACGCGGTGGGTGCCGATCTCCGCAGCTTCTGCAAGCGTCATCGGCTCCTCCCGCCACGGCGTCGAGACCATGCGCGGCGTATCATTCTCCGTGCTGCCGAGCGCCCCCTCGACCAGATAGCCAACGCAGTCCACGAGCCGCACGCGGCAGACGCCGCCTTCGGGAAGTGCGATCTCTGCCGCCTCCTCGGGCACGAATTTTGGCTCGGCAGTCATAATGGTGCGTCCGGCGCCGGACTGCGGCAGCTCGTCACGCGCCCGCTCCCGTTTGTACATGTTTTCCATGCCGGGCAGGACCATGGTCTCCATAAAGCGCTTGATAAAGGTTGATTTGCCGGTGCGAACCGGCCCGACGACGCCGATGTAAATATCACCGCCGGTTCGCGTGCTGATGTCGTGATAGATTCCGTTCTCCATACGCTACCGCCTTTCAGATCCGCAGCGGAACGAGCAGCATGGTGTCCGAAACAGCTGCCGTGTCAGACGGCAGGTCGTTCGCCGCGCAGATCGCCGCCCGTGTGCTTCCGCAGTCCTTTGCAATGTCCCACAGCCGTGTTTCCTCCGCGATATGGCGCACGAGCAGCGTCACGCCCGTGTCCGCCTGCCGTGCTGTCTGCTCGACCGAGCACAGATGGCGCAGCGTCAGCGGTGTCTCGCGCTCGCACTCTCCCTCCGCTGTAACGGTCAGCGTCAGTCCACGCTCCCCGACCGTCTGCGCACGAACGGACAGCGACGGGCGCAGACAGGTGCCAGCTTCGATGCCGGTAAAGGTCAGCGGCAGGACACGCTGCACACTGCAAAGGCGTTGTTCATCGTCGAGACAGAGCACCTGCACCGAGGCTGAGATCTGCAATCCCTTTTCTGCCGCACGCACGCCGCAGCATACCGCATCCGCACAGATCACATGAGAGATATGCGCCGCGGTCTGGATGCTTTCGACGGATTCGGCAGAAAACGGCTGCGGCTCCGGGCTGCTGTACAGGCTGACACTGTCCTCCCGGGTCTTCAGCAGGACGCCCGGCAGATAAAAATCCGTAATGCAGTGCAGCGTATGACTGCGCCGCAGCAGGACCAGTGCGTCCGCATTCACTGTGCAGGACAGCGAATGGTCGGCTGCGATGCGGCATTCGAGACTGCGTACCGTGAGCTGCGCGTCGGGCGTATCCTCCTCGACCGCTCCCGTCAGTTCGAATACCTGCGTAAAGGGTGTGGTTTTACTGATCGTGCGGACCGCCTCGTCAAGCTGCATCACCAGACACCGCAGAGCTGCCTCTCCGCGCACGACGATGCGGTCGCGCATCGCGCGGCATTCAGTGATCTGCAGCGTACAGGATTGCTTGAGAAGCGAAAGACCGTCTGTTTCCTCGACCGGGATGTCCTCCAGAACGGAGAACGAAAAAAGCTGCGCTTCGTCGGGCAGAACCGCTTCACAGGTCTCCGAAAGCAGCTCGAGATGATCGTCTGCAATGTTTTCTGTATAATCGCAGGCTGTTTTGTCGTAGCATTCGGCTGTCAGTACAAGATCGGCCGCAATGCTCAGCTTGCGGCTGTTGACGACTGAGGCCTCGACCGCACTCACACGGCATTCCACCAGACAGACCGAGCTGCTGTCGAGCTGCGCACATTCTTCGATGTGCGCGAAGCTGAGCGGCACCTCCAGACGCCGCAGACCGCCGCCGTTTTCCGGCTCGTACAAAATGACCGTCTGAATCGTGCCTGAGATAAGAAGGCGGCCGTTCTGCGGTGCGTGATCTCCGATGGCGGCCGTTCCGCAGGCATATACGACACGCCCTACATCAGGAAAAGCGTCCGGCACAATGCAGTCCGCTGTTTCGGTACAGGCGCTTGTCTGCGCCAGCTGCCGCCTGCAATAGACAATGCGTTTCTGCTCCAGTTCCATTCTTGAAATCTCCTCCTTTGCACTGCTGCTCCTGTCAATACGGTATGTGAGCCGTGAAAAAGATATGACAGTTGATTGACAAGGCATACAGCAGCCGATATAATGGAGAAAAGGAGGCATTTCGGATGAAAGATAAGCTTAATGCCGTAAAAACAGTACTCTGTGCGGTGTTCGCTGCCGGCTGCGCCGTGCTCGGATTTTTCTTCTGGGACGCATCTGACCGCGCGGGCGCTCTGCTTGAGGAGAACGATGCACTGCGCGAGCAGCTTTCTGTTACGCAGAGCGACGCGAAAAATGCCGCTGCCGCTGCTGCTGAGCTTCAAGAGCAGGTAGATGAAATGACCGCGCAAATCGATGAGCTGAACAGCCGGCTGGAGCAGGCGGCGCAGTCCGGCGCGGACGCAGGAGCGGCAGGACCGATGGTCTACGTTACGCCGTCCGGCTCAAAGTATCATAACGAGGGCTGTCAGTATATCGGAAAGCGTGCGGTGCAGATGCCGCTTGCTGACGCGAAAGAGGCTGGATATACTGCCTGCGCGAAATGCGAATAACAGAGATGACACACTTAGTCCCACATCCAACACCCCCAAATGCCCCTGAAAATCCCTGTTCCGGCGGATGAAGTCGAAAACAGCAAAACCGAGCATCGGAACATTTGCAGCCGGAATAAAAGAAAAAGTTCCGCAAACAAAGCTGTTTACAGAACTTTTCGTCTGGTCCGAGTGACAGGATTCGAACCTGCGGCATCCTGCTCCCAAAGCAGGCGCGCTACCAACTGCGCTACACCCGGATATATCGGCATTTAACACCATAGTAGTATATCAAATAGGACGCGCTTCTGTCAAGCATCTGATACGATTGAGTAAAAAAATTTCTCCATGCGGTAAAGATGATTGACATTTATCATAAAAAAGAATATCATTTTATGTATATTTCCCACAACGGGAAGGGAGGAATAATATGAGCCGTTTATCAATCGAGACACCGGGACGTGCAGAAACCGTTGTCGAGGGGCTTTATCGCGACGTAGAAAGGCGTATCAGCGCAAGTCCTCCGGGACTTTGTCCGGTGGATATGGCGCTTTCGTTCCTGCGCCTGAGCCATGCACAGACCTGCGGCAAATGTGTTCCGTGCCGCATTGGTCTGGGTCAGCTGACCGAGCTGTTGGAAAGCGTGCTGGACTCGACTGCGACGCCGGAGACGATTGACCTTATTGAAAAGACCGCGCGCGTTATTCAGGACACGGCGGACTGCGCCATCGGCTACGAGGCGGCGCGCATGGTGCTCCAGGGCGTGCAGGGCTTCCGCGACGACTATATGTCGCATGTTGAGCATGGCCGCTGCCTGTTCGGCTGGGACCATCCGGTACCCTGTGTGGCGCTCTGCCCTGCCGGCGTCGATATTCCGGGCTATATCGCGCTCGTGCGTGCGGGACGTTATAATGATGCGGTTCGTCTGATCCGCAAGGACAACCCCTTCCCCACGGTCTGCGGCTATGTCTGCGAGCATCCGTGCGAGGCGCGCTGCCGCCGCAGCATGGTGGACGACGCGGTGAACATCTGCGGCATCAAGCGCTTTGCGTGCGATCACGCGACCGATATGACGCCCCCGCCCTGTGCGCCGTCCACCGGAAAGAGCATTGCCGTTATCGGCGGCGGTCCGGGCGGTCTGTCTGCGGCTTATTTTCTGTCGCTGATGGGACACAGGGTCGTTGTATACGACCAGCGTCCGCAGCTCGGCGGCATGCTGCGATACGGCATTCCGGACTACCGTCTGCCGCAGGAAAAGCTGGATCGCGACATCGAGTTTATCCTCTCGACCGGTATCGAGGTACATACTGATACCGCAATCGGCCGTGATATTGAGTTCTCCGAGATCGAAAACCAGTATGACGCGGTTTACATCTCCATCGGCGCGCATAACGACAAGAAGATCGGCATCGATGGCGAAAACAGTGTCGGCGTTCATGCGGCGGTGCAGCTGCTGCGCGACATCGGTGAGGGCCGCGTGCCCGACTTCCGCGGAAAGCGCGTCTGCGTCATCGGCGGCGGCAATGTCTCGATGGATGCGACCCGTACTGCGCTGCGTCTCGGCGCGGCGTCTGTCACCTGTGTCTACCGCCGCCGCATCTCGGATATGACCGCGCTGAACGAGGAGATCGAGGACGCACAGGCAGAGGGCTGTCAGATCCTTCAGCTTCAGGCGCCCGACCACATCGAGGCGGACGAGAACGGTCATGTTGCCGCGCTCTGGACGCGCCCGCAGGTCATCGGCCCCTATGGCTCGGACGGCCGTCCGCGGCCGTATGACGCCGATGCACCGCTGCTGCGCACGCCGTGCGACATCGTTATCGTTGCGATCGGTCAGGCGATCGACGCCCGTCCGTTTGCACAGGTCATGCCGCTCGAGCGCGGCAAGATCAAGGCTTCCTCGGACGCCTTCGTCCCCAATACGCCGCACGTATTCGCAGGCGGCGACGCAGTTACCGGACCTGCGACGGTGATCCGCGCGGTTGCAGCCGGCAAGGTTGCAGCTGCGAACATCGACGCGCATCTCGGGTTCCATCATGTCATCCAGTCTGATGTTGAAATCCCGGCACCCCATCTGACCAATCTGCCGGCCTGCGGCCGCATCGAGCTGCACAACCGTCCGTCTGAGGAGTGCGTGGGCAACTTTGAGCTGGTCAAGTGCGGCATGACCGAGCAGGAGGTGCAGCAGGAGACCTCGCGCTGCCTGCGCTGTGATCATTTCGGCTACGGTATTTTCAAGGGAGGTCGAACGAACAAATGGTAAACCTGACAATAGACAAGATCGCGGTATCCGTACCCGAAGGCACGACCATTCTGGAAGCGGCGGCCTCTGTCGGCATTGAAATCCCGAGCCTGTGCTATCTCAAGGACATCAATGAAATCTCCGCCTGCCGCGTGTGCTGCGTTGAGGTCGAGGGCGAGGGCAAGCTCGTCCCCTCGTGCAACAATGTCGTTCAGGAAGAAATGGTGATCCATACCAATACGCCGCGCGTGCGCGAGGCGCGCCGCACCAATGTTGAGCTGATTCTATCGCAGCATGACAATAAGTGCGCGACCTGTGTCCGCTCCGGTTCGTGCCAGCTTCAGAAGATCTCGAACGATCTCGGCGTGCTGTCCGTTCCGTACAAGAGCGACCTCGCGGTCGGCAAAAAGAGCTTCTGGACAACAACGTTCCCCCTCTATCGCGACATCAACAAGTGCATAAAGTGCATGCGCTGCGTTCAGGTATGCGACAAGGTGCAGTCGCTCTCCATCTGGGACGTCAGTGGTTCCGGCTCGCGCACGACCATTGATGTTTCCGGAAACCGCTTTATCAAGGAGGCGGACTGTTCGCTGTGCGGCCAGTGCATCACCCACTGCCCCACCGGCGCTCTGCGCGAGCGCGACGACACAGCCAAAGCGTATTCCGCTCTTGGCGCTGAGGGCAGGGTCACGGTCGTTCAGATCGCTCCGGCAGTGCGTGCAGCATGGGGCGAAGCCTTCGGCATGCCGACCGGCAGAGCCACGGTCGGTCAGCTTGTTGCGGCGCTGCGCAGTCTGGGAGCGGATTATGTATTCGATACGACGTTCTCGGCCGACCTCACTATCATGGAGGAAGGAACGGAGCTGCTCCAGCGTCTCAATGCCGGAGACCTCAAGGACCAGCCGATGTTCACCTCGTGCTGCCCCGGCTGGGTTCGTTTTCTCAAAAGCCAGTACCCGGAAATGACCGGACGCCTGTCTACGGCGAAGTCTCCGCAGCAGATGTTCGGCGCGGTGGCAAAGAGCTGGCTGGCTCATCGCCTGGGCATCGAACCGGAAAACGTTTACAGTATTTCTATCATGCCCTGTATTGCAAAGAAAGCCGAGCGCGAGCTCCCCGGCATGCAGTCTGCCGGCGCGGGCAGTGATGTGGATCTGGTGCTGACGACGCGCGAACTTGCCCGTATCGTGCGCGCCGAGCACATTGATGTGGAGCAGCTGGCGGATTCTCCGTTCGACGATCCGCTTGGAAACGGCTCAGGCGCTGGCGTTATCTTCGGTGCGACCGGCGGCGTTATGGAGGCCGCACTCCGCTCCGCATACTTCCTCACCACCGGTGAAAATCCGTCCGCAGATGCTTTCTGCGAGGTGCGTGCGGTGGAAAATGAGAGCCGTCCGTGGCGCGAGGCTGCGTTCGACCTCGCAGGAACGACCATTCACTGCGCGGTGGCGAGCGGTCTTGCGAACGCGCGCCATCTGATCCGTGCGATCAAACGGCGCGAGGTTCACTACGAATTTGTCGAGATCATGGCCTGCCCCGGCGGCTGTGCAGGCGGCGGCGGCCAGCCGGGAGGTGGCAGTGACCGCGAAAAAGCGGCTTCGCGCGGCGATGTGCTGTTCTCGCTCGACGAAAAAGCGGAACTTCGTTTTTCGCACGAAAACCCGGCCGTAAAGGCGCTTTATAACGAATATCTGTCCGGTCCGTGCTCTGAACGGGCAGAAGAACTGCTGCACTGCGATCATTTTGCATGGCAGATGCCGCAGACAGGAATCCACGTTTAATCAATTATATAGAAAAGCCCTCGCAGAGAAAAGAAAGCTCTGCGAGGGCTTTTGCGACTTGCAAGGACCGTATTTCGCGCAAAGGCATCGTCATGTAAATGCGGCTGCGGTCAAAAGAAAAACCGCTCATTCACAAGAAATAAGCGGTTTAATTTGGTGGAGACGGAGAGGATCGAACTCTTGACCTCCACACTGCCAGTGTGGCGCTCTCCCAGCTGAGCTACGCCCCCAAATCATCTGATGATAACGACTATCAACAGGATGATTATATACCATTTTTTACAGTCTGTCAACACAAAAAGGTAAAGTTTTTCATACGATGCCGAACAGGCGTCTGCCGTTTTCGGTCGTGATACGTTCGACATCCTCGACCGGCATTCCTTTGATCTCTGCAATCTTCTCGGCCATTCGGTAAACATAGAGTGACGAATTTCGGCGGCCTCGGAACGGCTCGGGCGCCATGTAGGGCGAGTCGGTTTCGACCATCAGCCGTTCGATCGGCACCTCGCGGATGACTTCGATTGCTTTTTTCGCATTTTTAAAGGTGATAACGCCGGTGAAGGACAGGTAATAGCCGCGCTCAAGCAGCTCACGCGCCATTTCAATGTGACCGGCATAGCAGTGATATACTCCGATCACATCGGGATAGCGGCGCGTGATCTCCATGCAGTCGGCGTGGGCATCGCGGTCATGGACAATAACCGGCAGCTTCAGCTCGCGCGCCAGCTCCATCTGACGGGCGAAAACAACCTGCTGCCGTGCGCGCGCACGCTCTTCCTTCTCCCAGTAATAATCCAGACCGATCTCTCCGATGGCACGGACACGCGGCTCGCTCTGCGCGAGCGTGCGGATTTCATCCAGTGTCTGCGTCCAGCCATCCTCGATATTCTCCGGATGAAGGCCGACCGCAGCATAAACAAACGGATAACGGTTTGCGTAGCCGACCGCCTTGCGTGAGGTTTCCGCATCGCAGCCGGGATTCAAGATCAGACCGACGTTGTTTTCCGGCATGGACGCGAGCAGCGCGTCGCGGTCCTCGTCGAAGCGTTCGTCATCATAGTGCGCATGGGTATCAAACAGCATGTTGTTCTCCTTAAATCCAGCCGAAATGCTTGCAGGCATTCCACAGGCCGTCCTTGTCTACGTCGGTCGTGATGTAGTCAGCTTTTGCCTTGAGCGCGTCGCGCGCATTTCCCATCGCAATGGACAGCCAGCCCTGTCCGAACATGCACAGGTCGTTCATGCCGTCGCCGAACACGACAATATCCTCGTCCGGGATATGGTACAGCTCCTGTACCTTTCGAATGCCGCGCTGCTTTTCTTTCGGCTCGACAAAAACGATTTCGGGGTTATAGCGGACGAGCGGCAGCTCGCCCGACCGCATCTGCTCCTCCTCGCCGATCGGACAGCGGAAATAAACCTTGTACAGATGGTCGAGGACGTGGTAATCGTATCTCGGATCCCAGAGTACGGGAAAATAGTTTTCCGGCGCGAGGGACAGATAATTCCTGTCGCTCGTCACGCACAGCTTTTCGTTTTCCGGTGAAATCGCCCACGGGATGCCGTTGCCCCGCAGCCAGTCCACGAAGCGGATACATTCCGCCGCCGGAAGCGACTGCATCTCGAGAATTTTTCCGTCGATGGTCACGCTCCAGCCGCCGTCCGCGACGATATTGGTAAAGCCGTAGCGATCCGCGACCGTTTTTGCGGATGCCTGAAGCCTGCCGGTGGCGATAGCAGTGAAATGCCCGGCCTGCCGAAGCAAGTCAAGGCATTTTACCGCACTCTCGGGCATCGTCGTAGTAAGGCCGGTGGATAATGTGCCGTCGATATCGAAAAAGAAATATTTTCTGCGCATATTTCCTCTCGAATATCAGACATTGAAGCGGAACAGCACGACATCGCCGTCCTGCATGACATATTCCTTGCCTTCGGAGCGAACGAGACCCTTTTCGCGTGCGGCCGCGAGCGAGCCGAGCTCGATGAGGTCCTTGTAGTTGATGACCTCGGCGCGGATAAAGCCGCGTTCAAAGTCGGAGTGGATCTTGCCGGCAGCCTGCGGCGCCTTGGTGCCCTTTTCGATGGTCCAGGCACGGACCTCCTGCTCGCCCGCGGTCAGATAGCTCATCAGACCGAGCAGATCGTAGCAGACCTTGATCAGGCGGTCAAGACCGGACTCGTGCAGACCCAGCTCGGACAGGAACATCTCCTTCTCCTCTGCGTCCATGCCTGCAATATCCTCTTCGAGCTTTGCGCAGATCGGCAGGACCATTGCGCCCTCCGCGTCCGCGATAGCCTGTACAGCCTTGAGGCGCTCATTTTCCTTGTCGTTGCCGGTAAAGCCTTCCTCGTCCATGTTGGCCGCATAGATGACCTTCTTTGCGGACAGCAGGTCGCTCTCGTTTACGACGCGGTCGACATCCTCGTCCTCGCCGAAGCCCTCAAAGGTGCGGGCGGTCTTGCCCTCCTCGAGATGTGCCTTGAGCTTTTCCAGAATGTCTACGTCGAGCAGCAGCTTCTTGTCTGCCTTGGCTGCCTTGCGCGTGCGCTCCAGACGGCGTTCCAGATGCTCGATGTCCGCAAGAATGAGCTCGAGATTGATGGTCTCGATGTCGCGCGCCGGATCGACCGAGCCCTCGACGTGAACGATGTTCTCGTTGTCGAAGCAGCGGACAACGTGTACGATTGCGTCGACCTCGCGGATATGGGACAGGAACTTGTTGCCCAGACCCTCGCCCTTGCTTGCGCCGCGGACCAGACCGGCGATGTCTACGAACTCTACGACAGCCGGGGTGGTTTTCTTCGCGTGATACAGATCGGTCAGCGGCTGAAGACGCTCATCCGGTACCGCTACCATGCCGACGTTCGGGTCGATGGTGCAGAACGGGTAGTTCGCGCTCTCTGCGCCTGCCTGCGTGATCGCATTGAACAAAGTGGACTTGCCGACGTTAGGGAGACCGACGATGCCGAGTTTCATATGTTTTTCCTCCAAATTCTCTAAAGAGCACGGGAAGACGACCTCCAAAGGGCACGCTTCTCCCGTCTCATTTTTTGTCTTAGATTAGTATACCGCTTTTTCTGGCATTTTGCAATGTTTTGCGTTATACTATTGGCAGGTGCCTGCGGAAAATCCGTCTGCGCCGGGCGGTGAGCCGCTCTCTTGAATTCTGGGAAAGGTGATATATTATGCCATCCTATGCCACCTGTCATATTTTTGCTGCCACGGTGCAGCGCGTTACGAGCGATGCGGTCGCCCATATCATCGACTCGGCTCCTTCGGCCTACCGGTGGGGCGCGCAGGGAGTTTCGCCGCTGCGCATGTATCATGCACCGCTGCCGTCGCCGCTGCACCATGCTGCCGTTGAGCTGCGTACCCAGCCGCCCGCCCGGCTGTTCGAGGCGCTGTGCAGGGCGGCCTGCGGCGCACACAATACCGCCGCGCTCGCGTATGTATTCGGCTTCTGCACGAATTATGCGCTCAGCCGCGTGACGAGCCGGTTTATCGACGAGCAGGCCGACCGGCTTGTGACGTATATGCCCGGCCTCTCCGCTGCGGCGCGCCGTCAGCTGGCCGCGAGCGACATCGACGGCATCATGATCGAGGACTACATTGATACCGCGTCGGCCGGCTATGCGGCGTATCGTCTGCTGGATGCGGACGCGCCTGAATGCACCGCCGCCGCCCGTGTGCTCGCGCAGGCGGTGCATGCAACGCTCGGTACGCACGTCTCCCCTGCCGCCGTTTACCGCGGCATGCACGATATGCGGCATATTCTGCGCCTTGCACATGGCGGCGTGCCCGTGCGCAGCAGATTGCAGAAGCTCGAGCATCTGCTCGGAAGGAGCGGCATGGCCTCCTCGTTCATCCGGCCGGCGGAGCCGCTTGCGGCAGACTGTGCGAACCGCGAACATCGTCCGTGGCAGAGCGCAAACGGCGAGCGCACGGAATCGTTCGGCGATCTGTTCGATGCCGCTGTTCCCCTTGCTGTTTCGCTCCAGAGAGCGGTTCTCGATCGGTATTTCCAGGACAAGCCGCTTGATCCGCGGTTTTTCCCCTCGGATTTTAATGGAAATCCTGTGAAAAACGGAAAATAACCGGCTGATCGTCGGGAAATCAGACACGCTTTGACGATCCGGCGACAGGTTTCGTGTGACTTTATCCTTTCAAGTGCGTATGCTGTCATTGTTACCGAATTGTAACCAATGATCTTCTTGAAAGGAGGTATATGGACGGCTTCGGCTGTCCATACTGCCGTCATGCGAAACCTGTTATCTTTTTTGCTCGGGATTCTTTCCGACCTGCTCTACGTGTTTGTCTGTTTTGCGCTGTTCCTCGATCGCGCGGTCACATTTGTCTGGGACGCCCCGCTGCGACGGCGAACAGGCGGCGTCATACATGCACTCGCGCGAAGCCGCGCCGCCTCGGCGGCACTGATCTTCATTCCGTGCTTCCTGCTTCCCTTTTCACTCCTCACCCAGAAGGGCGTGCTCATTCTGGCAGGAGACAGGCCGCTCGGCTTTGTGCAGGATGCGGACATGCTCTCCGGCACGGTGCAGGAGATCGAGGCGAGCGCCTCGGCAGCGTCCGGCGAAACCTATTCCCTTCCCTTCTCGCTGAGCACCCGCTCGATGCGTGCACCGCTTTGTGAATTTCTCGACGAGAACGCGCTGCGCACAGCGCTGACGGAGCAGAGCGGTGAACTGGACACGCTTGCGGTGATCTCGATCGACGGCACGCGCGCCGGCGTATGCCATAATGCCGAGGAGGCACAGACCCTGCTCGACCGCGTCAAGCGGCTTTACACCACGCAGGCTGACAGCAGCGCGGATTTCGTGCAGCAGGTTCATGTGGACAGCGTTGTTGCGGAGAGCCGTCTTGCAGGCGAGCCGCAGACGGGTTTTGAGACTCTGTCCGACCGCCTGGACGTCCGTGCGCGCCGCTCTGTCACCTACACCGAGACCATCCCGTTCGGCACGGTAACGCGCGAAAATGATGCAGAGTATCAAGACTACCGCGAGACCGTCCGGCAGGGGCAGACCGGTGAGGCGGTCGTGACAGCGGAGATCCAGACGCTCGACGGCGAGGAAAACGAACGCACCATTGTCGCACGTACCGTGCTGCGGAGCGCGTCGGACGAGATCGTCGAGGTCGGCACAAAGAATATCGGCATCGGCACCGGCAGCTTTGTGCGTCCGGTCTCGGGCTATACCTTTACCTCGGCGTTCAAGTGGCGCTGGGGACGGCTGCACAGCGGTGTCGATCTGGCGGTGCCCGAGGGAACGCCAGTCCGCGCGTCTGACAACGGAAAGGTCATTCTTGCAGAAAATTCTGGCGACGGCTACGGAAACTATATCATTCTCGATCACGGAAACGGCTTCAAGACTCTGTACGGCCATAATTCGGCGCTGTGCGTGTCGGTCGGAGACATCGTGTCACAGGGCGATCTGATCGCCTATTCGGGAAACACCGGCAACTCGACCGGCCCTCACCTGCATTTCGAGATTCATCTCGATGATGAAAAAGTAGACCCGGAGCGTTTTCTGTCCTTTTGACGCGCAAACACCCTGCATGCTTTTGTTTCATGCAGGGTGTTCTCTTTTTATTCTTGTGTTTTGTCATGCGGCTCGTCCGGAGAGCCGTCCGTCTGCGTCTCGGTTTTGGAGTCAGTCGGCGCGGAAGCGCCGGTCGGCTCCCAGTCGAAGTGCATCGGCTGCGGCTCGGGAGTCGCGAGATAATCGAACATGGCGATGAACGAGGTCTGGTAGTAGCCGTTCACAAAGCTGCCGACAACGAGGCCGACGCAGAGCGCCGCAATCAGAGACACTGCCATGACTGCAATGCCGAGGCCGCCGCCGATCACCGTCAGACCGAGCATGCCGAGCAGGAAGCACAGATAGACCGACGCGAGGGCGAGCAGGTTCCAGCCGAGAAAGCTGAGTTCAAAGATGAGAAGCGCGCCGAAGCGGCCGCGGAATACGTCGGAGGCATCACGGGTCGCATTCCAGACGCCGTACTGCTCGTTGTCATGCAGCACGACCCAGCCGGCGCTGTAGGTCATCAGCTTGATGCTGATCAGGAAGCTGACCAGCCCGTAAACTGCATAGAGTACGATCAGTCCGCCGGTCATGCTGTCTGGGCTTCCGGTCATGAAGCTTATCGCGGAAACCGCGACAGCGCCGATCGTGAGCAGAACGGTCGGCGGAACGGTCCACATCAAACTGCGCAGGAACAGGCAGAACGACATGCGGATGCCTGTCCAGAGAGATGCGCCCGAGGTGATCGGCTGAAGGACTGCGCCCGCACCCGGACGGCCGCCGCGGGTGAGATCGGTGTAGAACCGCATAAGGCCGAAGGTGAGCGGACCGGAAACGACGAGCAGCAGCAGCACAGCGGTAAAGAGACCGCTGCCTGTGCCGCGCAGCATCGCCTGCGCAACGGCGCTCTCATCCGCCCCTGCCACCAGCAGCGCAAAGGACGAGCCGAACATGGTCAGGTAAACGATCAGCATCAGCAGGATGATCGGCAGCGAATACAGCACATTTGCGCCGATGCAGGAGCCGAGATGCGCCGCGACATGCGCTTTGCATTTACGCTTGCATTCTTTTCTCTTCTGGGCATTCCATTCTTTCATTTTTCTCTTCCTTTCGGTCAGCTTCCGGTGCCGACGGATACTACCTCGTCGCGTTTGGAGTAGGTGGATTTGTTTGCGAGCACCTCAGTCGTCTTTCCGTTTTCCGTGATGACCTTATAGGTGCGCGTCGAGTAGCCGGTGATGCCCGAGGTCTCGACCTGCGTTTCTCCTGCTGCAAGTGAGCTGTCCTGCTTTTCGACTGTTTCCGGCTTGTAGGTTTCCAGCACCTCGGTACGTGTTGCGACCGTCTTGTCGCTCGTTTTGGTGCCGATAATGGTCATGATCATCTGTCCGTCGGTCTGTTCTGCCAGGATCTTGATGGGATAGGCAGTATTGTTCGCGAAACGGAAATCGAGATTGCCGTAGTCCACGGTCGCATCCTCGCCGAGCGGCGTGTAGGAAACGGTGAACGAGTGATTGTGACGCTCGACGACCTCCAGATCCGCGCGCAACACGGCCATATAAAGCGTCGAGGAGGGCTGGCATACGCCGCCGCCGAATTCGTCGATGATCTTGCCGCCCGAGTAAGCGTGCGCCTCCTGATAGCCGCGCGCCTGCGTGCGTTCGCCGACGACTGTGTTGTAGGAGAACACATCGCCCGGGTTCAGGATCGTACCGTTGATGGCCTTGGCGGCCAGACGGACATTGTTCGTGCGCGGTGCGTTGCCCTCGTTGAGGTTGGTTGCGGTACGGGCGAGCGTATCGCGGAACAGACGTTCCCTGAGGATCGCCTCCGTGATCGTCGGCTGCGTGATGGTGACCGGAATGGAGTAGCTTGCCTGCGAGCCGTCACCGATGATCTCCTTTGCTTTTTCAACATCAAACTGCACACCGGACTTGCCGGGGATGATGGTCTTGCCGTCCTCCTTGCTGACGGTCGCGTTGACCGGACTGCCGGTGACATCTTCTGCAATTTTGTCGATGTCGATGGCAGGCGCAGCGGTCACATCGGTCGAGACCTCATAGGGTTTGAAATCCATCAGCTCGATCTGCGCGGTGAGCGCCTGTTCGACAGCGGAGGTATCGAACTGCACGCCCGGCGTACCGGACTGAATGACGAGGTTTTCCCCGTCGAGCTTCCATGCCGGTGCGACCGGCTCGGTAAGCGCCTCGGCGGCGATCTCCTCGAGCTGGGCTTTCAGACCCGCTTCATCGACCGAAGCGTCCAGACGGGTATCGCAGCCATCCCGCATCGCGCTGATGATCGCTGTCATGCGCGCGAGCGGCCCGCCCTCGCGGCCGACCTTCCATGCGTTTTCCGCAGACTGGATATCGTCTACGCCGCTCAGAACATTCTCGACCGGAATATCATAATCCGCATCATAGATCGTGAGCGTGAGCTTCTTACCCTGATAGAGCGGCTTGCTTTTTATGGCGATCTGCTGTGCGGCTTCGTCGCGCGACAGACCGCCGACGTCGATCGAGCCGACTGTCACGCCGGGGAAAATGTTCGGATAGAAATAAACTGCGCCGAGCGCGCCGCCTGCGAGCAGCACGAGCAGGACGAGGATAACGATGAGCGCGGCGGGAATGCGGCGTTTTCTGGGGGGAGCCGCAGCGGTCTTTTCTGCTTTTTTCTTATCTGTTTTGATGAGGTGCGCGCCCTTTCTGGGTTTGCCGGAATGAAATGCCATGGCGATCTCCTTTTATTCATGCGCAGAGCAGCGCGGCCGTCTGTCTGCGTGAGAGTTTATGCGATGCCTGCGTCCGAAAAACACAGGAACTATCATTTTATTATATACTGCTGTGCGGAAAGGTGCAACAACAAATCGGTATCAGAATGTTTTTCGCCGCCGCCTCATAAGATGACAGCATGAAAGGAGGCGGCGAACATGGCGGCAAGGCAGAGAAAACACCGTGAGACACACGGAAAGGGCTTGTTTTTTGTCACGTTATGCCTGCTTGCGGCTGGAGTGGTCAAGTACAGCAGTTTCCCTGCTGCGGCCGAGTTCCGTGCACGGGCGGCTGAGGCGCTTGCCGGTGCGCCGGGAATGGAGGAAGCACTCGGTGTCTTCGGCGGACGGACGGAAAACGCCACGGCGGTCAGCGGTGATGCGGGATACGCGGCATCCTCGGGCGGTGCGGACGACATCCTCGGACGTGAGCAGACGCAGTTCCCGGACACGGCGGACGAGACCGTCTATTCGATCGGCTTTCATTATGTTCTCCCGGCGAAGGGCACGCTTACATCGTCTTTCGGTGAGCGGCTGAGTCCGCTCACCGGTGAGCCGGGATTTCACTACGGCGTGGACATAGCGGCCGATGAGGGCACGCCGATCGAGGCGTTTGCCGACGGAACGGTCCGTGAGACCGGAGAGTCGAGCTACGGAAAGTACCTGATCGTCGATCATGCGGACGGATTTTCGACGCTGTATGCGCATTGCAGCAGCATTTCCGTCGAGGTGGGAGAAAAAGTCAGCTGCGGCAGCAAGATTGCCCGTGTCGGTCAGACCGGCAATGCAACCGGTCCCCATCTGCATCTGGAGATCTGGCGAAACGGCGCGGCGCTCGACCCGGCGGATTACCTGACAGAGCTGTAGCATGGGCAGAGTAAACGTGCGCGACGGCTTCTGGGTGCTGCTCGCGGCGCTCTGGTGTGTGGACGAGGACAATCTGCTTCCGCTGTTCCTGACGGCAGCGCTCGTGCATGAGGCCGGGCATGCGGCTGCCCTGTATCTTGCAGGCGGCCGTCTCCGGCAGCTGACGCTGACCGCCTGCGGCGCGGTCATGCAGGCCGCGCTTCCCTGCGGCCGTTTCGCCTGCGCGGCAGTCAGTCTGGCCGGGCCGGCGGCTGGTTTTGCGCTGACGATCGCGGCGAGGGCCTGCGGCGGATGGCGTCTTGCCGGTGCAAGCGCGCTGCTCAGCCTGTTCAATCTGCTCCCCCTCCCTCCGCTCGACGGCGGCATGGCGCTCGCGTATCTCTCGGACGGCGGATTTCCGCGCGTTCGGGGTGTCCTTGCCGCGCTCAGCGGTGCGGCGCTGCTGCTCTGCGGACTGTTCTGTCTGCGGAACGATGGCGGTTGCTGGGTACTGCTCACAGGCACGGCAATATGTATTTCAGCACTTCGTATGAAAAAATGCAGCGAAATATGTGTATTTTAACCGGTTTCTGTGCGGCATTTTGCATAGTTTTTCCGAAAAACGGCGGTTTTGCATGGCATAGCCTTGCATACGGGCGGATTATGTTGTAAAATTACAGATATACAGACTCCGGGTGCGTCTCGGATCGATACAGGCTTTCTGGAACGGAGGATTTATGTTTCACGTCGGTGACAAAGTCGTTCATCCATTGCACGGTGCAGGAGTGATCGAAGGCATGGTCGAAAGGACCATTGATGACACTCCGGCATGGTATTATGTCCTGCGCCCTGCGTTCGGGGACACCGAGCTGTTTCTGCCGGTGGACGGCTGCGGCAGACTCGGAATCCGTCCGGTTTGCAGCCGGGAGCGCGCCGAGAGGTTCCTTGACGGACTGGATGCGATAACGTGCAGCGAAAGCAAAAGCTGGAACCAGCGTTACCGCGAAAACATGCAGCATATCCGTTCGGGCGACCTCTGTGAGGTTGCACAGGTCATCAAGAGCCTGTCTGTGCGGGACCGTGCGCGCGGTCTGTCCACGGGTGAGAAAAAGATGCTCGAACAGGCCATGCAGATACTGGAGTCTGAGCTTGCGTTTGCGCTCGATCGTCCGGCGGAGCGTATCGCAGCAATGCTGCGTGAGCATCTGTGCCGCTGAGCCTGCGGCAAAAAGAAAAGCTTTATCAGGGAAAAGGCTTTGCATGCGCAGAGCCTTTTTTCGATTTCTGCAAGGAGAAATGAATATGTCAACTGAAAATCAGTCTGTCTGTGCGGTCGTTGTTGCGGCCGGCTCGTCGCGGCGCATGGGAGGCGAAAACAAGCTGCTGCTCCCGCTCTGCGGAAAGCCCGTACTCGCGCATACGCTGACGGCATTTCAGATGTGCGGCGCCGTTCGCGACATCGTACTGGTCTGCCGCGAGCAGGATATGGAGGTCTATCGGACGCTTGCCGCAGAAAACGGCATCACAAAGCTGCGCACGCTGACGCGCGGCGGCGATACCCGTACCGAATCGGTCCTCGCAGGCGTCTCTGCCGCGTCTGAGGCCTGTGCGCTCGTGGCAGTGCATGACGGCGCGCGGCCGCTCGTGTCCGATGAGGTCATCACGCAGGCTGTAGCTGAGGCCGCAAAAACGGGTGCAGCTGCGCCTGTGGTCCCGGTCAAGGACAGCATCAAACGCATCGAGAATGGAAAGATCGCAGCTGATGTGCCGCGCGATACGCTTGCCGCAGTACAGACCCCGCAGGTCTTTCGCAGGGATATGCTGCTGCATGCTCTGCTGGATGCGGCAGCGAACGGCCGCAGCTTTACGGATGACTGCGCCGCGGTGGAGGCACTCGGTCAGACGGTTTCCGCGACCTCGGGCAGCTACGAAAACATCAAGGTTACAACGCCCGAGGACATTGCTGTCGCGGAGGCGTTCCTGTACAGGAGGGAAAAGAAATGAATATGCGGATCGGACACGGCTACGACGTCCATCGGCTGGTCGAAGGGCGGCGCTGTATCATCGGCGGCGTAGATATTCCGTTCGAGCTTGGCCTGGACGGACATTCTGACGCGGATGTGCTCACGCATGCGGTGATGGATGCGCTTCTGGGCGCGCTCGCGCTCGGAGACATCGGCAGGCATTTTCCTGATACCGATCCGGCCTACAAGGGTGCGGACAGTCTGGCTCTGCTGCGCCATGTCAGTGCGCTTATCCGTGAAAAGGGCTGGCAGGTCGGCAACATCGACGCAACCGTGCTCGCGCAGGCGCCCAAGCTCGCGCCGCATATCGTGCAGATGCGCGAGAATCTTGCCGCTGCCATGGAATGCGATGTCGACCGTGTTTCCGTCAAGGCGACGACTGAGGAAAAGCTGGGCTTCACCGGTGCAAAGCAGGGTATCGCCGCTCACTGCGTCTGCCTGCTGGAAAAGCTTTAAGAAGATTACAGCATAACAACATGCAAACGGCACGCCTTTCGGCGTGCCGTTTTACTATTTCGTTACCTCGCAGCCGCCCCATTCGACAACGGTAAAGCCGTCCCTCTCGAAAGACGGGAACATCTGCGGTTCGATCGGCTGCGCCCGGTTCAGCGGTTTCCACGCCATGAATACGCGGAGCTCACTGTCCGGTTTCGGGTCGATGATGAGCTTTGCGCCATCGGTGTAGCGTTCAGACTGGAAGGAGATCAGGTTATAGGGGTTTCCCTGCATCTTCGGAAGCCAGTAAACGATAAATTCATTATATTCCCTCGGTGTCAGACCGATGCCGGAGAGCGTTTCGCGGAGAAAATCTGCGGTGTCTGCACCGGCAACGCAGAAGCCCTTTGAGAAGTCATAGTCGGCATCGTTTTCTCCCTCCCAGAACAGGTAGGAGTATTCGTTTCCGTTTTCGTCATGCAGTGTGCCGTCCGGCTCGGCGGTGACACGCCAGCCGTTTTCATACGCCGGATAGGCCGCGGTGAGCGTTCCGTCATAATCGAGCGAAACCTCGACCTCTGTCTGCTGCTCTGGATAGAGATAAATGACCGGCTTGGCACTGCACTCTTCCTGCTGCTGACCGCAGCCGGTCAGGCCGAGAGCCAGAGCGGCGGCAAGTGTTCCTGCGAGTAATCGTTTCATGCTGGTTCCTCCTTTTCCTGTATGCGTCTCTGTGTATACTGTTTACCAGATTAGACGAGGGAAAGAAGCAAATGTTCCGCATTTTCACATCTCGTCTGTGATTTTCCGGAAGCGGATGAGAAACAGAACTGTGGTGGTCGCGGCCGCGAGCACATCCGCAACAGGCTCGGCAAGAAAGACCGCGAACAGCTTGTTCTCAAAGAAGCGGGGCAGAATGAAAATGAGCGGTATCAGCAGGAAAACCTTGCGTTCCAGCGCGAGGAACAGCGAGATTTTCGCTTCACCGAGCGCCACAAACGACTGCTGAAACCCAGTCTGAAAGGCGTTCGTAAATCCGAGCGCCATGTAAATGCGCAGCGCCCAGACCGTCATATCGGTCAGCGAGGCATCCGATGTGAACAGATGAACGACCGCATGTGGCGTCAGCTGCACAATGCCCCAGATTGATGCGGCGAACACAACGGCGAGCGCGATGTTGCAGCGCACGACCTGCTTCATGCGGTCGGGGCGGTGTGCGCCGAAGTTGTAGCTTAAAATCGGCTGCGCGCCCTGCGCAAGTCCGGTCAGCGGAAGCTGTATCATCTGCGCGACCGAGGTGAGGATGGTCATTGCGCCGACGGCAAGGTCACCGCCGTATTTCTGGAGCGAAACATTGAATGCGACGGTCAGCAGGCTTTCCGTGGACATCATGACGAACGGCGACGCGCCGAGGGCAAGCGCCGGCGTGAGCAGCCTGCGGTCGATTCGAAGCGTTGTGCGCCGCAGCCGGAGAACGGTGCTTTTTCCGGTAAGAAATTTCAGCACCCATGCCGCAGAGACCGCCTGCGAGAGCACGGTGGCGACTGCCGCGCCGCGCACACCCAGTCCGAGCACGAAAATGAACAGCGGATCGAGCAGCACGTTGAGTATCGCGCCGATCACGACGGTCTTCATGGCAACGGACGAACGTCCCTGCGCGGTGATGAAGCCGTTCAGGCCGAGCGCTGTCATGACGAAAACCGTTCCGAGTACATAAATGCTGAGATACTGCATCGCATACGGCAGCGTATCGGCAGACGCGCCGAACAGCCGCAGCAGGTCACGCTGAAACAGCAGGAACAGCACGGTCAGCACGGCGGCAAGGCTCCAGAGCGCGGCGGCACAGGTGCCGAGCGTGCGTTCGGCGCGATCCTTCTCCCCTGCTCCGAGGGCAATCGAGGCGCGCGGTGCGCCGCCCATGCCCACGAGCGCGGAAAACGCGGAGATGAGTGTGATGACCGGAAAAGTAACGCCCATGCCGGTCAGCGCGAGCTTGCCCTCGAGCGGGATGCGCCCGATATAGATGCGGTCGACGATATTGTAGAGAAGATTGACGATCTGCGCGGTGATGGTCGGCAGCGCGAGCCGGACAAGCAGACGGCCGACCGGGTCATTCCCGAGGTCGGCCGTGCGGTTTGATGGTGTGACCTTGCTCATGCCTTTGCGCGATCCTCCCGGATGAGGATGCGGATGGCTTCAACGGCGGCGCGCACGCCGCGTTCGGCTGCATCCGGCGGAATAGCCGGCGCGTCATCGTTGTCTGCATTCCACAGCACGTTCAGCACCGCGCCGCAGCGGACATGGAGCACCTGCGCGACGATCATGAGCGCCGCGGACTCCATTTCGCTCGTGAGCGCGCCCGCAGCCTTCCAGGCCTTCCATTTTGCGGTGAGCTCGTCCGCGATCGGCATCAGCGCCGGGCGGATCTCGCCGTAAAAGCTGTCCTTGGACTGGATCACGCCGACATGGTGCGGATAGCCGAGCTTTTCTGCGGCTTGCTTGAGCGCGAGCACGATGTCGAAGCTGGCGGCCGCCGGAAACTCGATGGGCAGATATTCACGGCTTGTGCCCTCCTGACGGATGGCCGAGGTCGCGATGACAATATCGCCGCCCTTGACCTCGTCTACGATGCCGCCCGAGGTGCCGACACGGATGAACGTGTCCGCACCGCACTCGACAAGCTCCTCCATGGCGATCGCCGCAGAGGGGCCGCCGATGCCGGTCGAGCAGACCGCGACCGGAACGCCGTCCAGACTGCCCGTCCAGAGCGTATACTCGCGGTTCTGGGCGAGCTGCTGCGGCTCATCAAAATAGCGCGCGATCTTCTCGCAGCGTGCCGGGTCTCCCGGCAGGATCACATAGCGGCCGATATCGCCCTTTTTGATCTGAATGTGCATCTGTCTGCCGTCAATCAGCATATCGTTTCACCCTCCCGTTCGATACTGCGTATATTTTTTTCCGCCTTGCTGCGCGGAAGCATGACCTCATGTCCGCAGCCGACGCAGCTGAGCTTGAAATCCATGCCCGTGCGCAGCACCTTCCACTGCTTCGAGCCGCATGGATGCGGTTTTTTCATCGTAAGGATATCGCCGACCTGAACGTCCATCGGTATCACTCCCCCTGCGTTTATTTCTGTTTTTATTATAGCACAGGCAACGCGAAAAAGCGACTGTATTTCTGCGTTTTCCGTCCTCTGCTCCATTCATATTTTCAACTCCGGTTTTCATATAATGAAAAAGCTCGGAACAATAAAGGAGGCTGTGCATTTATGATGAAAACCGACGATTTCCTGCCTGAGGGCAGCTATGGAACGCTTCCCTCCGTCCGGCAGGCGCTGCATTCGCTCGAGGGACTGCGGCGCGCACAGGATGAAGGGCGGATTCTGGAGGCTCCGGCGCTGCGCTGTACCGCAGCGCACGATCTGCTGTTCGACTTCGGCTTTGCGAGGGGCGTCATGCCGCGCGCGTGCTGTGCGCTCGGCATTGCAGAGGGGCAGGTGCGGGAGATCGCCGTGCTCTCGCGCGTAGGAAAGCCGACCTGCTTCGTCGTGACCGATATTGATGAGGAGAGCGAGCCGCCGACGGTATGGCTGTCGCGGACCGCTGTGCAGCTGCGTGCGCAGGAGGCTCTGCTGTCCTTGCTCTCGCCGGGCGACATTATCCCGGCAACCGTCACCCATCTGGAACCCTTCGGCGCGTTCGTCGACATCGGCTGCGGTCTGCCCTCTCTCATCGGCATAGAAAACCTGTCGGTCTCGCGCATTTATCATCCCTCTGACCGGCTGACCGTCGGGCAGAGCATCCGTGCGGCTGTGCGGTCGGTGGACGTGGAGAACCGCCGCATCACGCTCACGCATCGCGAGCTGCTCGGCACCTGGGAGGAGAATGCAGCACTGTTTGCCGCGGGCGAGACTGTACGCGGCATCGTCCGCTCGGTCGAACCCTACGGCGTGTTTATCGAGCTGGCGCCCAATCTTTCCGGGCTCGCGGAAAACCGCGAGGGCCTGACGCCCGGCACGCCGGTTTCGGTCTACATCAAATCCATCCTGCCGCAGCGAATGAAGATCAAGCTGAGCGTGATCGATATTCTGCCGCATACAGATACGCCCGAGCCGCCGCGCTATTTTGTCTCCGGCGACCATATCGACCGCTGGGTCTATACCCCGGCAGACTGCGACAGGAAATACATCGCGACCGAATTCCTCTGAACGGAAGCAGATAAAAAGAACATTTGTTTTCTCTCTCGGTCTGTGATATACTGATAATGTACAGCCGCCTGCCTGAGCGGCTGCTGATTTTGTATATCTTCATGACGAAACGAGGACATATATGGAACCGACCAAATTTGATATGAAATACGCATCCGTTCGACAGGCGATCATCGAGCAGCGCTTTGAAAAGCTCAACGCCCGGCAGCGCGAAGCGGTTTTCCAGACTGACGGCCCCCTGCTCATCCTTGCGGGCGCGGGCAGCGGCAAAACTACCGTACTCATCAACCGGATCATCAATCTGCTGCGCTTCGGACAGGGCCTTACCGACCCGTTTGCCCCGGAATGGGCAACGGATGACGATCTGCTGTTTCTCGCAGAATACCTCAATGATCCGAAGCCGGAAAATCGGGCGCGGGCCGAGCACCTGTGCGCGGTGCGTCCGGCAAAGCCGTGGGAGGTGATCGCCATCACCTTCACCAATAAGGCCGCCCGCGAGCTGCGCGAGCGACTCGAGCTTGCGCTCGGTGATGAGGAGGCCGCAAGCGCAGTCTGGGCGTATACCTTCCATACCGCCTGCCTGCGCATTCTGCGCAGGCATGTCGACCTGCTGGGCTTCGAGAGCGCGTTCACCATCTACGATGAGGACGACAAAAAGCGCGTCATCACGAATGTGATGAAAAAACTGAACCTCGACCCCAAGACGTTCGATCCGCGCACTGTGATGGGCATGATCAGCCGCGCGAAGGATAAGCTCATGACGCCGAAGCAGTTCGCTGCCGATGCGGCCGGCGACTATTTCCGCGAAAAGGTCTCGGATATCTATCGCCAGTACGAAAAGGAAATGAAAAAGGCGTGTGCGCTCGATTTTGATGACATCATCATGAAAACCGTGCTGCTGCTCCAGAACAACCCGGAGGTGCTCGAGTTTTATCAGCACAAGTTCCGCTATGTGCTCGTAGACGAGTATCAGGATACGAACTACGCACAGTATGTACTGACCAGCCTGCTCGCCGGGTACTATGAGAACATCTGCGTCGTCGGCGATGACGATCAGAGTATTTACAAGTTCCGCGGCGCGACCATCACGAATATCCTTGAATTCGAAAAGCAGTTCAAGGATGCGAAAACCATCCGTCTGGAGCAGAACTACCGCTCGACCGGCAACATTCTGAATGCCGCGAACGAGGTCATCCGCAACAACGTCGGACGCAAGGGCAAGGAGCTCTGGACCGACCACGGCGCCGGCGCGAAGATCAAGCTGCACCGCTCGGACAGTCAGGAGGGTGAGGCGGGCTATATCGCGGACACGATCCGCGAGGGCGTCGAGCAGGGCCGCCGCTGGGGCGATTTCGCGGTACTCTACCGCAACAACGTGCTGTCGGACAACATCGCCGCCGCCTTCATCCGAGCGGGCGTGCCGTACCGCGTTTACAAGGGCCGCGACTTCTTCTCCCGTGCTGAGATCAAGGATATGTTCGCCTACCTTTGGATGATCGAGAATCCGGCGGATGAGCTGCGCCTGCGCCGCATCATCAACGTTCCGGCGCGCAAGATCGGCGATAAATCGGTCGAAACGGCGATGCAGGCCGCAGTCGAGAACGGCGTCACGCTCTATGACGTCGTGTGCCATGCCTCGGAGTACCCTGCCCTGTCACGCGGCGCGGCGGCGATGGAGAAATTCGGTGAGATGATCGAAAATCTGCGCCGCCTGCGTGAGTTCGTTTCGCTCTCCGAGCTGTATGATGAGTTGCTCGACAAGAGCGGCTATCTCCGTGCGCTTCAGCTCAAGGGCGGCGCAGAGGAGGAAAGCCGCATCGAGCACATCGAGGAGCTCAAGTCCTATATCGTCGACTACGAGGAAAAGAACGAAAATCCGTCGCTTGGCGACTTCCTCGAAAACATGGCGCTTTACACCGATGCAGACCAGTCGGGCGAGGACGAGGATGCGGTCATCATGATGACGATGCACGCGGCAAAGGGCCTCGAGTTCCCGGTCGTGTTCCTCGCCGGCATGGAGGACGGCCTGTTCCCCGGCTTCCGCGCGATGGAAAAGGAGGAGGACATGGAGGAGGAGCGCCGTCTGTGCTATGTCGCTGTGACGCGCGCGAAGGAGCAGCTGTACCTCACCTGCGCCGAGCGCCGTCTGCTGTACGGCCGCACGCAGTACGCCCACCCGTCCCGCTTCATCGACGAGATGCCGGAGGAGCTGCTCGACAGCAATATTGTCGAGAGCCGCCGCTTCTCTGCCGCGACCGCACCCGACCCGACGCTTGACCGTCCGCAGGTCATGCGTGCACGCTATGTCTCCGCCGGAGCGGCAAAGCCGGGTGCATCGGTCGCACCGGCAAAGCCCGCCGTTCCCCTGCCCGATTATGCGGCCGGAGACCGTGTCCGCCACCGCGCATTCGGAGACGGCATGATCGTTTCCGTCAAGCCGATGGGCGGCGACGCGCTGCTTGAGATCGCCTTCGATCAAAAGGGCACCAAGCGTCTCATGGCGAAGAGTGCAAGCCTGTTCATGCAGGTCATTTAAAGTTATACCGCCCCGGAACAGCTTTTATCAGCGTTCCGGGGCGGTTCCTCTATGTGTCGCACAGCTTTTCGCGCAGCGCCGCGAGCGCACGCTTTTCGATGCGGCTGACCTGCACCTGCGACACGCCGATGATGCGGCTGACCTGCTGCTGGGTCATGTCGCGCGCAAAGCGCAGCGCAATGACCTGCCGCTCGCGCTCGGGCAGGCTCTGCAGCGCTCCCTCGAGCGACAGATACAGGCAGGTTCGCTCTTCCATGCCCTCATCCCCCACGAGATCCCCGAGGCGTCCGCCGCCCGAAAGCTCGCGTTCGAGCGAGTCGACCGATACGTCAGCCTGCTCGCAGACAGCGACCTCCTCAGGTGTCAGCGCACAGGCAGCGGCAAGCTCACTGACGCTCGGGGAACGGCCGAGCCGGCCCTCCAGCTCGCTCTGCACCCGGCGCACACGCGCCGCGCGTTCCTTGACCGCACGACTGACCTTGACCGCGCCGTCATCACGCAGAAAACGGCGGATCTCCCCGGCGATCTTGGGAACGGCATAAGTCGAAAACTCGTTCCCGCGCGCAGGGTCAAAGCCGCGCACCGCCTTGATGAAGCCGACACAGGCAAGCTGATACAGATCGTCCGGCTCCGCACCGCGCCCGAAATACCGCCGCGCGATGGTATGGATGAGTCCGCTGTTTTCCGAGACGAGCACGCTCTCGGCTTCACGGTCGCCTTCGGATGCACGGCGCAGCAGCGCCGTCATGCGCTCGGTCAAGTCTCCCGCTCCCGCAGGACCTTGGTCATGGTCACGACCGTGCCGCGCCCCGGCGCAGAGCGCACACGAAGCCGGTCGGTGAAGCTTTCCATGATGGTAAAGCCCATGCCGCTGCGCGAATCATCGCCGGTGGTAAACATCGGCTTTCTCGCCTGCTCGACGTTTTCGATGCCGCAGCCGGTGTCCTTGATCTTGATTTCAAGCGCGCGCCCCTCGAACAGGCGCACGGCGACTGTGATGAAGCCGCTCCTGTCTGCATAGCCATGTACGATCGCGTTGGTGACCGCTTCGGAGACAACGGTCTTTATGTCGCCCAGCTCCTCCATGGTCGGATCGAGTTGCGAAGCAAACGCGCCGACCGCCTGCCGCGCGAACGCCTCGTTGACCGAGCGGCTTTCAAATTTGATGCTCATTTTGTTGCTGACTGTCCGCAACGTTACTCACCCCTTTCGAATACGATGACCTGCGGCAGACCGGCGGCGTCAAAGACGCGCTGCGGCTGCGGCGGCGTGCCGCGCACGCGGAAATCGCAGCCGCAGCGCGCGCAGGTGCGGTGCAGATGCAGCACGACCGCAAGACCTGAGCTGTCCATGAAGGTCAGACCGGACAGATCGAGCACGAGACTGTCGCAGGGATAGAGCACGAGCAGATCCTCGCTGCGCTCTATGGTCTGACGGGCGGTGTGCTGGTCGAGCTCGCCGGTATAGCGGACGGTCAGTGTCCGGTCGACCTCGGTCTGGGTAATATCAAGCATATTTTTCACCTCGAAACAGAAAAAGCCTGTACCGTTTGCCGGTACAGGCTTATTTTAGCAGGTTATTCGGTTTTAATCTGTCGTTTTCGGTCGGCCGCGCAGGATCTTCTCAGCCTCGCCCGTCAGAAACAGCGAGCCGCAGACGAGAATGCAGTCCGTCGGGGATGCATGGTCGAGCGCAAGCTCGAGCGCGTGCTCGGTGCTGCGGCAGTCGTAGACCTCGCCGCATTCCTGCTCTGCGAGTGAAGCAATGGTCTGCTCACCGAGTGAGCGCTCTGCCGCATTTGTTGTGCAGGCATAAAAGGCATCAGCCTGTCGCGCCATTCTGTGCACGCAGTATTCGTATTCCTTGTCGCAGACCATGCCCATGACAACATGCAGACGGCGCATTTTCAAAAGGTCATGCACCGCACCGCACAGCGCGTCGATGCCTGCGGCGTTGTGCGCACCGTCGAGCAGTACGAGAGGCGCGTCCACCACGCGCTCCAGCCTTCCGGCGATGCGCGCGCGTGCCAGACCGCGCACGGCGGCCTCGACCGGGATATCCCAGCCGCGCAGACGCAGCGCATCCAGAGTGCGGAGCGCCGTAGAGGCGTTCTGAAGCTGATGCCGGCCGGGCATGGCGATGGTGTAGCCCTGTCCGCCGTATATAAAGGCAGAACCGTTCAGATCACAGCGAAGCACACGCAGCGTATCCGCGCTCTCGTGCCAGACCGCACCCTGAGACGCAGTGACATGACGCAGTACGGCGAGAGCGTCCTCCTCCTGACCGTTTGCGCAGACGACATCAGCGCCGGGCTTGATGATTCCGGCTTTCTCTCCCGCGATCTCAGCGACCGTGTCGCCGAGGACTGCCATATGATCGAGCGAGATCGGCGTGATCACGCACACCTCCGGACTGCGGATGACGTTGGTTGCGTCGCAGCGGCCGCCGAGACCGGTTTCCAGTACGACAATATCACAGCCCTGCTCGACGAAGTACAGGAAAGCGACTGCGGTCGTGAACTCAAACTCACCGATCGTCTCTCCCTCGGGCAGCGTCAGGCTTTCGCAGGCAACCGCGACACGCTCAGAAAGGTGCGCGAGATCATCGCTCGAGATCATCGAGCCGTCGATACGGATACGTTCGTAGAACTGCACGAGATACGGCGAGGTGTACAGGCCTGTGCGCAGACCGGCTGCCTGAAGCGCGGAGGCGATCATGGTAGCGGTCGAGCCCTTGCCGTTCGTACCGGCGAGGTGAACAAAGCGCAGCCTGTCCTGCGGATCGCCGAGCGCCTTGCACAGCGCACGGATACGGTGCAGACCGGGCCTGCCGGAAAAACGGCCGAGTGAGTGGATATATTCAACAGCTGTTTTAGGGAATTCGGTGTCCATGATGAAACCTTTCCTTTTTCGTTTAGTAATGGCTGTATTATAGCACAGTCTGGGCGAAATTGAAAGCATGACAACGCAAAAAGCGGAAGCCGGAGCTTCCGCTTTTTATCTCAGCTTGATTTTCAGCCCAGAGCTGCGATAGACTCCTCGAGCTTTGCGAGATGCTCGCGCAGCTTGTCCGCCTTTTCGCGCTCGGCTGCAACAACCTTCTCGGGTGCCTTATCGACAAACTTCGGGTTGTTCAGCTTCTTCATAACGAAGTCGATGTCGGCCTCGACCTTGCTCTTCTCCTTGCCGAGACGGGCCCGCTCGGCCTCGAAGTCGATGAGGTCGCCCATCGGCATATAGATCTGTGCGTCGCCGGTGACTACGGATGCCATCTTGGCAGCGTCCGCCGGAACTGCGTCGATCAGCTCGATCTCGGATGCGTATGCGAGCTTCGGGAAGAAGCCTGCGCCTGCGGAGAAGGTGTCCTTCTTCTCGGTCAGAATGAGTACCTTGGCCTTCTTGGAGGGAGGTACGTTCATTTCAGCGCGGCGGTTGCGGATGGCGCGGACAGCGTCCATCAGGCTCTCCATCTGCGCTTCTTCGACGGAGAAGTTCAGCTTCTCGTCGTACTCCGGCCAGCTGGATACCATGACGGACGGGCCTTCGTGCGGCAGTGCCTGCCAGATGGTTTCGGTGATGAACGGCATGAACGGATGCAGCAGCTGCATTGCGCCCGACAGGACGTAGCACAGCACCTTCTGAACATTCTCGTCGCCGGTCTGGAGACGGGTCTTTGCGATCTCGATATACCAGTCGCAGAAGTTCTCCCAGATGAAGTCGTTCAGCTTGGAGGCGGCAAGACCGAGCTCGTACTGGTCGATGTTGCGGGTAACGTCGGCAACCAGCGTGTTGAACTTGGAGACGATCCACTTGTCCTCGAGCGCAAGGTCTGCCGGCAGCTGGACTGCCTTGTCCTTGTCGATGGTGAGGTTCATCTGGATGAAGCGCGATGCGTTCCAGATCTTGTTGCAGAAGTTGCGGGACGCCTGTACGCGCTCGTCCGAGAAACGCATATCGTTTCCGGGGCTGTTGCCGGTCGCGAGGGTGAAGCGCAGCGCATCCGCGCCGTACTGGTCGATGACCTCCAGCGGGTCGATGCCGTTGCCGAGCGACTTGGACATCTTGCGGCCCTGCGCGTCGCGCACCAGACCGTGGATATAGACCGTCTTGAACGGGGTCTCACCCATGTGCTCCACACCGGAGAAGATCATGCGTGCAACCCAGAAGAAGATGATGTCGTAGCCGGTGACAAGAGTCGAGGTCGGATAGAAATAATCAAGCTCCGGGGTCTTGTCCGGCCAGCCGAGCGTGGAGAACGGCCACAGTGCGGACGAGAACCAGGTATCGAGAACATCCTCCTCCTGACGGATATGCGTACCGCCGCACTTCGGGCAGGTGCGCACATCGGTCTTGGAGACGGTCATTTCGCCGCAGTCCTCACAGTAGAACGCCGGGATACGGTGACCCCACCACAGCTGACGCGAAATGCACCAGTCGTGTACGTTCTCCATCCAGCGCAGATAGGTCTTGGAGAAACGGTCGGGCACAAACCTAGTCGTGCCCTCGTTGACAACGTCCATCGCGGGCTTGGCGAGCGGCGCCATCTTGACGAACCACTGCGCGGAGGTCATCGGCTCAACGGTCGTGCCGCAGCGGTAGCAGGTGCCGACGTTGTGCTCGTGGTCCTCGATCTTGACGAGGTATCCGCCTTCCTCGAGGTCCTTTACAACCGCCTTGCGGCACTCGTAGCGGTCCATGCCCTCGTACTTGCCGCCGTTTGCGTTGACGGTTGCGTCCTCGTTGAACACGAGGATCTGCTCGAGGTTGTGGCGCTGACCCATCTCGAAGTCGTTCGGGTCGTGGCACGGCGTGACCTTGACGCAGCCGGTGCCGAACTCCATGTCAACGTACTCGTCACCGAAGATCGGGATCTCGCGGTTCATGATCGGCAGGATGCAGGTCTTGCCGATGAGATGCTTGTAGCGCTCGTCGTTCGGGTTGACCGCGACGCCGGTATCGCCCATGAAGGTCTCCGGACGGGTGGTCGCAACGACCAGATCGCCCGAGCCGTCTGCGAGCGGATAGCGGATATGCCACAGCTTGCCCGGCTGGGTCTCGTATTCAACCTCGGCGTCGGAAAGCGCGGTCGCGCAGTGCGGACACCAGTTGATGATGCGGTGGCCCTTGTAGATCAGGCCCTTGTTGTACAGGTTTACGAAAACTTCGCGGACCGCCTTGGAGCAGCCCTCGTCCATCGTGAAGCGCTCGCGCTCCCAGTCACAGGACGAGCCGAGCTTTTTCAGCTGGCTGATGATACGGTTGCCGAACTTGTGCTTCCAGTCCCAGACACGCTTCAGAAATTCCTCGCGGCCGAGGTCATAACGGGTCTTGCCCTCCTCCTTGCGGAGGTTCTCCTCGACCTTGATCTGGGTTGCGATGCCGGCGTGGTCGGTGCCCGGCATCCACAGGGCCTCGTAGCCCTGCATACGCTTGGTGCGGATCAGGATGTCCTGAAGCGTTTCATCGAATGCGTGGCCCATGTGCAGCTGGCCGGTTACGTTCGGAGGCGGGATAACGATGGTATAGGGTTTCTTTTTCGGGTTGACTTCGGCATGGAAGAAGCCGGAGTCGTTCCAGAAGCTGTACAGCTTGTCCTCGACCGCTTTCGGGTCGTAGGTCTTAGGCAGTTCGCTCATAGATCTATCTCCTTCAATTTTTTTACAAAAATAAAAACAGCACGCCGTCCAAAACAGGACGAAGCGTGCTCCGTGGTACCACCTGAATTCGCGGCAAAAAGCCGCGCGCTCGTTGGTCCGTAACGTGGACAAGACGGAACAGCTTAACACAAATCAGCTGCCCTGCTCCAAAGCGACCTTCTTTCCTCTCGCAGAGGTGCTTGCACCGACCGCACCTTCTCTGGACAGACGAAGAAGAAATACTCCTCTTTTTCATGGCATTTTCTCAGTATTACCTTGCTATTATAGCCGCAAACACAGCTTTTGTCAAGCAGGACGGACGAAAAATCATACCGTATTGTATTTGTAACTTGTTTTTGTTTCCTCTGTATGTTACGATTAGCATATAAAGGTAAGTCCAATGGTACGAAGTCAAGTAGATGATGCAAAAAAAATTTGAAGAAAAACAGTGCAACTACACCGTACCGGCCGTAAAAAGGCAA
>ENA-ORTV01000590-ORTV01000590.1-human-gut-metagenome-genome-assembly--contig:-NODE-590-length-43606-cov-4.538105_pt1 | contig 43606 bp, 53 predicted proteins | sample MGYA00241915_ERZ509194 | MGnify/ENA primary metagenome ERZ509194 (study PRJEB26280, sample SAMEA2338810) | human gut metagenome | biome: human gut; feature: human-associated habitat; material: faeces... | reverse complement strand
GTGAAAAGAAAGTCCGTAGACACGTTAAACGCGAACGAGCAAGACAATCCCACCTCCTCCTAATAAAAACGGGTCTAACATTTGTTAGACCCGTTTTTATTTTGCGATGGTTATAATTTATTAGGACATTTGAGATGGGCTTTTTGAGGGAAACATTCAAATATACAGCCTGTTTCAGGCTAATTTTATATATTGAGATTTGTTGGACAAAATTTGCACAAAGTACTCATTTTTTGCACTAATATTCTGTCAAGCTGAACTTGTTTTAGCATCTATCCTGTTTGGTGTTTGAGTTTCAACGAAGATACTTTTAAGGACATTATGTCCCATTTGAAATTATCATTTGTGTTGAGATGTGTCAAAATATCTGTGAGATTTGAATTTAGGACTTGATGTTTTCTCTAAAACGAGCGATTAATGTGTGTGTAAGGAGTTCCGCATGGCAAATTACACATCAGAAAAATCAAAACAAATCGCACTTGCAAGATTGGACCTAATTCACAAATGGCTTGAATTCAGAAAGAAATCAACTAATAAACTTCAAGCAGATTATGACTTTGTAAAATTGCATAACACATCTAATTATCATTTGTTTGAAATTTTAGGTAAAATATCACGTGGTACTTTGCATCGTTAGTATGCGATATTAAATGGGAGTGAAGACTATACAAAACTTTTACCCCAGTACAAATATTCTAAAGTAGACGAATATAGAACCGTTTTAACTGATGAAGAAATCAAAATCTTTATGAGCTTGCTTTTGCACCCTAATCGTATTTCGATAGGCAAAGCAACTGCTTTAACCAAGTACAAGTTAAGAGAACAAGGGCAAAATTTTATACCCGCAGATATTACTTTCAGAAGATATGCGAAATGGTTTAAGGATAATAATTATGACAAATGGATTTTAGTTCGAGATGGCGAAAAAACATTGTAAGACAAAGTCGAACCATATATTAAACGCAACGCTTCTCTTTTAGAAGTTGGTGATATTTTGGTTGCTGATGGGCGTAAATTAGCGTTTCAGGTGATAAATCCATTTACAGGCAAACCTTGTCGAGCAACTTTAGTCGGATTTCTGGATTGGAAATCTACAGCATTGGTTGGATACGAAATTATGCTTGAAGAAAGTACCCAATGTATGGCTTCAGCTCTTAAAAATGCATTATTAATCTTGACATGATCCCCAAAGTTGTATATCAAGATAATGACAGAGCATTCAGAGCAAAATATTTCACGGATGATAAAGGTTTTACCGAATTAGGATTTCAAGGACTTTATACAAAATTAGGAATAGAAACGGTTTTTGCCCGACCTTATAATGCCAGAGCAAAAGTCATTGAGCGATTTTTTAAAGAATTTCAAGAAGGCTTTGAAAAACTTTTGCCAAGCTATGTTGGAAGCAACATTGCAAACAAACCGGCTTACCTGATGCGAAACGAAAAATCCACTCCGCATTGCATAATGATTATGTGCCGACTATCGAAGAAACAATAAAAATGATTAATATGTGGTTGAGTTTCAAAAATTCTCAACCTTGCCCGAATGCTCCAAACAAAACTATTGCGGAAGTCTTAGACGAAAGAAAATGGCAAAATATTAACCAAGACTCTCAATGATTTAATGTAGCAACAGAAGTAAAAACAATTCAAAGAAATGGGAAAAGATTTTTGAACTGCGATTATTTTGATGAGCGACTTTATGGTTTTAAAAGCAAAGTGTTAATTAAATACAATTTTTTCGATTTAACAAGCATAAAAGTTTTTACTACAAAAGGTGAATATTTATATACTGCAGAACGAGTTACAGAAACTCATCCTATGGCAAAAATCTTGGGTGATGTGAAAGATTTTTAGGATTATAAACAAAGAATTGTTAAGCAAAGACAACTGCGTAATAAAACTATTACATCTGTAAAAGAATATTTAAACACTCAAGAAATTAAATTTATTGAGCAAAAAATGGATGAACCAAAAGAAGTTGAATTCAAACTGCGTTCGAATACCCTTCAAACCCTGTTCAAAAACAATTCAGAAAAATATGAGTATTTAATTGTCAATGAACCGGATAACTCTTGGATAACAGAATTTCAAAATACAAAGGAGTACAAGTTACTTTATGAATAAAACATTTGTAAAAACACAAAACGTCAAAAAGTTTATAGGTTTAGTTGAAAATCTACAGAATAAACCGAAAAACATTCCAAAAATGGGACTAGTGTACGGCGAACTGGGACTTGGTAAATCTCAACAGCGTTATGGCTATCTTGTAAATATGATGCAATATATTTAAGGGCAACAAATTTAATTACAGGTCGGTGGCTTTTGGAGAAATTGGTTAAAGAACTAGATGAGATTCCAAGATATTTAACTTCTGATAACTTTAATTTGGTAGTTAAAAAGTTAAAACAAAAACCGATAATAATTTTCATTGATGAAATCGATTATCTGATGAACAATTACAAATCTATCGAAACCCTAAGGGATATTCACGATGAAACAGACTGTCCGATTATTTTTATAGGTATGGGATTAACACAGAAAACTTGAACGATACAAGCATCTATACGACAGGTTTTCAGAAATTCTAAAATTTGAAATCTTTGGGGTAAATGATTTATCGCAGATTTTTAGCCAACTTTCAGAAATTCCTTTTGCTCCAGATACAATTGAGTATATTTATAAAAAATACAACCGTTTTAGACAAATAGTTCAGTTGATAAATCAGATGGAAAATTTTGCAAAAGATAATAATTTAGCAGAAATTACCAAAGAAATTATGGAGCAAATTATATGAACATTGAAAAACTAGTGCGACATTTAAAAGAATTTACCCTTGATGAAATCGAGATGATTGCTGAGTGTGATTGTAAAACAGAACTTGAACACCTTTTGAACGCAGGTAAAATAGTTTTTGAACAGTGGGTGTATAAATATGGAGATAAACAAGAAGCAAAGACTTTCGAATTGTACCCCAAGCCAACTTTTAGAAAAAATAAAAGTCTTTTATTTAATGATTTGGCACAAGGTTATATTGCAAATAGAAAACTAACAAAAGATACATTGAAGGGCTACAAATCACAGTTAAAATACAATATTTTGCCGTATTTTGGTGATATTCAAATTAATAAAATTACTTATGAAATGATTGTTGATTTTATGCAAAAAATGAAAGAAAAATACAAACCAAAAACCGCAAGCAATGGTGTAACTTTGCTCGGAAGCATTTTAAAATATGCGTTTGAACAAGGGTATATAAAGCATAATCCGTATTATGGTGTTAACAATCCTATGTGTAAATAAGGATAAATTGTGAGCAAAATGAAATATTATAAACAAGCTGAGATGATGTATATTTATGATAAAATTCAGCTTGAAGAACTTGGACTCAAGCTAAATATATCACGCAGAACTCTGTTCTATTGGAAAAAGAAATACGAGTGGGATAAAAAAAGATTTGAATCTAAACTGAAACAAGAAAATTTTAACAAAGAACTTTTAGAATTTGCAAGAAAATTAATGCAAAAGATTTCAAAAGATATGGATAATAAAACTTCAACTTCACAATCTGAGATTTATTCGTTAATGAATATTTTGAAACATATTCCGCAAGTTAAGCAATATGAAAACTTGAATCAAAAATCAAAACAACCAAAACCAACTGATCAATTAACTACAGAAATTATTGAAAAGATTGAAAGAGAAGTTTTAGGTTTTGAATAGCTACTAGAATAACATTTTTATGTTACTTTAGAGAAAAGGAGTAACAATGTTTAATTTGGTTCAAGAATTTCTAAATTCACAACTATTTGGAATTATATTAGGTGCCATACTAACTGGTGGTTTTACTATACTAATAGACTGTTATAAATTAAAAAGAAAACGTGAGGTTTTGTATCAGAAAATGTACGATTTTTCAATGCGTTTTGAAAAATATATTCGCACTAAAAAATGTGTAAATATGTCAAAAGTCACAAAGGATTTATGGAATGAAATCCAAATAGAAAGTATTTTCGGTAAACAATCAACTATGGAAAGCTTTTATGACTTGTATGAGAATTTGCAAAATAATTTAGAATTATCATCAAATATTATAGAAGTACATAAATAAAATAATGGAAGAATATTAGAATTTTATTCTGTTATCAAAAATGAACTCGGGATTAAAGATTAACAAAATAATAACTTATAATATTTAATTTTAGACAATGCTTCTTATTTAATCATAATCTTCATCGTTTAAATTAAGTAAATATGCATACAAATTATCAGATTAACGTCTAAGATGATTCACAATTGGTGCAATATTGCTTAATTCTTCAATTTCAAGCTGTTCATTACAAAAATATGATAATACTACAGCAATATTATAAATGCGTGCTGCATTTTGAGTAAATTTATCAATTTCTTTATTCTCTAAACAATAACTATTAACTTTAATAATCTGTCCTCCTTTTTGACACACAACACACTATCGGCAAAGATAGAGGAAAGCTAGCTATAAGACGAAAGAAGTTACATTCAGACATATAAACTATACAAGTTCTTGATATTCATATGAAGCTAATAAACCTTCTAATAATATCAATTGCTCTTTAATTACTTTGGCATACGGAATTGTACCATTAAAATTATATAAATAATTTTGATTTATTTTATTTTGCCTAATAAATTCAATAATTTTTTGTATCCAAACATTAAATTCATAATCTTTTTGAAATACTCCTGCGTAATCTCCGTATTGTTGATAATGTTGAAAATTTTGAATTGCATATTGAAGAAGAGTTTTTCCAATTTGAATTAATTCAAGGATACATTTTTTTGATTTGTATATTTAGAAATAGCTTTATCGCTCCTTATCCACCCAATTTGTGGATTTCGTTCTATTTCTTGTGTTAATGCTGCTAAAACAAGTCCTTTTAATTCTGCTTTACTATTGAACAATTGACATAAATGTTCTTGTTGAACTTTAGTTCTAAATTTGCTAATATTATCTAAATCTTTATCCTTTTTACGGCACTTATTGATATCACTGTGCATAAATGCAAGTATTGGCTTATTTAAACTTTTGGCATAATCAAATTCTAATTCTGTATAACTTAAATTTAGTTTAGGATGTTGCGAACCATAGCGACCATCAACTATAAGAATATAATAATCACAGTTACTTATGTAGGCTTTTATATGCTCAAATTGTTCTTGACTAGTTGCAACAAATGATTCCATTCCAACAGGAATATTATTTGTAATTAATATTGCTTCTAAAATAGCTTTTCTCTCTTCTTTTAAATCATCAAATGTTGAACTTATAAAAACTTGATATTTTTTATCATTCATGGATTACCTCAAATTTTTCAAAATACCGTCTTCTAAATCCTGAATATTGTAAACCGTATCCAGAACATCAAATGTTTCTTCTAAATTGTTTCTAGCACTATTCCAACCGCAACCATCGGTAAACCAAATAAAAGTTACACCGTCAATTGTTGCGACTTCTTTAGCTAAAGTTTTATAGCTTCTTGCTGTTTCATTGAGTTTTGAGCCACCACTTGAATAAAAATTTGTTTCGATTACATAAATTTGATTGTCTGTTTTTATTACAAAATCAAATCGTTTTTCCATTTTGCCTTGATTAGAAATAGCAGATAAATTTACACCCCATTTTTGTTCGATTTCAGAGATATACATTTCTTTGAAATAATTTTGACCTTTAATAAATCCAGCTTTTTGAATGTAATCTTCAACAAGATTTTCCATTAAATGTCCGCCACGATTTTTGCGACCATTACTATCTAATCCTGTTTCAACACCTGTTGCATAATCTACTAAATTACTTACAATATGATTTTCTAATAAATCAAACAATTTGGTTTTTCTCATAAACATTTTATAATCATTTATTGTGTAATTTTGTTTCTTGAAAGAAAAATTATATTCTCCATCAGCATCGGTGACAGAAATTTCATTTGAGCGAACAGCTAAAAGCAATGAAATACACTTTAAAGTTTCAGGATATTTAGTAATTATATCTTCAAAATCTTTTTCAATGTTTTTTGAGCTGACTAGCGAATTTAAAATATTTAATTCGACTTTTATATCATCTACATTTTTGTTTACTTTTTCAAAATCTACATAGTAGCAATAGTCTGCGATACAATGTCTAAATGTAGATAGCCATTTCCTAAAATCTCTTTTCATGTATATTCTCCTGTATATTTTTATGATAGCATGGGCACGCAATTTATAAAATATATTAAGAATGGTTAGAAATATGGGTAAAACTAAATCTAAAGTTGTTCCAACCAAAATAGATTTTACATTTTCAAATATGGGAACTCGGAATGAGGTAAGACAAAAAGTTGTACAAAAGTTTTTTGAAGAAATACCTGGTAAAGGTAAAGGTGGATTCCAGTCTAAGTATTTATATTATGTAGAAACTCTAGAAAATGGTAATAGAATTTATTTAGAACGGCCAGCTAATCTTCATAATGGTTTTGATTTTTTAATAAATGTTGAAAATATAAACTTTTCTATGACAAATCGTATTAAACACAATCCATCGCATAATAATATTTTCAATGACTTACAAGCCAAAAAAACTGAATCTCCTGAAAAATATGCAGAATTATATAAACTTATTGAAGACGTTTATAATTGCAAAGAAATTAAAGAAACAGATTTACGTTTTAATACAGGTTATCCAGTAGATCTGATACTCAAGGTTGCTAAATGGTTCTTTATTGAACAAGATATACGCTATTGGAATTATTCTGGTAGGGCAATGTTTATGTCTGGGGTACCAAAACCTTAATAATTCCTCACTAAAACTTCTGTAATTTTGCCTCTGCCGTCTGCATTAGCATTGATTTGACGAGAAGCAAGAACTTTTTTAATTTCATAATTTGCATATAATTCATTTACTAATTTAGTATCTGAATTTGAAAGTATAAATTTAACACCTATTGAATCCAACTCATCACAAACATCACGCAGCTTAAATTGCATATCAATATCAAATCCGTCTTTTGTATATGAAGTGAAACTTGAAGTTTCGTTTAACGGTACATAAGGTGGGTCAAAATAAACAAAATCGCCTTTTTTAACCTTAGTTAAAATTTCTGAGAAGTCCACACACTTAATTTCAGTCTTTTTTAATAGTTCAGAACAATTCAAAAGATTGTTTTCATCAATGATACGAGGATTTTTGTAATGTCCAAACGGCACATTGAATTGCCCCTGAGAATTTACTCTATACATTCCGTTAAAACAGGTTCTATTCAAATAAATAAAACGGCTTGCTCTTTCAATATTTGAAAGATTTTTATAAGCATTTGTTCGATCAATATTTCGAATTTCTAAAAAATATTCTTTTGAAACTTCGTGTTTGCTCAAATCTTCAATAAGTTCATAAACATTATCTCGAACAACAGAATAAAGGTTAATTAGCTCCTCATTCATATCGGATATATAAGCATTTTGGGGCTGCAATTCAAAGAATAACGCACCACCGCCTATAAAAGGCTCAAAATATCGACTATAAGATTTTGGCATGTTTTTAATCAGTTCAAACATAAGCTGGCGTTTACCACCAACCCATTTAACAATTGGATATGTTTCCTGTTTTAATTGTTCCAGTACTACTGCCATGCTTTATCTTTCTTTGAAAATACTTGCTCAAACCTTTTAACAGAAAGGTCTAAGTATTCTTTCTCTAAGTCTATTCCAATAAATCTCCTGTCTAACTCTAACGCCATTATACCAGTTGTTGAGCTTCCTGTGAATGGATCGAGGATTAAATCCCCATTATTCGTTGAGGCAAGTATTATCCGTCTTAACAATTCTAAAGGTTTTTGTGTTGGATGTTTACCAAAAATCTTTTCATAACTTTTTGGTGTGTCAATTTGCCAAACTGAACGCATTTGTTTATTCGGCTTTTTAAGGATATCATCACCCCAGTCACCATTTTTCATAAGCTCATAATTAAAGGTGTGTTTTTCTTTATTATCCAATTTCGCCCATAAAAGTGTTTCATGACTTGCTGTAAAATATCTACAACTCATATTTGGCGAAGCATTTGGCTTAAACCAACAAATATCGTTTAGAAATTTAAGACCTGCTTTTTGCAAAGCAAAACCGCAAGCATAGATTGAATGATAAGTACCTGAAATCCAAATTGTACCGTTTGGTTTTAAAACTCTTTTACAAGCATTAATCCATTTTTGATGAAATTCAAAATCCTCATCCAAGCCTTTGCTTTCATCCCATTTTCCTTTGTTAACAGAAACAACCTTACCAGATTGACAAGTTATTCCCCCGTTAGATAGCATATACGGCGGATCCGCAAAAATCATATCTATTGATTCAGGCGTAGCTCTATTTAAAATATCAACACAATCACCCTGAAATAAAGTTATATTACCTTTTCCATAAAACTTTTGCATAGGTTAATTATATAATAAAAATCATTATATTTCTTATAGTATAGAATTTCTGCTTTTACATTTAATAACAATAAAGACATTGTTATGCTAATATTAAAGTAACTTAAACATAATTAATAAGTATTAAAAAAATTTCTAATTTTTTCGAAAAGTTTAAACAAAAAAATATGATAGACGAAAAAAGTAAAATTAAAAAACTTTTAAAAGAAGGCAAATACAAAGACGCATCGCTAGCAATGCGACATATCTATATGGAGAATCAAAACCCTTATTATGAACTAAAGGCTAGGTTATTTGATTTAATGGATAATCCTCCTATAAATATGAATGATGCAGAATCTTATATTGATGCATTTATTGATAATAATCCTAGTCTAGAAAATGTAGCAAATTATATGCTAGGAGAATATTTTTTACAATTTAGGCAAAGCTATTATTTAGGATATAAAAGGTTTAAATTAGTACCAATAAATATTAACACCCCAGAGGCTACGTCTGTATTAAAAAGAAAAATTGAAATTCTACAAGATGTTGAAAAAGCTAGTAAAGCATTAAGGAAATTAAAACCTTATAGTAAAGCATCTGATGCAATTATATTAGGGCAAGAGCGGATGTCCGTTCTCATAGAGGCTATTATAACGTTTGCTTTATTAGACAAAGGGTATCTTTATTGGGAAGAATTTATCGAAAACATTCCTGATAATTCTTGGAAGCCTTTCCTTAGTGATTATTTGATCTCTCAAATAGATAAATTAAAGGATTTACCTATTGATAATTTAATAGAAGAATCATATATAACTAAAATTAATTTGCAAATAAGTGAAGATTTAAGTATAAAGACAGATTCGAATGCTATTTTTACTCTTAGAGAAATAAAAGGCGGATCTTCAGAAGTGAACAACATCAAAAAAATTGAGTCATGTATCAATGGAACATTGGCTTTTGTAGAAAGCAACGGGAATAAAACAAATATACTATGGACAAGATATTATGCATCAATTATCTTTTCAACAATGGGGTTAAATCAAAAAGCAATTGATATTGCTATCACACAATTATATTTAGCTAGTAAATGTAATGATAAAAATAAAAAATTGGCTTTAGCTCTAGGCCTAATTGCATTTGGTTATTCCCAATATCGAATAGGAAATCAAGTAGAAGGTACAGCTTGTGTAATAACCGCAATCAATTTTTGCGTAGAACTTAAAGAAATATCACCACTAATAGAAGATGGCTTAAATATTATTTTTAGATTTATTATAGATAATAATGCTCTGTTTAATGATAAAAAAACGAAAATAGAGTTATTTTTTGACAAATGGTCACCGTATATAAAAAATGGAAAGATAAATCAATATTTTATAAAAGGAGATAACCAATCATTATATGAATATTTACATCAAAAAGTAGCAGAATTTAAGATAAAAAATTCTGATTGGGCATCAATGTTAACAAATTTAATCGGAACTTGTTATAAACTCGATAAGTTTGAAGAAGCTGCAAAGCTTATTCATTCCAATTATAAGGAAGCCATACCATTATTAACAATGAGAAGGGATTTAAGAGCTCAAATATTATTAAATTGGAGTGAGTTATTATTTCAAACTCTTACAAAAAACAATTTTATGGAGGTTTATAATATAGTTTTAGAACTATTAGAAATAGCATCAGATGATATTGAATATCAAAGAAATGTATCTCATAAAAAAGAGCGAGCTTATGTTGGTGATAAAAATAGAAGTATTTACTTATTTTATTTAGAAGTTTTATTAGTTCTTATAAAATGTAAGGATATTCCCACTCATGAATCCAGATATAGGGAAAAAGTAAAAAAAATTATACCTAAATTGTTGCCTAGAGCTATCATTGAACAGAAGAAATATAATTATTCAAAAGATGTTGTTTCAGCTGAACTTATAGAATTAGAACAAGAATATTACAAGTTACTGTCAGAAATACAATTTCAACTAAATCAAAGTAACTTAACTGAAGAAGATGGAAATAAAATCAATCGTTTTCAAGAATTAGTTGAATATTTAAAAAAATACCACCCACACTATAAATCTTTAAATAATATTGAAGATTATAATTTTGAACAAGTAAAGAAAAAATTAAAACCAAATGATGTGTTATACCAATTTATAAAAACCCAACATGGAATATTTACTCTATTATTGACCTATGAAAATGAATTTATTAACTTTGATTTTATAGAACCGAATGAATATCAAAAAATCAATAATATTTTGGACTTATTAAGTTGTAATTTAATAAATGGAATAGACAATGATTTCTGTGATTATTGCCAAATCCTGTCTTCAGTATTTTACAAAGATTTGTTAAATTATACAAAGGAACATGAAATAAATAAATTGTTTATTATTTCCGATAGCACAATGGGTTTTTTCTCTCCAAATTTAGTTTCTTATAATGATTTTTGGCTAATAAAAAATGTAAAGAGTATAAACAACATAATAGACTATAACGTTATTAATATAGAAACAAATAACAGTATTTATAATGATGTTATAATAGGAAAATCTTTTGGGAAAGATTCTGATAGAGCAATACATCTTACGTGTGAATGGCTTAATGAAAAAAATAAGACAGATTTTATTGGAATAACTAATCTTACTGATGACATAAAAGAATTAACAAATATATGTGATGAAAAAGTTCCTAAGTTTTTAATCCTATTTGCACATGGAATAATGGATGCAAATTCAAATTTACAAGATGGGGCTGTTGCAATACAAGGTAATAATAAAACCATTAAAATGGAATATATCTTGAATAAATGCAATTCGTTTCAAAACTTAATTTTAATTAGTTGCAGAGGCGGAAAATCTTTTATAAACCAAATAGAAAGCAATTCTTGTATTTGGAGTAATATTTTAGAACAACCGATACATAATATTATTTTATGCAGATGGGATGTACCTGTTAAATCAACATTAGAAATATTGGATAGTATTATTAAATATATTACAGAAGAAAAATACGATTTATCGGAAGCGTTAATAAAAGCACAAGTTGAAGCATCCTATAAATATGATTTTCACGAATGGGCTGGATTAGAATTCTGGAACAATTAAACTAAAAAATCTTATATTATAACAAATTTGATTAAATGAAAATTAAATACATCTCCATCTCATAGTTGATTTAATTATGTTTTGTGTGATAAATTACAGCGATGATTGTGAATTTTGTAGAACCCACACAAGGTATCGCCCTATCAGTGGGTGAGAATGCTAAGACAAACAAGCATAAGCAAAGCGGTGCGTAGTTTGACGTATGCAGCCAGTTATTTTGAGTTAAGCGTAAATGCCACTCTTATTATAAATTATTAAATGTGGTATTATAATCCTATAAAAATAATTTATAAGGGGGAAAAATGATTTATAAAACAGAATATAATTCACTATTGGGAAAGATTACTCTCGCAAGTGACGGAAATGCTATTGTAGGAGTATGGATTGAAGGTCAGAAATATTTTGCAGATTCTGTTGAGGATAGAATGATTGAGAATAACAGTTTACAGGTTTTCGAAGAATGTAAAATGTGGCTTGATAAATATTTTAAGAGTGAAAGACCTGATATTAATGAATTGTCATTAGCGCCGCAAGGCAATGAATTCAGACAGGCTGTATGGAGAATTCTTTGTGAAATTCCGTATGGAAAAGTAATAACTTATGGTGAGATAGCAAAGCGGGTTGCAAAAATAACGAATAAGCCAAAAATGTCTGCACAGGCTGTCGGCGGTGCTGTGGGGCATAATCCTGTTTCAATTATTATTCCGTGCCACAGGGTAATCGGTACAAGCGGAAGCTTAACAGGATATGCAGGCGGAATTGATATTAAAATTAAGCTTTTAAAGCATGAAGGCGTTGATATGTCTAAAATGTTTGTTCCTAAAAAAAGCACGGCAAAATAAATTAGTGAGGTTTAATATATGAATCAGAAATCAAATACTATTCGCTTAATTTATCCGCAATGGCAGGGCGGAATTGTTTCTCATTGGATGCCTGATATTCCTGCTGAGGATTCATCAACAGGCTATTATTTAGGTTCTCGGATTTTAAATATGCTTGCTCCCGAAAGCTCGCAAAAAGCTTATGAAGTTCCTGTTTCAACAGATGTTAAGAGAAAAGTTGAAAAAGGAATTATGGATAGAGAAGATATTATAAAACAGACAAAATCTGCTCTTGAAATTCTTGAAAAAAGCAATCCCGAAAAAATTGTAACGCTTGGGGGTGAATGTTCGGTTAGTGTAGTTCCTTTCACATATCTTGCGAAGAAACACAACAATGATGCTGCTGTTATTTGGATTGATGCTCATCCTGATATTAACTTACCATACGATGATTATAAAGGATATCATGCAATGGCTCTAGCAGCTTGTTTGGGCTTGGGTGATGAGGAAATAATGAATATGCTTCCCGCAAAATTTGATGCATCAAAAGTTCTGCTTGTAGGTTTGCGTTCTTGGGATAACGGAATGCAAGAACGTCAGGTTGAACTTGGTTTGAAAGGACTGGAGCCTGGAAGGACAGCAAAAGACAGTTTGGAAGTTTTAAACTGGCTTAAGGAAACAGGGGTATCAAAAGTTGTAGTACACTTTGATTTAGATGTAATTGATCCTAACGAAATGATAGCTGGCGTCGGGGTTGAACCTGACGGTATGAAGATTGATGAAACAGTTCGTTTAATAAACGATGTAGCATCAAATTATGATATAATAGGACTTACAATAGCAGAGCCTATGCCTCGTATTGCGATTAAGTTAAGAAATATGATGAGCAAGCTTCCTCTGTTTAAATAAAACTTTATTTTTGATATACTGACAGCGTCGAAAGGTCAAGAATGTTATATTATACTGATTTACATATACACTCAAAATATTCACGAGCTACAAGTAAAAGCTGTAATTTGGAAGAACTTGCCGTATGGGCAAAGAAAAAAGGTTTAAGCCTTATTTCAACAGGTGATTTTACGCATCCTGCGTGGTTTAATGAGATAAAGGAAAAACTTGTTCCTGCAGGTGAGGGTGTATACAGACTAAGACCTGATATTGAAAAAGCTTTATCGCTGGGTGAAAATCCTGTGAGGTTTTTGTTGTCTGTTGAAATTTCAACGATTTACAAAAAAGGCGACAAGACAAGAAAAGTTCACCACGTTGTTTTTTGTCCAAGCATTGAAACGGCTCATATATTTCGTGAAAAATTAGATGCTTTAGGAAACATCAAATCAGACGGGCGCCCTATACTTGGTCTTGATTCGAGAAATCTTCTTGAAACAGTGCTTGAATCAGGTGAAGGTTCATTTATAATTCCTGCGCATATATGGACTCCTTGGTTTTCAGTTCTTGGTTCAAAATCAGGATTTGATTCAATTGAAGAATGTTACGATGATTTATCTGAACATATTTTTGCCGTTGAAACAGGTTTGTCCTCTGATCCGCAAATGAACTGGCATGTTTCAAAGCTTGACAAATACAGACTTGTATCAAATTCAGATGCTCATTCACCGTCAAAACTTGCAAGAGAAGCAACTGTTTTTGACCACAATCCTGATTATTACAGCCTTATGCATGCTCTAAAAACAGGCGAAGGTTATGTTGGGACAGTAGAATTTTTCCCTGAAGAAGGGAAATATCATGAAGACGGTCACAGAAAATGTAATATATGTCTTTCACCCGAAGATACCAAAAAGCTTAATGGAATTTGCCCTGTCTGCGGTAAGCCTGTAACAATAGGTGTTTCATACAGAGTTAATGAACTGTCTGACAGAAAAGAAATTATTACACCGCCTTCAACTGCAGGAGAAGTTTTTAGTCTTGTTCCGCTGCAGGAAATAGTTTCAGAAATTATGCAGGTAGGACCTCAAAGCAAATCAGCTGTATGTGAATATGAAAGACTTGTTCACAGGTTCGGCTCAGAGCTTGCAATTTTGCGGGATATTCCTACTGATGAAATATCAAAAGCCTCTACTTTGCTTGGTGAAGGTATTTCCAGACTAAGACAAGGAAAAGTCATAAAACATGCAGGTTATGACGGAGAATACGGCGTAATTAAACTTTTTGAAGATGATGAACTTGTAAAAAAAAACTTCGTAAACCTAAAACTTGATATTGAAATGCCGCAGCAAGAAGTTAACAAATTACCTGAAACTCCGATGTTTTCGACTTCAGCAAATTCAAATAAAAATATTGTAAAAAATGTATGCGCGGAAAAATCTTCAAACTACGGACTTGATAAATTTCAACAGCAAGCTGTTGAAAGCGCTCATAATCAGCTTTTAATCATAGCAGGTCCCGGTTCCGGTAAAACCACAGTTCTTACGCAGCGTATTGCTCATTTAATCTCCGATAAAAACATTGCTCCTCAAAATTGTCTTGCAATAACTTTTACCCGCAAAGCTGCACAGGAGATGAGAGAAAGACTTGCAAAAATTTCAGAGGAAAAAGCAAAATTATTGAACATACATACGTTCCATTCGCTTTGTTTTTCGATTTTAAAAGAAAATTATGAAAGAGCGGGATTAAGTCAGGATTTTACTGTTATGAGTGAACAGGAAAAGGCTTTGCATAATGATGAAAAAATCCTTGAAAATGCTTTGGAATTTGATGATTTAATACAGCTCAGCGTAAAGCTTTTAACTGAAAATGAAGATATTTTGAATTTATACAGAAATCGTTTCCAATATAATTTTGTTGACGAGTATCAGGATATTGACGAAAATCAATATAAACTTATCAGGCTTTTGGTTCCCGAGAACGGAAACATATTTGTCATAGGCGATCCTAATCAGGCAATATACGGGTTCAGAGGCGGTGATGCAAAGTTCTTTAACAATTTCACGGAAGATTATCCGTCAACGCAGATTATAAATCTGAAAAATAACTACCGTTCAACAAATTGTATTGTTGATGCTTCTAATCAAATGATTAATTCTTTCAATATAATTTCAATGTACGATAAGCCGCATGAAAAAATTACAATTCATACTGCTCCTTCTGACAAGGCTGAAGCGGAGTTTGTAGCAAGTACTATTGAAAATCTTATCGGAGGACACAGCTTTTTCTCTTTAGATTCTCAAAGGTCAGAAGGTCAGGAAAGCAATTATTCATTCTCTGATTTTGCAATTCTTTACCGTACATCTTCTCAGCTTCCTTTGATTATAGAAGCTGTCAAAAGAACAGGTATGCCTTTTGTAAATCTTTCAAACGATTTGCTCTGCGAGAAAAAAGCAATAAGAAGTTTTCTAAATAATCTGAAAGCTGATAAGTCTGTAAGCGACCAGTTTGAAGCGTCTTATGATAAGTTAGCGGAAGAAACGGATGAATACATACTTAATTATCTTCAAAATCTTGCAAAAATTCATAATAACAAAAACGAATTTATTCATGAAGTTTCATTCCTGACAGAAGCAGACACTTTGGATAAGAGGTCGGACAGAATAACTCTGATGACATTACACTCTGCAAAAGGGCTTGAATTCAAATGTGTATTTATAGTCGGCTTAGAAAATGATATTCTGCCTTTATACCGTGCAAAAGAGCCTCAAGAAATTGAAGAAGAAAGACGGCTTTTATATGTTGGTATGACAAGAGCAAAAGAACGTTTATTTTTATCTCACGCATTGAAACGCAAATGGCTCGGGACATACAAAAATCTCCAAATATCTCCTTTTCTGGAAAAAATTAAAGATGACCTTTTAAAATTGAGCAAATTTGAAAAAGTTTATGAAGAAAAAGACAATTCAGAGCAATTAAGCCTTTTTTAAATTTATAAATAAGATTTGTGCTAATATATTGCTATGAAATATTGTATTGAATGCGGTGCAAAGCTAACAGAAAAAGAATGTATTAACTTTGGTTTGAGTGAGGGTATGATTCCTTACTGCCCGATTTGTAATGAATTTAGATTTCCTGTTTATAATACTGCCGTAAGTATGGTTATTTTTAATGCTGATTATTCTAAAAGCCTTTTAATACAACAATACGGAAAAAAGAGAAATATTCTGGTTGCAGGTTATGTTAATAAAACAGAAAGCCTTGAACAGGCTCTTGTGAGGGAAATCAGTGAAGAAATAAATCTTGATATTCTTGATTATAAATTTAATGCATCAGAATATTTTGAAAAATCAAATACACTTATCTGCAATTTTATAGTGCGTGCAAAGAATGAAAAATTTACTTTATCACAGGAAGTTGATTATGCTGAATGGTACAGCATAAAAGATGCTAAAGAGGTTATACTGAAAGACAGTTTAGCTGAAAGATTTTTTGATAAAGCTTTAGCAAAAGTCTGTAAAAAAGATTATCTTCTTAGTGCTTAACTCCGCTTAGGTTAAGCCCCACCACTCCTAATATAATAAAAGCAAGTGAAATAATTTTTACAGGATTTATCTGTTCATGGAAAAAAATAACGCCTATCGTTGCAATCAGTGCTGTTCCAAAACCGCTCCAAATTGCATAAGCCATGCTAACGTCAATAGTCCTGAGCGACATCGTAAGACAACTGAAACTTATTGCATAAAACACAAATAATCCGATTGTTGGAAGTAATACGGTAAACCCGTTTGAAAACTTCATCATAGTTGTACCCGCAACTTCAAATATAATTGCTGTAATTAAAAATAATATGTTAGCCATAGTTATATGCTCCGATAATTCTTGTCAGCATATTATATCATATAAAAATTTTTCGGATATTTAATTAAATCTTTTTAACCAACACGTAAATTGCTTCTTAATAAACATAATTATTATATACCTTTGAGCAAAAATTGAAAAGTACCTTAAAGTATATATTTAAATCTTAATAAAAAAAATATTAGCAGGTTGGTTAAAACTAATGTAATTGATTTAAGTAATAAACAAACACAAAATAATGACGAAGTTATTTTATTAGGGAGAATGAATGTGGTAGAAGCGCAAAAAATTGTGGAAAATAATAAGTTTGAGAACTTTTTGAAAACAGAACCCGGAGAGGATTTATTTTCTAAGGCAAAAAAAGTAAATGAGATATTAAAAAGCGGTGTTTTAACAGGAAATGAAGGTTTGGGTATGCTTGCTATGGACAAAGTTAAAGGTGAGTATCCGATTAAAGAAAAATCAGGCAGCATTCATTCTGTAATAATGCTTGGCTCAAATTCATATTTAAATTTATCAACACACCCGAAAGTTGAAGATGCTGCAAGAAAAGCATTAAATAAGTTTGGTTACGGCATGGGTGCTGTTTCCAACTATGTGGGCATTACAGAAATACATAAAGAACTTGAAAGCAGAATTGCAGATTTTTACGGTACAGATGATGCAATTGTTTTCCCTAGCGGTTACGGTACAAATATCGGTGTAATTTCTGCCATTTGCAATGAAGGGGATGTAATTATAAATGACAGCGCTAACCACGCTTCAATATTTGACGGCTGCAGATTATCCGGAGCAGATATAAAGGTTTTCCCGCATTCTGATATGAGAGGTTTGGAAAGAATTTTGAAAAAAATTCCCGAAGAACAATCAGGACGTTTAATAATCACTGACGGTGTATTTTCAATGGACGGCGATATTGCAAAACTTGATGTTATAACTCAGCTTGCCCAAGAATATAAATGCAGGGTAATGGTTGATGATGCTCACGGAGTAGGAATTGTAGGTCCTAACGGAAAAGGTTCTGCTGAATATTATAATGTTATGGATAAAATCGATTTGAATGTAGGTATGCTCAGCAAATCACCGGGAGGACTAGGAGGTTACTGTGCAGCTTCATCTGAAATTGTGCAATATTTAAGACTTTATGCCAGAACATATTTCTTTTCAACAGGACTTCCTGCCTCTGTTGCAGGCGGATTAAACGAAGTTTTTAAACTTTTTCAAAATGATGAAGCAGGCAGAGATGTATTATGGGAAAAAATTAACTATTTGAAGACGAAACTTATTGATGCAGGTTTTGATGTCGCTCATACCCAATCTGCAATTATACCTGTTATGATATATGACGAAGAAAAATTATTTAAAATCCATTCTGAACTTAGAGCAAACGGACTTTATACAAATATTGTCACATACCCTGCAGTAAGACGTAAAGAATGCAGATTACGATTATGTGCAATGAAAGAATTGTCTTTCAAACAAATTGACAGCGCAGTAGAAATTTTGAAAAATATAGGTAGAAAGTACGATGTCATTAAATAAATCTGTCTTAATAACAGGTGCAGGCGGCTTTATAGGTTTAAATGCAGTAAAAGTTTTTGTGCGGGCGGGTTTTGAAGTTCATGCAATGGTTCACAGAAAAGTTCCGCAAGAGCTTATTCAAATGAAACAGGTAAAAATTATTATTGCAGATATAAGAAGCAAAAGGTCTGTTTGTTCTGCCCTGAGTAATTTTCAGCCCGATATACTTGTACATATTGCTGGTATAGCAGTTGATACTGTTTCTGACAGGGAGGCGCGCGAGGTCAACTTTGAACCCATAAAATATCTTGTAAATATTCCGAAAGAAAAAATAATTTATTTTTCTACAACAGATGTCTACGGAATAAAAGATTTTTCAGGTCAAAACGAGGATGAACTTTCTTTTGACGAAGCTGCAAAAAATCCGTATCCGAAATATAAGATAAAGTCCGAAAAATGGTTGAACGAAAATTTGAATAAATCAAAGTATGTTATATTGCGTCCTGCTGCGGTTTATGGAGAAAACGATAAAACTCTTGAACTTCGGGTGGTTGATTTCTTGAAATTCTCACCGTTTATTGTCCATTTTGGGAAATGGAAAGGCAAAAACAGGTGGCCTGTCGTAAATGTAAATACTGTCTGCGAGGCTGCTTTACAGTGTGCCTTAACGCATAAATTTGACGGAGAAGCAATAAATGTAATTGACGAAAATATCATTACAATTGATGATTATTATAAAAAAATAGCAGCAAAACATTTCCCGCAAAGAAAATTTAAAACCTTGTGTCTTCCTTTGTGGATAGGAAAAATTTTAGGCTTTATATCAACAGGATTAACTCTGCTTTTTGGTCTTAGACGTCCGCTGTTTGATCCTACGGCATATTCTCTTTTGCATATTTCATCAAATCTTGATTTTGATTGTGAAAAACTGAAACGGCTTCTGTCAGATAAAATTTGTTAGGTAATTTTTATGTTGCTAAATCACTTTTACAGGCAACAATGTTTGAATTTGATTTGAAAAATGCAATCCCGATTGAAAGCGGTCCTACACGTCCTAAAAACATTGCTAATGATAATATAATTTTACCAAGATTAGTTAAATCAGCTGTAATTCCCATTGATAAACCAACCGTACCGAGCGCTGATGCTGCTTCAAAACATAGTTCCATAAATGAAAAATGTTCTGTTAGAGTTAGTAAATAGACTATGATTATCAATGTAAACATATATGTTGTTGTTGATGCAACTGCAGTAAATACTCTGTTTAAAGGTATAGCTTTATTTAAAAATGTAATTTGTTTAAATTGTCCTCTCATGACACTTCCTACAATTCCTAACAACACACTGATGCTTGTAGATTTTATACCTCCGCCTGTACCGCTCGGTGATGCGCCGATAACCATTGCCGCAATTAATACCGCAAGCGATGTGGTGGAAAGTTTTCCGATATTTACTGTGTTGAAACCTGCTGTTGTAGATGCTGACATTACTTGAAAAAATGCAGTAAGAACATTAGAATCGCTGTTAAATAAATATAAAACAGTTCCTAAAATCCCGACTAAAGCTGTAATAAACAAAATTACTTTTGTTGTAAAAGTTATTTTATGGTTTTTATCAATGATTTTTCTGTAAATGTCCATAGGAATAATAAACCCTATTGCTCCCGAATAACATAAAAATGCAATGATTATATTTATAGATATGTCATTTTTAAATGCTTCAAGTCCTGTTGAAAAAATACTGAAACCGGCAGTTGAAAAAGCGGAAATAGCATGAAAAACTCCTGCCCATACAGGGTTAGTTATTCCAAGCTTATGAAATTCAATACTTAAAAATATGGTTCCTATTAGCTCTATAACAAATGTGTAGATTATAATATTTCTTATAAATTCTTTTATATTGAAGTTTTCCGGAAGTGTGAATTCTGCGCTGAGAATTTTTGTTCTGTAACTGGATAAATTGTTGCCGGAAGATAATATAAAAAATGAAGTTATAGTCATATATCCTATTGCACCTAATTGGATTAAAGTTAATAAAACAAGTTTTCCAAAAGGTGTATACAGTTGGCTGATATTGCCTGTGGATAATCCTGTTGTGGATAAAGCAGATACAATGTTAAATAAGTTATCAACAAAACTAACGTGCATTTTTTGAGCACAAGGTAGAGAAATAAATAATAATCCTGTTAAAATATAAGTTACAAAACCGAATATAATTACTTGATAAGGTGCAAATTTTGACAATTTGCATTCCAGCGAATTGATTAATTTATACATTATTGTAATCCTTTTATTTCAAAATATTTTTTAAATATGTTACATCTTTTATGTTAATTAAGTCAAAAATTTTACATTTTTAAAATGTATTTTTTTTTATTATATAATTGTTAAAAAAAGAGGATAACTATGAAAACCATAAAACTCACTAAGATGCAGGGATGCGGAAATGATTTTGTAATTATAGATTATGCCGAGTATGAAAAGACAGGCATGAAAATGGAAGATTTGGCAAAAAAAGTCTGTAATAGAAATTTTGGCGTAGGTGCTGACGGTATGATTGTGCCGAACACTAATGTTAATGGCACTGATTTAGGCTGGTATTTCTATAACTCTGACGGTTCAACCGCTCAAATGTGCGGTAACGGTATGAGATGCTTTGCAAAATACGCTTATGATAACAAACTTGTTGATAAAAAAGCTTTCAGCGTGCAAACTCTTGCAGGGGTTATAAAACCCGAACTTTTAGATAATAATCTCGTTAAAGTTAATATGGGAAAACCTATTCTTGAAGATAAAAAAATTCCTTTCTGGGGTGAGAGAAAGCTTTCGGCTCTTGATAGAGAATTTGATATTACTCCGGTTTCAATGGGTAACCCACACTGTGTAATTATAACAGAGGAAGATCCTATGATGCTGGCAGAAAAATATGGTCCTGTTATAGAAAAACACGAATATTTTCCCGAAAAAACAAATACCGAATTCGTTAAAATAAAATCAAGAATGGAAATTGATATGCGAGTATATGAACGCGGATGCGGAATTACTCTTGCTTGCGGAACAGGTGCATGCGCAAGTGTTGTGGCGTGTGTTTTAAATAACTTAACAGAACAAAAAGTTAAGGTAAATCTTCTTGGAGGACCTGTATTCGTTGAATGGCAAGGTTCTAAGGATGATAGCAATCAGGATATTTTTCTTATAGGTTCTGCAAATTACAGCTTTTTTGCTGAGTATATATTGTAATTACGTGTATTTTCATGATAACATTATTTCATACACTAAAAACGAAGGAGAATAGTAAATGAAAACTTATGAATTATTAACTGTATTTAAACCAAACTTAGATGCAGAAGAAGTAGATAAAGCTGTTGAAGCATTAAGTAAATCAGTTGCTGATTTCGGCGGAAAAGTTGAGTCAACAGACAAATCAGGAAGAAAAAAATTAGCTTATGAAATTGAAAACTTCAGAGATGGATTTTTCGTAGTTTCATTAATCAGCTTGCCTGAAGAAAAAGTTGCTGAATTCAGACGTCAATTGAAATTGAATGACGATGTTTTAAGAACAATGTTTCTTGAAGCTTCAAAAACAGCTAACGTTTAATTTACTTAAATAAAAAGAAAGAAGAAAAGATGTCACTTGCAAAATCAGTAGTAACAGGAACAGTATACAGAGCACCGGAAAAACGTTTTACACAAAACAATATTGCGGTATCTGCTTTTGTTCTTAATATCGGCGAAAGAGAAGAAACACTTATCAGAGTTATTTCAAGAAGAAATGCACTGGATGAGATTGTATCTTCAATTTCAAAAGGTGAAAGAGTGTTGGTTGAAGGCAGACTTCAAACAGCAGCAGTTAAAATGGATGACGGCTCTGAAAAAAGAATCTTTGAAATCGATGCCAATTCAATCGAAAAACTCGGTGAAGGTGCAATGGCTCCTGCTGATTCAAAATTCGGAACAGAAGAAATCGTTAAATTCGAATCTGATGACATTTCTAATGAATTGATTAACGAAGACGAAATTCCGTTCTAACAAGCCGGGCAGAGCCACGAAAATTGCTCAGCAATTTGAGAGGTGACGCGAACGGTGGCGTTTAATGTGAGGCGCAGGATAATAAATAAATGTAACATGATAACAAGGCTGGAAAGGCTAAAACGGGAGCAAGCGTTGGACTTGATTATAAAAAAAATGACGAGTACAAAAAAGCGCAGCGACTGTCCAAAGTTTTATAAGTAACAAGATAATTGGCTAGAAAGGTTAAATAAAAGAAATGGCAAGACAAAACAACGATGACAAGAAAAAACGTAAAAATTGCAGTCTTTGTGCAGACAAAGTAGAAGCAATTGATTACAAAGATGCAGCAAAATTGAAAAGATACTTGACAGAAGCAGGAAAAATTATTCCTCGCAGAATTACAGGTAACTGCTCTAAACACCAAAGAATGATTGCAACAGCAATCAAACGTGCTAGAGAAGCTGCTATCATTGATTACGTTTTTGACTAGCGGATTTGCGAGCTGAGGGCGGTTGCCGGTGTCGGTTCGCGAAAGCGAAACGAGCAGGGCATAAGACCCGTTAAATGCGAGCAACCAAGATGCGGATTGCGCACAAAAACTAAAACAACCTATCTTTTTTTTAAGGTAGGTTGTTTTTTGTTTATAATTTTTCAAATATTATTCTGTAATAAACATCAGCTTTCATGTATTGATTAATTGGTTTTTGTTTCCACAGTTTTATTGTCATTTCTGCAGGAAAACCTGTTATTCTATAATCAAGTTCTGTCTGGTGCGGAGAAATGTTGTTGCATCCGCCCGGAACCTGACAGCTTGCGCCTACGTGTACAAAGTCACGGAATTGGTGAATATTATTTGAAATATTTGTTTGTTCGGTCATTTCAATATTTTTTAAATCAATAGCATAACCGTATTTATATCCTAAATCTTTTGCATTCAAACCTGTAAGATTTAGAAAATAATGACGTCTTCTTCCGTTCCAGTTCAAATAAGATTTTAAAATCCGCCTATCCATATCGTAGGTCGCAATAATTAAATTTTTCTCTTTTAAGTATTCCATTTTTTTAGGAATGGTTTTTGAATATTGTGCTGTGCAATAGCCTATGCTGTCGTATTCTTTATAAAAATTGAACGGAAAAACAGTTCCCACAAGAATGTTAGGATTGTTCATATGTTTGCTTACAGCGGAAAATCCTGATGTTCTGTCAAATTTCGGGTTGTTATATGAAGAGCAGACTATCTGGTTTACTCCCCACCAAGCTTTCCCGTCTTGAATTTGTCCGAATGTATTTTCATCAGGTTTATAACCGGGAGTATTAAACAGTGAACTTTGAACGAATTTTTTTCTTATATCTAATACATCTTTTTTACTTTTACCGTTATAATCGCTTAGAGGATTTATAGTCAGTTCTTGCAGATTGTATTCTCCCATTCTTAATTTGTAAGATCTGGGAAGCTGCATATCTGTAAATCCGAAAATTATAGGCTGAAAAAATGCATAGATAAATATTGCAAGAACTATAATTTTTAAAGCAACAATATGATAAACATTAAGCCATTTAAAATTTATCGTATCGTTTTTATCATAAGAACTACTTTTATATGAGCCTGTGTAATTTGCAATATTTTCACGCTTTATATTGTCTTCAAGTTTCCATTTTTTATAATCGTTACAATTTTTTATGGATTCTTGCGCTAAATTGTTATCTGGTTGTATACTTAAAACAGTTTCATATACTTCTATTGCAGTATCATATTCTTCCAGAGCTTCATAATAAAACCCTTTCCACATTAATACATCAGCATTCAAAGGTTCTGCTCTTAAAACAGTATTTATATCATCTAAAACCTTTTGTTTATCTTCATTACTTGAATATACATTTATATCAGGCACTGTATCTTCAATTCTATCTAATAAATCATCTAATTCTTGTTTATCCATTGTAACCTCTGAATTTATTATTATTAATTGAATTAATAATCAAAATAATATCTAAGATGAACGAAATCAATAAAAGAATGCCTGGAATAATTATCATTGTAGAACCATAGCCGTCTTTCAAAAGTATAATTGCAAAATCTTTTGTAGCAAGAAGCATTATAAGTCCTGTTATAAAAAATAATATAGAACCCAATTTCAACTTGTTTTCATTTTGAGAAGCAACAATAGTTTTGCCGCCTTTTTGCAGATAATTTTCGATTTTTTCGCGTATTTCTTCAGAAACACCTGCACCCTCAAATTTATATGAAAAATTATTCATGTACCTTGAGTATTCAAGAATTTTGTATATTAATCCCATTGGTAAAAGCGGTGTATTACTGATAGAGAAATTTTTGTTGTTTAATACGGTAAAGTTTAAATTTATCTGTTTTAAAACAATATTTGTACCGTATTTACTGTGTACAATCATTGTTTTTAAAACCATTTCAAGCTTATTAACTTCACTATATCCGCAGGCAAAATTGTATTGCGGCATATTAAAGTTAAAGTTAATTCTGTCCTGAAGAAAATCAACGAATTTCACATTCAGCTTGGAAGAAAATTCTCTTAAAGCTATATTTCTTGAGATGATTGCCCAAAACAAAGAAATGTATAATCCCAGAGGCAGTATTATAAATAATGTCCACATAAGAACTTTATCTTCGATATTGCCTACGCATACAGCTTTGAATGAAGTAACCGCCCATTCAAAAAATCCCTGAATTGAATAAGCACCTGTACCTGAAAAAGTGTAAAGTGCAACAAATATTGCAGTCACAATCAAACAAATAAATGTCAAAATAACAATTGACTGCAATGAAGTTTTTTCATTAACATTATTTATGCGCATAATATAACCAGCCTTTTGATAGAATTATAACAAATTTTTTGCTTAAAGTAAATCCTTGGATTTATTTTTAAGCTAAGAAAAATATAATATTGAATATTATAGAAAAATCAATTATAATAAAGTTATTCATAAACGAAGAAAGGAGCAATTTATGAAAAGTTTTAGTCACATTGGGGGGGGGGCAGACTTTTAAGCTCCGCTCAGGCGTTTTTCAAGGGTTGTAAAAATTTAAAAAACTGTTATAATGGTGATGTTACATATCACATTCATAACGGAGTTTGTATGAAAGGAATAAAAGCTTTTACCCTTGCAGAGGTATTAATAACTTTAGGTATTATTGGTGTTGTTGCTGCTTTAACAATTCCTTCACTGGTTCAAAAATATAAAGAACAGGCAACAGTTACACGTGTCAAGAAGTTTTATAGTGCATTTTCACAAGCTTATACTATGGCTATTAATGAAAACGGAACAATTGATACGTGGGGACTTGAAGATTCTGAAATTGATGTTGATGAAGATGGAAATTCAGGTTATAGTGACAGTTCACTTGAGCAGTATGAAAAATTTTTTAATATTATAGGAAAATACTTGCAAAAAGTAGAATACGAACCTATTCGAAATACTCGCGGTAAGGGTTTTGTTATGTCTGACGGAACGCAGATTATTGCTATATGGCTTCAACCTTCCCGCTGTACTGGTAATGGGATTAATCACAGTGATACATATTGCGGTGATTTTTATATAAAAACAGATAACAAACCTGCGCGTAAAGATGATGGAACATTTAACTCCAATGTATTTGTATTTAATATTAATCCGTACAGAATATTCCCTCGCGGCACAGATAACACTGAATTCAAAGACAAATGTCTTAGCGGAACTGATATGAGTAGATGTACAGGCTGGTTAATCTTAAACGAAAATATGGATTACCTTCACTGTAAAGATTTGGATATAAATACAAAAACTAAATGTAAGTAATTATTTAATTACTTCAATAAAGTCATAATCTACAAGATACGGCATATGTTCTTCGGTAATCAATTCTCCCGGTAAAAGAACCGCAATTCCCGGAGGACATTCGGCGATAACTTCTGCTGAAATCCTGCCAACAGCTTGAGATTTCAGTACTGTTTCTTTGTGAGAATAATAAGCTTCGCGCAAAGTCATTTTGATTATCGGAGTTAACATCGGCATATGTTTTTTATTTTCGAGATAACAAATATCAGAGTAATTTGTTTTATCAATTGCCTGAAGACATTTTACCAGATAAAGCATATCAGCACGTGTGTTTCCGATATTTGAAAGAATTAAAAGACCTGCATCCGATGCGCTTTCAACTTCAATATTAAAATCAATTTCCAAAATGGATTCAAGGCGTTTTCCTGAAAGTCTGTCGTCTTTTATGAATACTTTTGTAATATCTGTTTTATACCCGAAATCAGGTTTTAAATGGTGAATATGTTCAAGTTTGTCAATTTCACGGCGTAAGAATTTTGCATTTTGTACTGCACGTTCAAGCTGTTTTCTTCCACGCTGGCTGTCAAGGTTTGCGCGTGCAGCATCAAGGCTCGCAAGAAGCATTAATGATGGACTTGTTGTATGCAGCAATTTTAAAGCTTTTTCAACAGCATCAACATCAAGCTGTGAATTTTCTGCTATATGAAGCATAGAACTTTGGCTCATACTTCCGCCTGTTTTATGAAGCGAATGGACAACAGCATCAGCTCCGAGTTTTAAAGCAGAGGTCGGAAGATGTTCGTTAAAATTCCAAAGGCAGGCGTGAGCTTCATCAACAATCAAAGGAACATTATATTTTTTACAAATAACAGCAATGGATTTTATATCAGAAACAACACCTTCGTAAGTAGGGTTTGTAATCCAAACCATTCCTATTTCATCGTGGGTGCTGAGCATTTCTTCAACACTTTCAGGGGTGACATTTCCCCAGATACCCCAGTCTTCAAATCTGTTAGGTACAAGCCAAAGAGGTTCTGCACCTGAGATAATCATTCCTGTAAGAATTGAACGGTGGCAGTTTCTGTTAGTAATAATTTTTTGTCCTTTTCTTGTCAAACCCATTGCAATCGCAAGATTGCCTGCTGTTGAGCCGTTAAGCAAAAAGAAAGTTTTTTTCGCACCAAAAGCTTTTGCTGCAAGTTCCTGAGCTTCTTTAATAGGACCTGTTGCAGGATGAAGTGTTCCCAAGCCGTCAAATTCATCGGTTGTATCAACGCATAATGCCTTTTTACCGATTAATTTGCGAAATTCGGGTAAAGAACCGTTACCTTTTGTATGACCGGGAATGTGAAATTGGTATGAAGGGTTTTCATATGCATTCTTGAGGGCTTCTACAATCGGGGCATTTATTTTTGTATATTTATTTTCGTTTATTTTATTCATTGTTTTTTTTGTTACATATGTCATAATAATTAATATACACTAAAAAAATTTTTTTTTGCATAAATTTTATGATAAATTAATATTTGTGAACAGAATTTTTGGAATTATATTTTTATTATTTTTTGTGACTTTCGGACAGCCTGCTGATGCTAAAATTTTTGGAAAGAAAATTAAAGCTGAAAAAGTTAAAGTTGATGAAATAAAAACCCCGCCTTCAGAAAAAGAATCCGCTCCTCAGCTTGAAGCCGGCGCAGTTGTCAACGACGGAGTATCACAACAGGAGAAAGAAGAAGATGTTGACTTGCAGGAAATTGATGATTCTCTTCCTGAAAATGAAGATTTAATTGATAAAGTTGACGAAAATGATTTTAAAAAAACTGATACTCCGCAGGAAGAAAAACTAAGAAAAAGAGTTTTTGATGTAGAGAGTAACGTAGAAGCAGAATTTTCACTTTTTGAGAATTTCGATTGGGATAAAGACAATGATGGTGATATTGATGAAGATACGCTTCTGGGTAAAATTATCAACAGAGATATAATAAGAACTGATGTTCCTTCGTATCTTTTAAGTAACGAACTGACTTTTCGTCCTAAAAAAGGCATAGTATCTAAAGTTCAATATTATGGCGCTTTTCAAGGTGATTTATCCTCAGGTTGGAATGCCGGTGATTATGACACAAATTACGATATAGGTTTCTTACAATTTGGTGCCATAGGTAAATTCAGAAATACAAAAAACGATTTTAAAATATTATTTAACCCTCGTCCTTCAAGCGAAAGAAATTATATGCAAAATTTCATAGCTGACGCATACATTGTTAACAGCAGTATTCCGCATCATAAAGTTGTAGTCGGTTATTCAAGAAATCAAATCGGTAAAGAAGGCGGCTCAAGTTCTTATATTCTGCCTTTTGTAACCCGTTCTCAAATTGCGAGAAACTTCGGTTCAACACGTGCACTTGGTGTAAGGCTTATTGGCAATTATTCTTTAATGGATTACAACCTTGCTTTTAATTCATCAGACAGATATTTTCATACTATATTTGCAGGTCCTGAATTTACAGGATGGGTAGATTTGAAACCTTTCGGAAGAACAGACGGAAGATACGGAAAGCTTATCATAGGCGGCGGTTTAAACGCAGGTCATAACAAAACCGATTACACTGTCGGAAGTTTCTATGTGGGATACAAATACAAAAGATTGTGGACAAATTTTGAATATGGAATAGCTGACGGGTATAACGGAACTTATGTCAGCACAAATAAAGCCGAAGGTTTTAATTACACGCTCGGCTATAAAGTTCACCCTAGATTACAGTTAATCGCACGTTACGACCAGTTTGATCCAAACCGTGATGTAAGCAATAATACAAGACGAGAATACACAGCAGGCATTAACTATTTTATAAAAGGACAAGCATTGCGTTTAATTCTGAATTACGTATTCTGTGATAATCAAAACACAGAAGACAGCCACAGAATTATCTTAGGCACGCAAATACTGTTATAAAAACAAGAGCGTAAGCGGGCTACGCTTCATCGCTTTTGTGTTTAACATCTTCTTTTATAACAATAAGATTGTTAATAATTTTCATTGCACATGTAGGTAAAACTACATCATTAAGACCGTTTGCAATGCTTATAATTTTTCCTGCGCCTAAAATAACTTCATCCCCTTTGTAGAAGAATTTGTAGTCATCTTTTCTGTCTGAACGGATTGTTACCTTGTCCATATTTTTATCCTCTCTATATAATTTAGTCACGTTTTTTTATTTTGTCAGAGGCTTAACCTCTGTCTAACATTTAATGTATGGTTAATAATCCTTTTTGTCGTAATTTATTCTTGTTTAATGCCTTTTTCGTTATAGAAAATTCCTTCTTCCATAACTTCATCGTAAATTTCTTCGTCTTGTTTAAAACTTTCTTCTGTATATGGGTACAAGTCTATGCAAACATCCATTTCTGTTTCAATTTTTCCAATAATAGGCCAGATTTGTTCACGTTTTGATTTGTCTTCAATTTCAAAAATTGCCGCAAGTTCAATATCTTCGCCTTCATGCATTTTTCCGTCGAGAAAAGTTCCGAATAAATACATGCCTTTAAAATCGTTGAAAACACGATTAAAAGCTTTAGATAATTTGAATATTACCTCATCAACAGAACTCATATTTATTTCCTTATCTTATTAATTACATCAACCCTGTCAATTGTAACCTGTTCTGAAGTAGAAAGGTTTTTGACAGAAACTTTATTTGCTTTTATTTCATCTTCTCCGAGAATTAATGCATAATCAGCAGTCTTTGATGCTTTTTCAAGCTGTTTTGTGAATTTTTTATTAGCAAGGTCAAATTCTACCTTGATACCGTTTGAGCGAAGTTCTTCTGCAAGTTTAAAAGCTTCGGCAGGTGAGTTTGAAACAATAAATGCATCAAGTTTTTCTGGTTCAATTTCAGGTAAAAGCGAGTTTAATCGCTCCATTCCCATAGCCCAGCCAACAGCGGGTGTATCTTCACCGCCGAGATTTTTAACTAAGCTGTCATATCGCCCTCCGCCGCAGACCGCATTTTGCGAGCCCAAATTGTTTGATTTGATTTCAAAAACTGTTCTGTTATAGTAATCCAATCCTCTGACAAGAAGTTTGTTTTCAACATAAGGTACGTTTAGTTCATCTAAATATAATTTTAATTCTTTATAATGTTGGGCACATTCTTCGCAGATAAAATCCGATTGGATAACTTTTTGGATTTCCGGTTTTTCGAAGATTGCTTTGCAGGTATCAACCTTGCAGTCAAGAAGTCTTAAAGGATTTTTTTCGTAACGGTTCTGACAATCTTCGCAAAGGTTGTCAAATTCTGGTTTTAAAACTTCTTTAATTTTTCTTTTGTATTCCTCGCGGCATTGGGGACAACCCAGAGAGTTGATTTCAACCTCTAAATCGTTCAGCCCTAATGATTTTAAGTAATTAACAGCTAAAAGAATTACTTCCGCATCAGCAGTCGGTTCTTTAATGCCGAACATTTCAACTCCGACCTGATGAAATTGTCTTTGTCTTCCTGCCTGCGGGCGTTCGTATCTGAACATCGGACCTTTATACCAGAGTTTTACGGGAGCAGAAAGTCTTGCCATTCCGTTTTCAATAAAGGAACGTACAACGCCGGCAGTGTTTTCGGGGCGAAGTGTTAAAGAACGTTCGCTTTTTTCAAAGGTATACATTTCTTTGTTAACAATATCTGTTGTATCTCCGACACCGCGTGCAAAAAGTTCGGTTGCTTCAAAAATCGGGGTTCTGATTTCTTTGTAACCGTATTTTGTAAAAACATCGAGAGCATTTTTTTCAAGTCTGTGCCACTGATTAACTTCTTGAGGTAAAATGTCTTTTGTTCCTTTAATTACTTTTATTGTTTTAGCCATAAAGTTATTATATAAATTTGAAGCCGAATTGTCAAATGAAAATGATTGCTTTGAGGTATTTAATAATATTTACTTTTTTTATTTAGATATAATATGGTTATCAGGTTAGACTGACCTCCTTACACATCACAGCGAGCTTTTCTGTAAAAAGGTGTATGGAAAGGAGGTGATGTACAGTTTAGTTCTTATCCTCAATGAACTCAATATGGTAACCTAAAACGCATAAAATATCTTGAACTTCATCAAATTTGATAGTTCCTCGTCTTAATTTGTTAGTAATATTGTTTGGTGAAATTTTTTGTTTTATCTGTTTCATCTGATTAACATTCAACATTACAAACATATTAAACTCTTTTTTTGGCTTTTCTAGCTTATTTAGTTAAACTATATCTAATTTAAAACGACATAAGGAGACAACTATGCTTAACCCGTTAAAATTAAAAATGTTCATTGCAAAATGCTAACTTGCTGGATAAGTTCATCAGGCAAAAGAAAACTTGTTCGAGAGTTTTTATTTTGGTTTTCTTTCAAAGATTATTACAGGTTTAAAAATGCAGATTACGCAATAGTTTCACTTGGTAACAGCTGTTTGACCAGAGTTCTTGCTGTTGCTTCAGGAGTTAAACCAAGGCGATTTTACGGCGAAAAGTCCTGCCCGTTTGATTTGTGCAGAAGTAATGATGTTAAAAGGATTATTACCCGTCATGTATAGGATTAAACTTCTTCCACCCATTTTTTAGGGTCGAAGCGTAAATCTTTTACGTTTAATTTTAGGGATTTCAGGTACGGCTCAAATTTTACCAACAGCTGTGTTTTTCTTAAAGTCAATTCTTGCGCTACAATTGCGTTTTCGCACGCAATAATCATTACACCGCCGCCCATCATTGAATATGGTTTCGATTTTTTTGCAAATTTTTCACCCGCAACTTTATCCCAAAACTTGTACAAGTTGTTGCGGGTTATTGCTTTTTTAACCTCTTTTTTGCCGAGTAATTCTTCGACAAGAGATTCGGTTGTTACAAAATCTGTATACAATATTTTTTTCACTTTGAAACCATGCTTTTTTGTGCTAACATTAAGGAATGGATTATTCTAAATTAAATGATATCATAAAGTCGTCTAAAAACATATTAATTATTTCACATATTAACCCTGACGGCGATACTTTAGGTTCAATGTGCGGTTTGTACTCAGCGATTTTGGATAATTACAAAAAAAAATGCGATATGATGTCTATTTCTAAAATTCCTGATGTTTACAGCTTCCTGCCGCATTTGAATGAAGTTAAAAATATCGAAGATTATGATAAATCCAGAGAATATGATTTGGTTATCAATGTGGATGTTGCATCATTAGACAGAATTTGTGATGCTAAAACTCTTTTTGACAAAGCTAAATTCAGGGTTAATATTGACCACCACAAAACTAACAACGCATACGGCGATTTGAATTTTATCAATCCTGATGCAAGTTCTACGGGCGAAGTTTTGTTTAACTGTTTTAGCGAAATGGGCTGGAGGGTTAATCTTGATGCCGCAATTTGTCTTTATACAGCTATATTGACTGATACAGGATCTTTCAGATTTGATAATACTAGGCCTTTAACATTTGATACGGCAGGAAAACTTGTGGAAATCGGGGTTCAACCGTCTGATATTTATAAAAAAGTTTACGAGTCTGACAGCAAGACTCTTGTAATGTTTCAAGCACATTGTATAAGTAAGGCAAAATTTCTTGACAATGATAAAATAGCTTATACAATTGTTTATAAAAAAGATATGGAAAAATTCTCTGCAGGTGATGATTGCATGGAGGGTTTGACAGAAAAGCTGAGAGCTATTGTTACAACAAGAATTGCTTTTGTTGCAAAAGAGATGAAAAACGGCGGTACAAAAGTTTCTATGCGAAGCAAATTTGCTGATGTTGCCGAAATTTGTGAGGTATTCGGCGGCGGAGGTCATAAATTTGCGGCAGGATGTACAATAAAAGCTCCTGTTGAAGAAGCAGCGAGAAAGGTTTTGGAAGAAATAAGCAAACATGAACTTTAAAGAATTTGTAAGAGGTGTAAAAAGATTAATTATATCTGTTATTAAAAACGATTTCTACGGTATGGCTGCAGAAATGGGCTTTATGATGGTTATAGGGATTTTCCCTTTTATGCTTTTGCTGACATCCGTCTTTGGCTGGATGGGAAATAAATCTTTAATGGCTCCTATTCTGAGATTTCTTGCCACCTTTATGCCTGAGCAGGCAATGGATTTGATTTTAACCGTTTTATCAGAGGCAATGATATTTTCTCACGGAAAACTTATGGCAATAATAGGTTTTTGTGTAACTCTTGTACTTTCAACAAACGGTATTGCTGTTGTATTGAAGGGGTTGAACAGGGCTTATAAAGTTACTGAAACGAGAAATTTAATATATACAAGGCTTTTGTCTTTGCTAATGGTGTTTGTTGACACTATGGTAATGTTTTTGAGCATAAACTTAATTGTCTTCGGTAAAGCTATCATAAACCTGCTTGTAAACCATTTCCATATGTCGACAGGTGTTGCGATTACATTGTTAACACTGCGTTGGCCTGTCGCGTTTGCGGCGTTGTTCTTTATGGCGTTTTTAAGTTACTATATCTTACCTGACTTGCGCGGGAATGAACAGTTTAAACGCAGAAGCGCAATACCGGGAACTTGGTTTTTCACAACTTTCTGGTTAGTAGGTTCCTGGGGATTTTCGATATACGTAAACAATTTGAAGACATATAACATGGTTTACGGAACAATCGGGGCGTTTGCTGTGTTAATGGTATGGCTTTATTACACATCAATTTTGATATTAGTGGGCGGCGAGATTAACTCGCAGGTATATAACAAGCTTTCAAGAAAAGCTGATGAAATCAGAGACGATTTGGCAAAGCTTTCTCTTATGAACAAGCTTGTTCATAAGGTTAAAAAATCGGATGATAAAGATAAATAATTACTTTGCTGATGATATAAACGGTTTTGCAAGTACATAAATGTCATTAAACAGCACAAATATCAAGAGCAATATTAACAGCATGAAAAATACTGTCATTATTTTGTTCGCTATTTCTTCATCTACCGGCTTGCCCTGTATCTTTTCTATTAAAAGGAAAAGCAAGTGACCGCCGTCAAGAGCAGGTATAGGTAAAATATTAAGTATTGCAAGGTTCATGGAAATTACTGCTGTCAATAGAATTCCGTAGAATATTCCGTCGCTGCTTCCCTTGATTATGTCGCCTCCGATTTTTGTAATCAAAACAACGCCATGCATGTTTTTCAACGGAATTTTACCTGTGAAAAGCTGTTTTAATACAATTATCATTGATTTTGTTTCGTTATACAAATATTTGTAGCTGTTGGTTATTGCTGATTTAAGACCTTTTATAGGTATTAATTTTTCTTTCTGGCTGTATTCGATTCCGATAAGTCCGTCTTTATCTGAATATACTGTATTCAAATCGATAACCATGTCGCCTTCACGAAGCACTGTTATTTCAAGAGGTTTTCTGCCGTCTGTTATTGCATAAGCTATATCATTAAGAGAATAATCGCCTTTGGTTTCAGCATATTGCTTATCAAGCAGTTCATCGCGAAGTTTTTTTTGCGCTTCGGTAAGTTTAATTTCTTTAGGTTTATAAAGCTCAACTGTGTTTAAAACGTTATCGCTTAAAACGGTTTTGCCTTCTTCACCGTGTTGTGGAAGTTTTACGATTAACCCTTCAGGAATAATTTCATCCTTTTTAAATGCAGGATTTAGTTTTTTTAATTTTTCGTAGTTTTGTTCTGCCTGAACCTCATTAACGTTTCCGTCAAACGATGCGCTATACATTGCATAAAGGTTTAGGCTGTATTTTCTTTCAATTGGAGAACCGTTAATTCTGAGGATTTGATCGCCTGTTTGCATACCTGATTGCCAAACGCTGGCTTCTTTGGGAGCTGTAATTTTTGCTACATAAGTGTCAAAATAGCCTGAAGGCAGATTTCCCCAGGCAAGTGCGGTTATTAATACAAGCACATACGCACAGATTACGTTTGCGATTACCCCTGCAGAAAAAATGATTGCTCTCTGCCAGATAGGCTTGTTCATCAATCTGTCAGGAGAGTTTTGCGGTAAATCAGAATCCTTGTCATCATCAGGGAACGATACGTAACCGCCGAATAAAAATGCGTGAACAACAAGAGTTATTCCTCCGACTTGTTTTTCCCACAATGTCGGACCAATAGGTAAACCTATTCCGAACTTATCAACTTTTACTTTAAAAAGTAAAGCTGCACCTAAGTGTCCCAGTTCGTGAACCAAAATTAAAAGCCCGATTAACAAAATCATTATGATAACTGACATATTCTCTCCTTTTACAGAAATTGATTATATCATAAACATAAAAAAAGCTCCTCTTACCTGAGGAGCTTTGTTGGTCTATAACAATTCTTTTAAATAATTTGGTAATGCAAAACGTGCATTGTGGTAATCTTTGTTGTAGATTTTGCAGGTTTTTACGATATCGTCATAACGGTCATCCGCAAAGTATGAGAGCGGTTGAACGCTTTGTGAGCAGAATGCCCAAGCCCAGTATCCGCCGGGGTATGTCGGAATATTTGATGTGTAAGTTGATGTTACAGGGAAAACTTTTTTCAAAAGATTGTACATTTTTTTGATTTCTTCCTTGTTTACAACAGGGCTTTCTGATTGCGCTGCAACAATACCGCCTTCTTTCAATGAATTTTTAACGTTTGTATAAAATTCTTCTGTGAATAAACCTTCTCCGGGTCCCATAGGATCAGTTGAATCTATGAGAATAATATCATATTCATTCTTTTTGTCTTTGATGAATTCAATAGCATCTTCGACTTTGATTTCAACTCTCGGGTCTGAAAGTCCGCAAGAAATAGTCGGTAAAAATTCTTTGCAGGCATCAATTACCATTCCGTCGATTTCGCAAAGCACAACTTTTTTAACTGATTTGTGTTTTAAAACTTCTCTGACAGTACCGCCGTCGCCGCCGCCGATAACAAGAACGCTTTCGGGGTTTTTGTGGTGCATCATAGGAATGTGCGCAATCATTTCGTGGTAATGAAACTCATCGCCTTCTGTGGTCATCATTAAATCATCGAGAGTTAAAACTCTGCCGAGTGCGCTTTCTGTTTCAAAAACTTCAACTTTTTGAAAGTCTGATTGTTTAGAGAATAAAACTTTTCCTGCTTTTATAGCAATCCCGTAACCTGCGGGCGTAATTTCGTGATAATATCCGTTTTCAATTCCGTTTTTCATAATCTCTCCTTTTAAGAAAGATTATATAACAAAAAAAGAGATTTATTAAGGTTACGCTTTACAAGATTAAATATCTATTAACGTAAAATCCTCGCCGAGTTCATCTTTAAGTTTTTGTGCAAATTCTGAAAAACTTATATTATGTGCTTCTATAATTTTCCAAATAGTAATAAATTTAACGCAAAAAACACCATTTTCTATTCTACAATAATTACCGCTGCTTAATTCAAATTCATTAGCAAACTTATTTGCGGAAGTTCCTTTTTCTTGTCGGAGTTGTTTTAAAACTTTTCCGAGTATTTTGTTAAAATGTAGAATTTTTTCGTCTTTATATTGCATATATGCAGTATAGAAATTAATATAAAAGGAAGTACTCTATGTATGCAGAAGTTATTTTATGAGGTTAAATGTATAACACATCTTAAATAATTATTTTTTCAAAGCAATAATAACGTTATAAATTCTTTCAACAAAATCTTCATTACAATCAGAAAGCAAGCGAGTAATTTCTTTTTTCAAATTTTTTGTTTTGTCTGTTTCTTCAATAAATGTTGATTTAAAGAAAACACTAGGTTCAACATTAAAAAAATTTGAAGCATTTGAAAGAAGCTCACTTGAAATAAATGTTCTGCCTGTTTCAATAAGTGCAATAGAATTAGGTTGCATTTTAAGAGCTTCTGCTAATTGTTCTTGTGTAAGATTTTTAGCATTTCTCAATTTTTTAAAATTTGCACCAACAATTTTCTTTATTTTATTGCTATCACTCATATACAATATAATAGTTTCTTTTTTTGACCTCTTCTATTGGTTTAAAACAAAACTATTTGGTTAATATTTATACAAGGAGACAACTATGCTCAACCCGCTGAAACTAAAAATGTTTATTTGTAAAATGCTCACCTGCTGGATAAGTCCGCCAGGCAAAAGAAAACTTGTCAGGGAGTTTTTGTTCTGGTTTTCTCTCAAAGATTACCATAGATTTAAACGCTCAAATTATCATATTGTTTCTTTAGGCAGCAGTTGTTTAACCCGTGCTTTACTTGTTGCATCAGGAGTTAAACCAAGACGGTTTTACGGCGAAAAGTCCTGCCCGTTTGATTTATGCAGAAGTAATGATTTCAAAAGAATTGTTGAACTTATTGAGAGCAACTTTTCAGACTTTTTCGAAAATATAAACCTTGATGCATTTCCGCATGATGATAAATTAACCGTTAAACAGTTTAAAAAACGCTACCAAAAAAGAATACAGAATTTTTTTAATATTCAAAACTCGGATAAAGTTGTTTATTATGTTTATTCAAATTTCGACAAAGTACCTGAAACAGATGAAATAAAAAGATTGTATCAGGTGTTAAAAGCCAAACGCGGTGCAAAGCCGTTTGAGTTAATACTTTTGACAAGCAGGCTGATTGATGTGCCAAAAATTCTCCAAATACCTTATGACATACAAATTGATGACGGCAAAGCAATTGAGTATATTATTAACAAATACAAGGATTATAATAATAAATACACGGTTTTTGGCGATTATATGAAAGAAAAACTAAAAGAAATTATTTATCACCCATAATGTGAAGATGAAGGTGGAAAACTTCCTGCCCTGCTTCTTTGCCTGTGTTAATCAATGTTTTATATGATTTTAAACCTATTTTTTCGGTAGTTTTTTTAACAGCTGATAAAAGCTCTGCCATAAGATTTTTGTCCTCCAATTCATTCAGTGATGCAACGTGAACTTTCGGAACTACAAGCAAATGGACAGGTGCTTTAGGGTTAATGTCTTTGAACACAGCAACGTGTTCGTTTTCATAAACAAATTCTGTGTTAAAGTCGCCGTTAATAATTTTGCAAAAAATACATTCCATATAAAATTCCTCTCTTTTGAATTAGTTTATAATGACAAAGTTCAAAAATCAATCTATATTATTCTTTTTTCTGTAACTTCAGGAGTTAATTCAAATTTATAGTCATTGAGGCTTAGGTATTGTTTAAAAAGAGATGAGCAAGTATAGTGAATAGGAATAAATCTCAATGAAATATCGTCATGAAAAACAAATCCGCTTATATTTTTGTTTATATATTTGTCAGGTACCACAATTGTATAAAACTTTTTCATTCTGACAGGCTCATAAACTCCTGTAAGAGGGTTACGGACTTCGATTGCATCTTTGTACGGTTTATCAACCTCATAGTTATTTATTTTTTCCATAAGCGTTCTGTTGACTTTAATATCCGACCAGTGAATTATACCGTTTTGTTTTGGCGAATCAATATTGTTCAATACATTTTGGGTGATTATATAAACCAATTCTTCACCGGTTACGGAGCCTTTTCTTAAATTAGAAAGTTCTTCATTTGCTCCGCCGAAAAGTTTTATTAAGTCAAGGTTTGTAAAATCATCCGATTCAGGATTTTTTATTCCTGCTCTGAACATTTCTGATGGAAGTCCGACAGAATCAAGTTTTTTGTAAGTTATCCTTAAAGCCTCTTTAATTGCTGTGGTAACATAATTTACAAATATTTTATCGGAATGTCTTACGGATTTGTCATAGACAAGTTCATTTGAATATTCTTCAAGACCTTTCAGACTTATTAGAGGTTTGATATCTTCGCCTATGTTTTGTTGAACAAAATCCTGAAGGTGTTTATCTTGCAGCGCCATTTGTTCATATTTTGATGTGTTGTATTTTTTAAAGCTTATGCCTTCAATTTTGCCGTAATCATCAAATTTTATCTTAAAAGATTTTATAAATTTATTATTTACTCCAAGAGATGAAATAAGAGTATCGTTAACATAATAATCTGATTTTTTATGATCATGTGCATTGAGAATAAGGTTAATATCAGGGACTTCTTCTGCTATTGCACAAGAAATTTTATTACCTAAGTGAGAAAGCAGAATTACTGCCCCGTCAGGATTTTGTTCTTTAAAATCTTTAACCTTATATTTAATCACGTTAAATGTTTTTATAAAATCATCTTTTGTAACTTCGTTGTCGCTTTTATCGAGTTTGTCATAAAAAACTGTTCCGCTCATACGTTTTCCGTTGAATTTTTCTCTCGGAATTGTCGCGCCCATAACAAGAACTTTATTTATAATATCAGGATTTTTGTCATCGGGTATTTCGTAAATTTTTGATTCAACTATATTGGGATTTTCTTTCATGATTTTTTTAGCAAGCGGTGATTTTGCAAGGTTAACGTTTGTCATTACAGTTGTCATATGTGAATTTGTTAGTTTTCTGTAAAGCCATTTGTCACCTGCTTCCAAATCATGATTGCCGGGTGTAAATACAGTATCAAATTTAGAATTGTATGCAGTAGAATTTTTTACGGATAAAATCATTCTTGCAAGAAAATTAAATTGAATGTCTCCGATTTGTTTATCTTTTTTTGTAAGCAATCCGCTTTTTTCAGGGTACATAAAATAATCCCCCGCAACAGCAAAAAGATTAAGCGTACTTTCTTTTTCGGATTTATCAAAAATATCGTTTTGATTTTCCTGTACGGTTTTAATCACTTGGGGTATGCTTCTTACATTTCCGTGATTATCTGCAGTTGCTGCTACATTAAGCAGGGCAGACTGAAAATTTATATTTTTTCTGTCATATCTGTTAACTTGCAATTTACGTAAATCCCTTTTGAGCTATAAAAGCCGTGAATATTAATTTTTGTTATGTAAATTATTATAACTTAAAAATATGTAACTAACTTGCCATTATTTTATATGTAAAGTAAAATGATTTTACTTGGGGAATCCTTTGGAGGAATATATTATTTATGCCGGAATTAGCCAGACGACAATACGATAATCGCTATGCTATACGAAATTACAATTACCCGCCTCAGGGTATAGTGCGTGAACTTCCAAGACATTCACAGCAGGTTGCTGATAGACCTGTTTATACAAAACGCACTGCCGATAAGAAAAAAGTCGAGCGTAATTATTTTATTCACAGGATAATTTCCGTTGCTGTTGTGTCTTTAATCGGGTTTTCTATTCTGCCTTTCGGATTTAACAAAGTTACCAAAATGATGTTTAATCCTACACCTTATAAAGAAGTAAAAGCAGATTACCAGCAAATTTTATTCCCGACTTCTAATTATATTTCCAATCACTGGATTATGGGACAGCGTTCTTTGAGAGGTGCTGAAATGAGAAGACCTCAAATGACTGCATTGACAGAAAGTAATCAACTTTCAGGTTTAGAAAGCAGTTTAAGAAATCTTTCTGCTATGTACCCTTCCATACACCCGTCAATTTATGTTTGGGATTATGAAACAGGCAATTATGCCGATTTAAATGCAAATGAAATTTTCCCGACAGCAAGTATAATAAAGCTTCCTGTATTGGTTCAGCTGTTCCGTTCAATCGAAAAAAATCAGCTTACTATATATGATGAAATGCCTTTGACAGAATATTACAGAACAGAAGGTTCCGGAAGTCTTCAATTCAAATCTGCAAATTCAAAATACACGATTGACACTCTTGCAAGAATGATGATAACAGAATCCGATAATTCTGCAACAAACATGATTATGGCTCGATTGGGTTCAATGACAGATATTAATCAGGGTATCAGAGAATGGGGTTTAAAACATACATATGTTCAAACCTGGCTGCCTGATTTAGGCGGTACAAATCATTCCACTGCCCGTGATATGGCAACCATTCTTTACAATATTGATAATCCTAAATTTTTGAGTACAAGTTCACGTGAAAAAATATTTGATTATATGGGACATGTGCATAACAACAGGCTTATTGCAGCAGGGCTTCCTGCAGGAGCTGAGTTTCTTCACAAAACAGGCGATATAGGAAAAATGCTCGGTGATGCAGGTATAGTTTACGCGCCTAACGGTAAAAAATATATTGTAGTTATTTTTGCAAACCGCCCGCACAACTCCCCTTTAGGAAAAGAATTTATCGTTAAAGCTTCTGAAATTATTTATAATTCTATGGTGAGATAATGCTGAAAGAGCTTTTGGAAGCGGGAAAATGTTTTAAGCTTGTATGCGGTGCTGGAAATGAAGATGCATTAGAAGTTGAAAAACTTGTAGCATTATATTCTAAAGCAGGTTGTAAGTTTTTTGATGTTTCAGCAAAACCTGAAATAATTGATGCGGCAAAAAAAGGTCTTCAAGGTCGTGAAGGTTATATATGCGTAAGTGTTGGAATTAAGGGGGATCCGCATGTCAGAAAAGCTCAGATAGATTACGAAAAATGTGCAGGCTGTCATAAGTGCGAAGAAATCTGCCCTCAAAAAACCATAAAGCACTGTAAGGTTAAAACCGCTCGCTGTATCGGATGCGGAAAGTGTTATTCCGTTTGCACTCACGGTGCGATATCATTTTTGTCGGAAAATAAGGACTTGAGAGAAGTTTTACCGCCTTTAATTGAAAAAGGAATTGACTGCATAGAATTTCACGTTATTGGTGAAGATGAAAGCGGAATTTATGAAAAATGGGATTACATAAACTCTTTATATGACGGGCTTTTAAGTATTTGTACCGCACGCGGGAAGCTAAGCGAGGAAAAAATGATTTCGCGTATTGAGCGTATGACAGCTATAAGAAAATCTTATACAACAATAGTTCAGGCTGACGGATTTCCTATGAGCGGCGGAAAAGATGATTACAAAACAACATTACAGGCTGTTGCAACCGCAGAGATAGTACAAAATGCAAAAATGCCGGTTTATATAATGCTTTCAGGCGGAACAAATTCCAAAACGGCTGAGCTTGCAAAGCTTTGCGACATAAATTATAACGGAATAGCAATCGGCACATTTGCACGGAAAATTGTCAGCAGATACATTGAGCGCGAAGACTTTTTAAAAAATGATTATATTTTTAATGAAGCATTAAATATTGCGCGTTCTCTTGTTGGGACTGTTTAAAATATCCGTTTGAAGCAAGTTTGTAAACAGCATGAATTCTGTTGCAAGAGTTTGTTTTCACCAGTATTCTTGTTACATAAGCTTTTATTGTATGTATGCTGACAAACATTTTTTGTGCTATTTGGGTATTTGAATAACCCAATTTCATAAATTCAATTACTTCTTTTTCACGTTCTGTGAAACTGAAATTCAAGTTGTCAACCATAATTTTTCTCATTAAAAAATGTTACTACAAGAATATAAATGAGTTTATATGCTGGCAGTATATTTATTAATATTAGCGGCAATTGGTAAATATATAATTATAATTTTATAATTAAATTCTATGAATAGGCTTGATATTAAAAATCAATTAGGAGCTAAAATAGCTTATTTAAGAAAGCATAAACGATTTTCACAAGAAAGATTAGCTGAAAAAAGTGATATCAGTGCGATTTATATAGGAGAGATAGAGCGCGGAGATGCAAATCCTACACTTGATAAGCTCAAGGCAATCGCAAATGCCCTGGATGTGGAGCTTTGTGAACTTTTTAATTTTTCGTTTTAAACAAAAATTCATACTGGCAACTATAATATTATCACTGTCAGACATTAGATTTTAATAGTTTAGTTTCATATAATTAATAAATGTTTAAAGATATAAAATTTGCTAAAGATTTTGAACATATTAATAAAAAAATTGGAGCAAAAATTGCATATATGAGAAAGGAAAAATCATATTCTCAGGAAAAATTTGCTGAAAAGGTTAATATTAGTACTATATATTTAGGAGAGATAGAGCGCGGGGAGGCTAATCCTACACTTGATAAGCTCAAGGCTATCGCAAATGCGTTAGATGTGGAGATTTGTGAGCTTTTTAATTTTTCGTTTTGAGAGCAGACTTGAATTTTTTTCAAACTAAGTTATAATAAAAATATAGGGGGAAGCCCTAAGAAAACATAACTTTCCTGGAGCTTCACTTAGTACCCTATGGTTTTAGGTAATTAAAAAAAGTTCCAGTATCTCAAGTGCTGGAGCTTTTTCTTTATGCTTCCTGATAAAACAATCAAGAAGAAGGAAAAAACCTAATTTCATATTAACCACCTCCTTTCCACCGTTTTCTTAGTATTACGTGTGTGGGTTGGATGTGGACGGTACTACCCTGTAA
>ENA-ORTV01000562-ORTV01000562.1-human-gut-metagenome-genome-assembly--contig:-NODE-562-length-44945-cov-6.222232_pt1 | contig 44945 bp, 46 predicted proteins | sample MGYA00241915_ERZ509194 | MGnify/ENA primary metagenome ERZ509194 (study PRJEB26280, sample SAMEA2338810) | human gut metagenome | biome: human gut; feature: human-associated habitat; material: faeces... | reverse complement strand
CCTCGCGAAACACCATGCGTCGGCTGGAGTAGACGAGAGCCGTGTCCTCGCGGGGGAATTTGAATCGCTTCACCAGTGTGTTCAGCAGTCCGGCCACCACATCATGGTCGACCACTTCGCCATCCACTACGGCTCCGTTCGGCAACGGGATCGCCTGGAAATGCTTGATGGTGGGCAGATCCGAATACGGGTCTGCTATGACCGCCGCACGGATGGCGTCGTTCGCGATCGACAGCGCCGTTATTGATCTCATGCTCTCTCCTTATATATAACGTGTTGCAGGTTGGCTGGGGATTGGTTCAGGCGAGTCCCGTCACTTGCAAGTACAGTGTGGCGATCGGAGCCCCGACGAATATGCCAAGCCATATGCCGAGCAGCATGGACGGTCCGAACGGTATGCCTCCATGCATATCGACTTTTTTGCCGATAATCAGCACAAGACTTAAGAATCCTCCAATAAAGAAGGCTGCGAACGCCCCGATGATGAATTGCGACCATCCGAGCCAGCCCGTAATCAAGCCAAGTATGAACGCAAGTTTGATATCGCCATCGCCCATGCCACCTTTCCATATGATGGAAAGCAATAGGTAGAACGCGCCGAGCACTATCGCACATATCACAGCGCGACCGAGCCTGTTCCACTCATTCGTACCGAGTGATGCCAAAGCCAGCAGTGCCAGTGTTGCAATCAGCGTTGGCAATAGCACAACATTGAGGATCAGATGATGGTCGAAATCAATGTATGCGATCACGATCGAAACCGCTGCGAATACGTAGAGTTCCGGCAATATCCATGGCGAATACGCGCCGAATAGCGCCCCCAAGGTGACGGCGAGGAACGACAGTCCGCCCAACGCTTCCACAATCGGGTAGCGTACGGCGATCGGTTCTTTGCAATGCCGGCATTTCGCGCCGAGCACCAGCCAAGAAATGATGGGAATATTGTCATACCATGCGATCGGGGCTTCGCAGTTCGGGCAGAAACTGCGTTTCGGATTTACCAAGCTGATGTGGTTGGGCACGCGCCAAATCACCACGTTCAGAAACGATCCGAAAATGCAGCCGATTACCAGCGATGCCACGAGTAGCAGCACCACAGTTGGCGTATCGTTCACAATGCTCATGTTCACATCCATCTCGCGCAGCGCTCACCATGCGATAGTGGACGGGTTCAGTTCTTTGGATGTCACGTAGCCTTTGGTGGAGGATGGCTCCAATGTGGTAGAACTACCACCGCCATAAATCACGCCGCCGCCTGAGCCGCCTGTTCCGAGGTTAACCGAGGCATTCCACACCTGCGATTTGATTTCTCGGTTCAAAAAGTCTCGTGCCGATCCGCATTTGGCCATAATCACGTCGGCATGCCCGTCGATACGTCCGGAGTATGAGGGATTGCCGTCGATTTTGTCTCCCGGATACACTTCCGTCAGGCATTGACCGTTGAGTTGGAACGTACCTTTACTGTGCTCGTCAGACGCTTTTTCGTTGTATCGGGTGAATGTTGGCGCAGCCGAGCATTCCATAAGTTGGAATTTGCCCGAACCGCCGAACCCATAGCAACGCTTCGACCCGTTCACCATCGTCCAAATCTGCGTGTTCACGCCACTGCCGTCACTCGACGTGTCTTCAACATATTCGGCCTGATCGGTTTTACGCTTGGTGGAATCGGACACCCCGCAGTAGTCGATCTGATGCAGATCGGAAGATGATTGCGCCGGATTGCCATTGATGGTGTTGTGGTAGCAGTATGGGTTGAAATCACCGCCACCCACTCGGCAGGTTGACGTGTATGCGTCGAATCCGTCTTGCGATGACGAAATGCAGAATCCGGACGTTTCATTGACGATCTGCTTCGTGGCATAGCCGGCTTCTCCCGCCTGTCCGAACGATGCGGTGGCGTCTTCGAAATCACCGTTCACGTCGAACCAGGATTTCACGTCGGTGAGCGAATAATCCCACTTCGACACCATCAGGAAATGCGGAGTCAAATCGACAGCATCATCGACGTTGGACGCCCAGTGACCGCCGCTCAGATATTGAATAGTGGCGCCCACATTCGCCTTGTTGGAAACTTCCAGCACTTGGAAGCGGGTCTTCTTCTGCATTTGCACACCGCCAACGGCATAGCCTTGCGATTCCGGCAGAGACGCATCATACTTGTTCGCCTCATCGCGCACGCTATCTAGCTCGTTGTAGTAGCCCGCATTGATGAAACCGTTATAGAACGCCCACTTCTGGTATTTGTTGAGCAGGCTTGACGGATCGTTCTTTTCGTCTTGCTGCGCTTTCTTGTCAGGATCGGTGTAATAGTCGCTTTGGTAGTTGGGGCCGTACGACTCGCCGCATTTCTGCAATGTGGCGGCTCCTGCAGTGCCTCCGCCAACATGCGTAATGTCAGCTCCGGTAACGCACAATGTCAGATTGGATGCAGGGCGAATGGAATCATCCTTCCAATACACCCATGTGTTCAGGTCTTTGTAGGCGCCGTTGGCTTTGCACTGTTCCGTGTAATACAGGTCGTCGCTGCTGGAGTCTTTCTTATGCGCTTGCATAAGAATCACCAACGCCGATCCTTCCACCGGCTTGCCGTTCGGGTCAAGCATGGCGTCAAGCGTTTCGACCTTGTCTACAGGCTTGGTGGTGGCAAGCATGCAAGTTTGGTTTGCCGGATTCATAGTGATGGTATTGCTCATAGCGTCGGCCGCATTCTTGGAGCCAGGCTTGTTGACATAGTTCACCATGCCGGTCGGATCACCGTTCTCATCGACATCATATGAGGCGATTTCCTTCCAGGTCGGCTGGTTGGTACGGCGCTCGTTGTTTGGCGCTGCCGCGTAGAAGCCCATACCGAGACGTCCACCCTTGGTGGAAATCACGTAGCTGTCATCACCGCTCGCTGTCTCGAATTGGTAGATGGCGCTCATGGCTCGGCGCGCGCTGGTTTCCGTACCCGCGCTTCGCCCATTCGGATACCTGTTGATATACCCGTAGGAACGCACCCACGCATATTTCGCGTTCTTCAGCTCGCTTTCGGATGTGAGTCGTTTGGCCGGCGATGAGCTTGGATCGTCGTCATAATATCCGATTTGCACTCGGTACGAGATATCGTCTGGAGTGAACGAGCTCACGCCCGTTGCCGACACGTCGTTGCTGACTTCCGCATTGTTGAGCAGCACCGACCCGTCCGATGCTGTAGTGAAGGTCTCATCCAAGCTGGCATTGCCAGTGTTTGATGCGGTCGACGGTAGCAGTTTCTTATAGTCCTTGCTTGCTTCCGCTTCGCGCAGGAAACTCAATGCCACTTCGAGTCCAGATTCGGCGGCATACCCGACTTGCGCGTTCTCCTTATTATTCCTGTACGGCAATGCTTGCGAAAGCAGTATGGTCATTACCAGTGCCGACGTGGTGAGCACCACCATTACGAACAGTACCGCGAGCATCATGGCCGCGCCCCGCTCCCCCATGCGTTGGCGTAATCTGGCACGATACCTGCGGTTGAGTCCGGCCCACAATCCGTTCTTCATGTTCAACCTTCCCGCTTTCGCTTACGCTTGCCCGTTGATGGCGTCGAACATGGAGAACATCGGCATGTACAATGCCACCACCATGAAGCCAACCACGCTACCGAGCACCAGAATCATCAACGGTTCCAGCAACGAAGTGAGCTGTTTGGCGATGGATTGCGCTTCTTCGTCATACGCTTTGCCCGCGCTGGCGAGCATCTGGTCGATGGCGCCGGAATCCTCACCGATCGCCGCCATCTGCACCATCATGTTCGGGAACACTTTTTCGGTACCCATACTGTCCGCCAGCCTATAGCCGCGTTCCACGAGTCGAGACACTCGTTTGGATGCTTCGTCGATTACATAATTGCCGGATGTGGATCCGACAATGTCAAGCGCCTGCAGAATGGGCACGCCCGAAGCGAGCATGGATGCGAAATTGTTGCAGAATCGCGCCAATGCCACATTGGTGGTCAGTTTGCCGAACACGGGCGCCTTCAACGTGAACGGATCCCACCAGGTACGAATGATGTCTTTGTTGCGATTGCGCTTCCAAAACATGACGAACGCCACCGCGCACACAATGATCACGGGAATGCCAACCGGTGCGGCCTTGCCCATATCAACCATGATCTGCGTGACCCATGGCAGTTCCGCGCCCATCGACGCATACATGCTGTCGAACATGGGCACGATGGTCAGCAGCATCACGCCCACCAGCAGCACAGCAATGCCGAGCACCACCACCGGGTAAGCCAGTGCGCCTTTGATCTGACCTTGCAAACGCACGTCCGCTTCAAAGCTGTCGGCCACGGTAATCAGGGATTTGTCAAGGAAGCCGCCGGTTTCGCCGGCCCGCACCATGTTGATCATAATGGGCGGAAACAGATGGTCGGGATTATTGTCCATTGCTTCGGAAAACGATGATCCCGCCTCAACCTGCTGCATGCAGTCACGTACCGCATTGCGCAGTTTCACATTTCCGATTTGTTCAGTAACGATATTCAGTGCGCGAATCAGGGAGACGCCTGCCGCCACCATGGTGGCAAGCTGACGTGACATAACCGCGAAGTCTTTTTTGCTTGGATATTTTTCGAACGCTTTGATTTCAATATTAGTATTGAGACCGGTGCCTGCGTTCACGTCAACAAGTTCCGTTGGAATCAGACCGAGCTTATTCACGCGATCGATGGCCTGATCTCGCGTCTGCGCTTCGATAACGCCCTTCTGCTTGGTGCGGCCGTCAGCGGAAACACCCTTGTAACGCCACTTCTTGGTGCCGTTTTGAAATGCCACTTGCGCCTGTTCCCTGGCCATTACTCCCCCATGGAATGATTGACGAACAATAGAACGAATATGGATATGGAACAAGGTATCGGAGCGATACCTCATACGCTCCGATACCTTTAGACTCTGACTTCTGAATTCACTTAGCCTTAATTCTTCGCAGGCTTAATTTCAGAGACGGTGCCATTGGTTGAATCGTAGACAAATGTTGAAGTTGTTTTTCCATTTGAGTTCGTTCCGGTAATGATGTATCCATCACCATTTGCAGTCGTGGCGAAATGGAGCTTCACACCTTCCGTGACGGTAACCTTATTACCATCAATGTCGCAGGCACTAGTGTGAGTGCAATCCGTGCCCGGCAGAGTAGGAATCTTGCCATTGTTGGCAGTGGACGCAGTTTCAACCACGAGGCTGGCGTTCTTGACGTCGGACTCGGTCTGGGAGTTCCAGGCCGACTTGCGCTGGTTCAGGTAGATCGGCACGGAGATGGCGGCGAGGATGCCGATGATGATGACCACCACGAGCAGCTCGACAAGGGTAAAGCCCTTTTCGCCCTTGGCGCGGCGGTTGAGTGCGTTGCGCACGCTCTTCATAATTGAATCCTTCTTTCCTTCGGGAAAGGTCGCCGCTCGCATCCCACGATGGAGCTTCGCGGCGTTCTTCTATCGATCGTCCCCTTGTGGGGGCTGCTGGCTCACATAACCAACAGTCCTAACTTTATCCGCATTGACATCGTTTGCAGAACCATTATTCCGGCGTCAATCGTTTTACGAGCGTTTCATTTTCGATTCATTTTCCCCTCATCCTTCATCCGCACAAAAGCGCTTTAGTTTACCCCACAACCCCCTTCACAACCATCAAGCAAATCACACTTTTTCAAGCGGACACAAAAGGTACAACACAAAACCAAAATCGTGCAACAAAAAATACAACACCACAAATAGCTTGTTTTTCAGTACAATCGCTCAGCAAATCTTTGCAGTCACGTTTTTTTGAAAAAACTGGAATAACCACCCTTTTCGGGCGTGTCGCAGGGTGCTGACGGGGCGACAAAAAACGGCTGGCTCCATAAGGAACCAGCCGTCTGCCGCAAGACCTAGCGGAACACTCAGCCACACGGAGTGAAATCGATTGCAGTTCCACCCGATTTCACATTGCGTGCGGTGAACGACGTGGACGTATTCGACGTGACCGGCTTGCCGCTCACATACGACCCCGTCACCGGCGAATAACGCACCACCCGATTGGTGCCATCCACCGTGAATAATCGCGAGGCGAACAGCGAATCATCAGACGTGCCTCCCGACTCGTTGTTCATTACCGACCCCAACACCGCGCGCGTGCTCCATGACGTGACGGACGCATCATACGGCTTCGTTTTTACCTTCACGCTGCCGTAATCGCTTACCGTACCGTTCTTCCACGTGGCGTCCTGGTACGTGATCACCACGCACTGCTTCGCACCAGAATCCCCCGGAGTGACCATGGTGATCGTATGGTTCGTGGCGTCATACTCAACACCCTCCGCGTAGCGCACATACCGGTCGAGGCTTTGCACCGACGTGGCTATTTCCGTGGAAGACCTGCTTCGTATCGCATCCGCACTGGTGGAATGCAGGTATTGCACGATCGCCGTGGTGAACATGGTGGAGACGATGGCGAAGATGAACAGCGACACCATCATCTCCACCAAGGTGACGCCGCTTTCACCGCGCGCCATACGTTGCGCGACGGCGCGAATACGCAGTTTTCCGCTTGTTGTTCCGCTCATTGCAACCCCTCACTAGATGATGAGCTTGTTGTCGACACCAATATCCAGCAGTTCCGACGTGGTGTACAGGCAGGTTTTGCCCTGATGCATGTTGTCGTCCCATGTGACGCCCACCACCACGCGGATCATGGGCATATACGTGTGCGCACCGAACGTGAACGCGCCCGATACCGTTTTGCCCGGATCCAGAATGTCGGCCGTGGCGCTTGTTGAGGTATTGGCCGTATAGCTCGTTGCGGAACTACGGGAAATGCCCAGCTGAGATGCGGTCTTGCACGAGATCTCGCCGCTGGCACGGAAACAGCGCTCCACCACCGTGTTCACCGTATATTCGGTATGCTTGGCGTCCTTGCCCGCAGTGGCACGAACCGGCTGAATATACTTGCTCTTGTCTGGATCAGGCGAACTGGTATAGCTCAGATCCGCCAATTGCGACGCGATGGCGCCAACGTCGGAAAGATTCTTCTGCGCGGCGGTGACGGACGTTTCCCCCATGCCTTTGATGAGTTCATCGAGATATTGGTTGGCGTCTACATTGGCGATCTGCGCACGCATTCTTTCCATGCCGTCGTCGCCCAGCGACACGGCGGTGGACCGCTGCTGCTGCGCATATGACGTGCGAATGGCCGTAATGGCGAACTGTGCGGCGGCAAGTCCCGTAATGCTCAACACCACGATCGCCACCAGCACTTCCACCAACGTGAAGCCGGACTCGCCACGTTTTGGCAATCGATTGACGCGACTCGCCGCAACCCCTGAATCGGGGGCGTCTCCCGCTGTGCGCAAGCTGTACTCCATGAGCAGCTCCTTCACAAGATGCCACCCCATCATTGGAAGCGGCAGGAATTCGGCACGCAACCAAACGCGGTGCCATAAACATGAGTTACTGTATCACGATATTCTGCCAACGTTTTCACAGCAACATATTTCTCAAAAAACTTTGCCCCGATTAGCTTTTACCTGTTTTTGCGGCTACAATGCTGATTTAGCAGTACACAATACTGCAATCGTTGTAGCTCACATGACTTCGAACAACTGAACATCAGCCACCCCACAAATGCTGCCGTTTGCTTGGGGTTTCATGTTATGCCGTATGACAGGCGCATAAGCGCGCATGCGGTGCAGGAGGTCATTATGAGCGACGCCGGTTCGGGAGGCCGTTTCCCCTTCCTCAGGCGAAACAAAAACAGCGACACGCCGAACGCTTTCCCGCAAAGTATGGATCCGATCGCGCCGACGACCGGCGAGATCCATCAGGTGTTCGCGCCGAGCACACCACGCCATGCGGCAACGACAAGCGACGTCACCGGAGATTTTCCCGCCATGCCAACGTCCACCGAAGGCATGGACGAACAGACCGAACGCCAATATGCCATGGCGTTGGCGCAAGGCATGAGCCTGCCGTTCGTGGACCTCAACGAATACCAGATCGACAAAGAAGTCATCAGCATGGTTCCCGACGATCTGTGCCGACGCAACCAGCTTCTGCCGCTTTCCATCGTCAACGGGCGCATCGCCGTAGCCATGGCGAATCCGAAAAATTTCGCCGCGGTAGACGATGTTTCCGCAACAACCGGCATGCCCGTCATCGCCATGGTCGCCATGCCATCGCAGGTACGCGACTGCATCAACCGGTTCCTGCGCGCCAATGCGGAGTTGACCGAACTATCGCACGAGATCGCCGCGACCGCGAAAAAAGAAGTCGACCTTGAACAAGACGACAGCGAAGACGCCTCCCCCGTGGCACGCTTCGTAAGTCTGCTCATCAACCAGGCCATCGACGACCACTGCTCCGATATCCATATCGAACCGCAGGAAGACGGTCTGCTCGTACGCTACCGCATCGACGGCGTGTTGCATATCTTCCAAAAAGCGCCACGCGCCATGACCCAAGGTGTGATCAGCCGCATTAAGGTCATGGCCGAAATGGATATCGGCGAGCGCCGCAAGCCGCAGGATGGCCGTATTACCGTACGTCACAACGGTCAGAAGGTTGATCTTCGCGTGGCGGCATTGCCTACGGTGTGGGGCGAGAAAATCGTCATGCGTATTTTGAGCACGCCTTCGGGCAATCTCAAAGTGGAGGATCTGAATTTCAGCGAACGCAATTTCGATGTGTTTTCCAAAGCGTACAACCGCCCGTACGGCATGGTGTTGGTGACTGGTCCGACCGGTTCGGGTAAGTCGACCACGTTGTATGCGACGTTGGGCGATGTGGCCCGCCCGGAAATCAACATCATCACGGTTGAAGACCCTGTGGAATTCCGCATGGAGGGCATCAATCAGGTGCAGGTGAACAATAAGGCGGGTATGACCTTTGCCGCCGCGTTGCGTTCGATTCTTCGTGCCGACCCTGATGTGGTGCTGATCGGTGAGATTCGAGACGAGGAGACGGCGACCATTGCGATCGAGGCTTCGCTGACGGGCCATTTGGTGCTGTCCACGTTGCACACCAATGATGCTCCGAGTGCGGTGACGCGTTTGACGGAAATGGGCGTGGAACCGTTTTTGGTGAGCTCGTCGCTGGCTGCGGTGATGGCGCAGCGTCTGGCGAGGCGCCTGTGCAAGAAATGCCGGAAGGCCGATACGGCCACTCCCGTGGAGTTGAAGATGATGGGTGTGCCATATACGCCCGGCTCTCCGTTGCCGACCGTGTACCGTGCGATGGGTTGCCGTGAATGTTCCAACACCGGATATCACGGGCGTGTGGCCATTCAGCAGGTAATGGGCGTGGACACGCAGATGGAGGATTTGATCGCGCGTGGCGCCACGTCGCTGGAAATCGAGCAGGCGGCCAAGTCGAAAGGCATGACATCGCTTCGTGAGGATGGCTGGCAGAAGGTTCTGCAAGGCATTACTTCCGTGGATGAAGTGCTTCGCGTGACCGTGTAGTTGTGTAATCGTGTGACTGCGTTTTCAACATACATAAAGGACAATGATGACCAATATTGAACAGCAACCCGAGCTGAAAACCGAAATGAACACCGCGACGGATCCCGATGCGCAGCCGACTTGGGATGCGAACACCGATTTGTCTGGTTTGAAAGGTGTGACCATTCCCAGTACCGCTCCTTCATTCAACGAGGATCCGCGTAGGGGACGCCATTGGTCGCCCGACAATGCGATTCAGGCTGACGATGACAGTTTGCGCAATATTTTCGCGTCGCTTGACGCCATACCCGCGTTGCGGCATGGTTCCGGTACCGTTCCCGACCCCATGCCTAAGGCCGCGGTCGAGCAACAGCCGGCGGCCGAGCCTCAACAGAGCGCACAGCGGCAGCCTATGCAACAGTCAGCTGCCCCGCAAGCCGTTGCATCACAATCTGTAGCGGAACCGCAGCCCGCTCCGACACGGCCTGCGGAAACACCGCTCATTGCAGAACAACAGGAACTCTCCTACGACACCGCTTTTCCGGAAACCCCGGAAAACGAAGCCGTGGATCAGCAGAATCTGCAATTCGACGATGACGTGACGGAAGTCACCCCTGCATTCGAGTATCATGGACCGATCCAGCAAATCGACGGCGATCCGCCATCATTCATTCCAGGCGGCACGCCGTTCGCGCAACAGCCGGACGACTATGCGGCGTACGAGGAGAACACGCAGACCATGCAGCCTTCCGCCATCAACCATATTGCGCAGCCTGCGCCCGCTGCCAGACCGCAACCCAATATGAACAACAGGCTAATCGTGGATTTCATAGTGCCCGAAACCAATGATTCCGACGAGGACGCTGTTCCCGGACAACGCAGAATCAAAGCGCACCAGGTCAAAGAAACATTGCATGCCGAACATCCCGATGCGGATCCGGAATTCGTGGCTGCCATATGCCAGCTGGTGGAATTGAACGCGTCCGATCTTCATCTGGTGGTCAACGATCCGCCAATGCTGCGCGTGGATGGCAAGCTGCGCCCCGCCAAAGGGCTGAGCGTGTGGAACAAGGACCGCACGTATGAAGCCATCAAAGTGATGACCAACGAGCTGGAGATGGAACGGTTCAAAGACGATTTGGAACTTGATATTTCATTCTCCATCGGCGATCTGCTGCGATTCCGCGTCAACGTATACCGCGACCGTTTGGGCGTGTGCGCGGCATTACGAACCATTCCCACGGAAATCAAAACCGCGCAGGAGCTTGGTCTCGACCCGCATATCGCCGATCTGGCGTTACTGCCGCGTGGACTCGTGCTCGTATGCGGTCCGACCGGCTCCGGCAAATCCACCACGCTCGCCGCGATTGTCGACAGAGCGAATGCCGAACGCGCCGACCATATCATCACCATTGAAGACCCGATCGAATTCGTGCATCAACACAAGCGTTGCGTGATGAGCCAGCGTGAAGTGGGCACCGACACCAAAAGTTTCGCGGAAGCGCTTAAACGCGCGCTTCGTGAAGATCCCGACATTATCGAAGTGGGCGAGCTTCGAGACCTCGAAACCATTTCCACCGCGTTGACCGCCGTGGAAACCGGCCACTTGGTGTTCGCCACCCTGCACACGCAGGACGCCGGTTCGACCGTGGACCGTCTGATCGACGTGTACCCGGAAAATCAGCAGCAGCAGATTCGCGTGCAGGTGGCCTCCACTCTGCGCGCGGTGGTCGTGCAAACCCTGATTTCACGTGCCAGCGGGCATGGCCGCGCTCCTGCCACCGAAGTGATGATCAACACTCCGGCCGTGGCCGCGTTGATTCGCGGAGGCAAGGCGCATCAGATTCGTACCGTGCTGCAATCCGGCGAAAAGGAAGGCATGCATACGCTTGACCAAGATCTGGCGAGACTCGTCAACAAGGGCGTCATCACCTTCGAAGACGCTCTTGCCAAGGTGCAGGTCCTCGAGGAATTCGAAAAACTCTGCGGCGCCCGCTCCTCCTTCTGACCTCGCCGTACCCATACACCATCTTTACACCTATCATGAGCAACACAGCAGAAACACCAACCATCATCCAGCCCGACGTTTCGGCGAACCGCGCGACGAACCTTCGAAAAAGACTCTTCACCTGGTTCGCCGAACAACGGCTGCACTGCATTGTCTTCATCGCCTACGTGACAGTGACCGTCACCGTGTCGTGTTTTCACGAACCATGGTTTGATGAGGCGCAAGCCTGGCTGATCGCACGTGATTGCTCATGGAAGGAACTGCTTACCGTACGCACCCATTACGAAGGACACCCACCTCTTTGGTGGATGCTGCTTGCCATTCCCGCCAAACTTGGCATGCCTTACGAAATAGGATTGAAATCCCTCAATCTTATGTGCGCCGCGCTGATGATCTGGCTTTTGGAATTCAAAACGAAACTACCCGAATTACTAAAGGTAATACTGCCATTTTCCTATTTTCTTTGCTACCAGTATGGCGTAACTTCCAGACCATATGCGCTTATGATCGCCGCAATGCTGCTCATAGCCATCAATTGGAACAACCGCAACACCAAGCCATGGCCAGTCATACTCAGCATGATGCTGCTATGCGCCACGAGCTCTTACGGATTGGCAATCGCCGGCATGCTTGCCTTGAATTGGACGATTCAATTTCTCTGCGGCGAACGCTCGCTTATAAAAAACAAGCAGCGTTTCGCGGGACTTGTTCTGCTACTGGTATTCGCCATCATACTGCTCCTCAACGTACTCCCCGCACCCGGCACATACCACGGTGACTTTGACATACATGGCACTGCAACAACATCACCCGCATGGGTTTCCGTATTCAACACCTGGCTGGTAATGCCTTCCGAGACGTTGTTCACTTCAACCCTGTCGGATGGCAATATGCAGTTCATCGCTCTCACGCCAAGCGAGCTGTTTATGCCGTGCGTAATGTCATGCCTGATGTGGTGTTTTCTTATTCAGATTTGCCTACGCCGGAAAACCGCATCATTGCTGCTCACCACATACTTGGGTATAAGCGTTGCGTTCACCGCGCATCTTTCCATGCATCATGCGGGAATCATCTTGGGATTCTTCATCGCCATTCTCGCCATCGATTGCGATATCGAAAAAATCAATTCCAACGATTGGCCTCAGTGGATCCGTAATCTCAACAACCGTGTTATGACTCTTCTTGGACCGAAGAAAACGGAACGGTATCTCCGTTTCTTCAAAATCCTCGGTCTTATCTTCATGCTTGTCAGCGTGTATTGGACGGCAAGCGCCAGTATTTGCGATATTCGGTACGACTATTCGTCTTCCCGGGCGGTAGCGTCTTTTATCAAAACCAACCATTTGGAGCAATACCGTTGGATGGCAGGCTGGACACGCGTCAGCAAGAACGACACCGCTTCCAATCCAGAAATCAACAAAATCATCGACAAAGGCGGATATTGCGGCGGCACCGACTGCATCGACTACACTTCTTGGTACGGCAGCACCCTTATCGATTCAGCCCCTTACTTCGACCATACGCTTCTTGCCAATGCATACAAGGGACGAAGCTATTCGTCGTGGGAATGGTGCGTTGACCCCTATGCGGGAAAGAAAGACATCGAAACATGGAAATCGTGGGGCGAACCCGAATTCTACGACACTCTGTATCAGCCATTTTTCTTCTCCGACCTTGGTTACGACAGAAACCATTACACGAAAATCAAAATCGCCGAAACCAAGACACCTTGGAAAAGCACATGGTCGGAAGGCGCCTGCGAAATTTACGTGCGCAACGACATTTACGAGAACGTATTGCATTCGCCCGATCCTGGAATCGACTGGCCCGACGGCGCAACGCGCAGATAACAAGTGGACCGGCATCCAACTGGAACGTGTCGATTGTTCGTTTATGCAAAACGTGCCACTGTCAGCACCTTTGTATAGGTTAGATATGTTATGTACATGCAGGGGGGCTTCCGGCGAAAGCGGAAGCTGAGATAGGCAAATGCCTGACCCTTTGAACCTGTTGGTTAGGACCAACGTAGGGAGCAGACAATGGGCGATGACTCATATGCAGCTGCATTGCGTGAACAGATTGCGCAGGCAGTAAACGACGTACGCGAAACCACACCTTTGGCACAGTCGTTCACCAATTTCGTAACGATGAATCTTGTGGCCAACGCGCAGCTGGCCGCCGGCGGCACCGCAGCCATGAGCTTCCTGCCTGACGACGTGATCGACACCGCGGAAATCGCCGGATCGAACTACATCAATGTGGGCACACTCCTGCCGTTCTTCAAGGACGCGCTACCGGAAATCGCCTACAAACTGCACAAGAACGGCAAGACGTGGGTACTTGATCCGGTCGCCGCGGGCATCGGCAAAACCCGTACCGCCATTCTCGAATCGTTCCGCACATACCCGCCGACCATTGTGCGCGGCAATGCGAGCGAAATCATCGCGCTCGATGCGATGTGGGGTTTGGCACAGCATGATTCCACCGTTCCCGGCACTCGCCCGGCAGGCGTGGAAGCCGTCGACGAAGTCGATTCCGCCGTTGACGCGGCCAAACGAGTGGCTCGTCATCTTGCGAAATACTCCCCTGTTGGAGCCGGCGCGGTGGCCGTTTCCGGAGCAGTCGATCTGGTGACTGACGGCGAGCGCGTGTTCCGTTTGCCCGGCGGCAGCGCGATGATGACGAAGATCACCGGCGCCGGCTGTTCGCTCGGCGGCGTTACCGCAACGTATCTGGCCGTGGCCGAACCGCTTGTCGCCGCGATTTCGGCATCATTGCTGTATAACAGGGCTTCCGAAATCGCCGAAGCGAAATCGTCCGGTCCCGGATCTTTCCAAGTGGCGCTGCTTGACGCGCTTTGGAACGTCACCGCCGAGGAAGTCGCCGCTTCCGAAATCATCATCGACTAGGCTTTGCCGAACCCTGCATGGTATTCGGCATATCATGCAGGGTTCGGCAATTGCGTATGTGGAAAATATGGACGATTGCCGGTTCACATTGTAGGCTTTCTGAATCACTTACCGAGAAGGGTTGATTATATGAACAATTCTTCATATGCATCGATGCACGATACATTCGATATGAGCGCCTACTTTGTGGTCGGCCCGCAGGATTGCAAGAGCCGTACTATTACCAGTGTGATTGAGGATGCGTTGCGCGGGGGTGCAACGTTCATCCAGCTGCGAGCCAAGAACACCGACGCAAAAGACATCACCAGCATGGCACGCGATATCGCGCAGGTTATCGAGAACAACGGCAAATCCGATTCCGTGGCGTTTGTGATCGACGATCGCGTGGATGTAGTTTGGCAGGCACGTCACAAGGGCATCAAAGTTGACGGCGTGCATATTGGGCAAACCGACTTGGAACCGCAGGAAGCCCGCGCGTTGCTTGGGGAAGATGCCATTGTGGGCTTGTCTGCCGAAACGGAAAGCCTGGTGAAGCTGATCAACGAGCTGCCTGCCGGCTGCATCGACTACATCGGGGCCGGCCCGTTGCACGTGTCCACTACCAAGCCGGAAGCTTCCGTTGGTGGCAACGATGGTTCCGGGCATACGCTCGACGAGGCGCAGATCAATGCGATCTGCGATGCGAGTGATTTTCCGGTTGTGGTCGGCGGTGGAGTGACCGCCAACGATATGGAGATGCTCGCACATTCGAAGGCGGCCGGCTGGTTTGTGGTGTCGGCCATTGCCGGCGCAAGCGATCCGGAAGAGGCGACCCGCAATATGGTTTCGCGATGGAAGGCAGTGCGCGGTGATGCAAAGCATGGGCACGTACTGCGCAAATAGCAATCACGGATCACGAATATTTCAGAACTTCGCATCATAAGCAAGCAAAAGCAAGTAAGGAGTCATTCATGACCAGCACTTTGGCACCGGTATTGAGCATCGCGGGATCGGATTCCTCCGGTGGTGCCGGCATTCAGGCGGATTTGAAAACCATGCTTGCCAATGGCGTGTTCGGTATGACCGCCATCGCGGCGCTGACCGCGCAGAACACCACAGGCGTGACCATGGTCACGAACACTCCTCCGGAAATGCTCGCCGCGCAAATCGACGCAGTATTTGAAGATATTCCGCCGGTCGCGGTGAAGATCGGCATGGTGTCGAGCGTGGAGCTCATCAACGTGATCGCCGACCGTCTGATTGCGCATGATGCCACGAATATTGTGCTTGATCCGGTGATGGTGGCAACATCCGGTGCGAAGCTTATCGAAGGCGACGCGATTGCGGCACTGACTTCCAAGCTGTTCCCGCTGGCCACCGTCATCACGCCGAATATGCCGGAGACCCAGGCGCTGTGCGAGCTGGCCGTCGAACAGGGTGCCGACGCGATCGACTACGAGAATGGCGAAAGCATCTCCAGTGAGAACGACATGGTGACGGCAGGCCATATGCTCGCCGGCCATTTCGGCTGCGCGGTGCTCGTCAAAGGCGGTCATGGCACGCAGGATGCCAGCGATGTGCTCGTTGAACCGAGCGGCAAAGTCACTTGGTTCCGCGCGCGTCGTATCAATAATCCGAACACGCATGGCACCGGATGCACGCTGTCTTCGGCGATCGCATCGCATCTGGCGCTTGGCGAGACATTGCCGGAAGCCGTCGATAGTGCAAAACTGTATCTGACGGGCGCCTTGGAGGCGCAGCTTGACCTCGGTCACGGATCCGGACCGATGGATCACGCTTGGAAATGGCGCTGACAGCCAAATCCGCACCAGCCAATCCAAGTCGTATCAGGCCGATAGGAACGCAACGAAAGGAACGAACATGACCCTTGATCGCAATGCGGAAAAGCAGGAAGTGCCGATCAACCCGGAAACCGGCAAACCGTATATCAACACGCTTGCCGCAGTCGCCATCTCCCCCGCCGGCGCAAGCCCTGAAAAGTCCACGTACGTGGCGCAGGCGGTCGACGTGATCCGTCAATCCGGATTGCCGAGTGAAACCAACGCCATGTTCACCAACATCGAAGGCGACATCGACGACGTGCTCAAGGTGATTCGCGACGCCACCATGAAGCTGGCTGGCCAGGGCTATCGCACCGACGTGGTGATCCGTCTCGACATTCGCCCGGGTTTCGAAGGTCAGATCCACGCCAAGCAGGCACTTGTGGACGAAATCCTGTCGGAATAAATCAGGCAATAAACTGTTAGATCGTCAGAAAAATCGAAAAGCGCGCTATTTATAAGGAATGGCGCGCTTTTCTTATTGATTTGGGTATAGTGTAGCGAATATGACTACGATGAAGGAAATTGCCGAAGCGACAGGGGTGTCCATTTCCACTGTTTCCCTGGTGCTTAACGGCAGGGATGAAGGACGTGTGAAAGCCCCTTTGGCCGCGCTCGTACGCGAGAAGGCAGACGAACTCGGCTACACGGTCAATCCTCTGGCGCGCAGCCTGCGCACTTGCCGCACGCGAATTCTCGGCTTCATCAGCGAGGAAGTTGCCACCACGCCGTACGCAGGCGGCATCATTCTGGGCGCGCAAGACGCGGCAAGCACCTACGGGTACATGATCATCACGGTCAGCACCGATGGCAGGGCGAGCGAAGAGAACGAAATCGCCACGCTGAAACGGTATGGCGTGGACGGTTTCTTCTATTCGAAGATGTCGAATCGCATTGCGAGCGTGCCAGCCTCGCTCGGCGATTATCCGGTGGTGATGGTGGATGCCACCGATGCCGACAACCAGATTCCCAGCATCGAGCCGGACGAATTCCAAATCGCCTATGATGCCACGAAACGGCTGATTCAGGCCGATTGCAAGCGTATCGCCTACATCGGATGCTCGGAAAACATGATTGCGCAGGATGGCCGTTTTGCCGGGTATCAGGCGGCATTGCAGGATTCCGGTTTCGCCTATGATCCTTCGCTGGTATGCAATGTGCTCAATAATGGTCCTGCGTTGCGTGCCGTCGACAAACTGTTTGACGAACGCAATCCCGACGGTTTCTTTTGCTTCAATGATGCGCGTGCATGGTATGTGTACGAATGTGCGGCACGCCGCGGACTGACCGTCGGCAAGGACGTTTCCATCGTCGGCGTCGACAACCACCGCGTGTTCGCCGAAACGCTGGAACCGCAGCTGACCACGGTGGAACTGCCCCACTATGAGATGGGTTATTGGGCCGCATGCAAGCTTATTTCGATGATCGAACGCAAGCCCGTCGACAGTTCGTCTTGGCCGAATACCACCGCTCCCATGCCGCCGTTGGATTCGCCGATTCCTGCGAAGATCCATTGCGCGCTGATAGAAAAGGGATCGGTTCGCAGCTAAGTTTCGCGATCTAAGACCACATGAAAGGCCTGTTGACGTGTCCGTTACGACACGCCGAGAGGCCTTCTTTTTTCATCCCCCATTTCGGCTTAATTCCAACACTTCCGAAAAGCGTTGGAATTACTTACGTCAATCGATTGACGTCAATCGTTTTACGCACTATTATTTAACCATGTTCATCCACTTGGCACGGCAGCTGGGTGAATGACGGCATAACACAACATCGGCACACAACCGAGGTGCCGCGCGGCAGCGGCACAAACAAAGAGAAACAGAGAAACAACAACATGGCAAGTACAACTCGATCTGCATGGAAGAATCCTTCCTACCTGCAGAGCTCCTTCGGCATCTTCATGTTCTTCTGCTCGTGGGGCATCTGGTGGTCCTTCTTCTCCCGCTGGCTTACCGACCCGGCCCACGGTCTGGGCATGACCTCCGCCGAGCAGGGCCAGATCTACTCCATCAACTCCCTGGCAACCCTGGTCATCATGTTCGCCTACGGCGCCATCCAGGACCAACTGGGCATCAAGCGTAAGCTCGTGATCTTCGTCTCCGCCATCGCAGCGCTCGTCGGCCCGTTCGTGCAGTTCGTGTATGCCCCGATGCTGACAGCCGGCGGCACCACCCGTTTCATCGGCGTGCTCATCGGCTCCATCGTGCTGTCCGCAGGTTTCATGGCCGGCTGCTCCCTGTTCGAGGCACTCACCGAACGCTACTCCCGCAAGTTCGGCTTCGAATACGGCCAGTCCCGAGCTTGGGGCTCATTCGGCTACGCCATCGTGGCGCTGTGTGCAGGCTTCCTGTTCAATATCAACCCGCTGCTGAACTTCTGGGTCGGCTCCATCTGCGGCCTCGGCATGCTGTGCATCTACGCTTTCTGGGTTCCGGCCGAGCAGAAGGAAGAGCTCAAGAAGGAAGCTGATCCGAACGCGGCTCCGACCAACCCGTCCTTCAAGGAAATGATTTCCGTTCTGAAGATGCCGACCCTGTGGGTGCTCATCGTTTTCATGCTGTTCACCAACACCTTCTACACCGTGTTCGATCAGCAGATGTTCCCGAACTACTACGCTTCCCTCTTCTCCACCACTGAAATCGGCAACGCCACCTATGGCACCCTGAACTCCTTCCAGGTGTTCCTCGAGTCCGCCATGATGGGTGTCGTTCCGATCATCATGAAGAAGATCGGCGTGCGCAACTCCCTGCTGCTCGGTGCAACCGTGATGTTCCTGCGCATCGGCCTGTGCGGCGTGTTCCACGATCCGGTCAGCGTCTCCATCGTCAAGCTGTTCCACTCCATCGAGGTTCCGCTGTTCTGCCTGCCGGCATTCCGCTACTTCACCCTGCACTTCGACACCAAGCTGTCGGCAACCCTGTACATGGTGGGCTTCCAGATCGCTTCCCAGATCGGCCAGGTGATCTTCTCCACCCCGATGGGCGCCCTGCATGACGCCATGGGCGATCGCCCGACCTTCTTCACCATCTCCGGCATCGTGCTGGCAGCCCTGATCTACGGCTTCTTCGTGATCAAGAAGGACGACCAGGAAGTCGGCGGTGATCCGTTCTACACCGACAAGCAGCTCAAGGCCCAGGCCGCTGCAGAAGCGAATGCCTGAACGCAATCGCAAGTCCAGCCAAGAACATAACTGAATCGTGCTGCTCGAAGCGTTTCCCCTTTTTCCGCTTCGGGCAGCATTCTTACAACTTTTACTCAAAACTCAATAAGCAGCAATTCAACAATCACAAGAAAGGCTATTCAACGATGACTGGCTTCACCCCGGACGCACCCGTCCTTCACGAAATCAAGAACCACAGCGAAGCCCTGGCACAGGCGGAAGCAGGCGTTGCAGCCATGGCCGCCGAACGCAACAACCGCTGGTACCCGAAGTTCCACATCGCATCCAACGGCGGCTGGATCAACGATCCGAACGGCCTGTGCTTCTACAAGGGCCGTTGGCACGTGTTCTACCAGCTGCACCCGTACGGCACCCAGTGGGGTCCGATGCACTGGGGCCACGTCTCATCCACCGACATGCTCAACTGGAAGCGTGAGCCGATCATGTTCGCCCCGACTCTCGAAGAGGAAAAAGACGGCGTGTTCTCCGGTTCCGCAGTGATCGGCGATGACGGCGAGCTCAAGTTCTACTACACCGGCCACCGCTGGGCCAACGGCATCGACAACACCGGCGGCGACTGGCAGGTGCAGATGATCGCCGAACCAGACAACGACGAGCTGACCAGCGCCACCAAGCGCGGCATGATCATCGATTGCCCGCTCGATAAGGTCGACCACCACTACCGTGACCCGAAGGTGTGGAAGACCGGAGACAAGTGGTACATGACCTTCGGTGTCTCCTCCGCAGAAAAGCGCGGCCAGATGTGGCTGTTCTCCTCCGATGACATGGTTCGTTGGACCTACGAGCGTGTGCTGTTCGAACACCCGGATCCGAACGTCTTCATGCTTGAATGCCCGGACTTCTTCCCGATCAAGGACGCCGAGGGCAATGAGAAGTGGGTCATCGGCTTCTCCGCCATGGGCGCAAAGGCCTCCGGTTTCATGAACCGCAACGTTTCCAACGCCGGCTACATGATCGGCACGTGGACCCCGGGCGAGGCGTTCCAGCCGGAAACCGAGTTCCGTCTGTGGGATTGCGGCCACAACTATTACGCTCCGCAGTCCTTCAACGATGGCGAGCGCCAGATCGTATACGGCTGGATGAGCCCGTTCGTTGAGCCGATTCCGATGCAGGATGACGGCTGGTGCGGCAACCTGACCCTTCCGCGTGAGATCACCCTGGGCGCCGACGGCGATCTGCACACCGCTCCGGTTGTCGAAATGGAGGGCTTGCGCGAAAACACCACCGATTTCGGTGCGATCTCGCTGGACGTCAATGGCGAGCAGACCATTGCTGACGATGCCGAAGCCGTGGAAATCGAAATGACCATCGATCTCAACGCCTCCACTGCGGAACGCGCCGGTCTGAAGATTCATGCGACCGAAGATGGCGCTTACACGTATGTGGCGTTCGACGATCAGATCGGTCGTGTGGTGATCGACCGTCAGGCCGCAGCCCAGGGTGATCGTGGCTACCGTACCGCGCCGCTTTCCGCCGAGGAACTGGCTTCCGGCGAGCTCAAGCTGCGCGTGTTCGTGGATCGCGGCTGCGTGGAAGTGTATGTGAACGACGGCCGTCAGGCCATGAGCTCCTTCAGCTACGCTTCCGAAGGCCCACGAGCCATCAAACTTGTTGCCGAATCCGGCACGCTTGAGGTCAAGTCCTTGAAGCTCCACACCATGAAGTCCATCGGACTGGAGTGAAGCTGATCCAGGGCAGTAGCAAGGGGTAAAGAGTAAGGTGGGTTCCGTGTCAGGCAAGATGCGGAACCCACCTTGCGTTATGCCGCAAGTTGTGACTTACGTGTTGGTTTGAAGAACGATTTTCGTTTCAGAACGTGGTTTAGGGAGTGCTTTATACTAACACCCCGGTAATGAACTTTTCTGACCGGAACGCGGGCAGGCTCCTCACCTTACTGATTTCTCGCCACCGGTCACGTGCGCGCCCACTATGGCGCAGAAAGCAAGGTGAACGATGGCGGTTTCGCACGTTCAACGCAGGGATTCGGCAACAGGATCCATACCCTCAAACACGAGTTCGCACATGGGTTCAGGCATGGCTGCGAACACGAATTCAAAAGACGGCATTGTCGCAAAACTTCTCGAAGCTTTGTCCGCCTTTGCTCACGTTTGCAAACGCCGTATTCCCACAGTCATCGCAGTAGTGTTGCTGTTGGTGGTTTGGGAGGCGTGGGTTCGTATCGACAATGTGCCCAGCACCATGATCGCCGCGCCAAGCGAAATCGCACAGGCCACCGTCGAAACATGGTCGACGTTATGGCCTGCCACGCAAGTCACTTTGCTTGAAGGTACCGTCGGATTCCTGTTCGCCGTACTGTTCGGCATTCTCATCGGCATACTGCTGTACTGCTCATGCATTGCGAACGCCGCATTGCTCCCGTTGCTTTCAGCTGCGCAGACCATGCCGTTGATTTCCATCGCTCCCCTATTTTTGATCTGGTTCGGTTTTGAAATTTCCGGAAAAATCGTGATTGTAACGGTATTCGGCTTATTCCCGATTGCAGTGCAGACGATTCGCGGTCTTGAAGCAGTCCCCCAGTTTTATTCGGATGTTGCGCTGACTTGTGGCGCCACGAAAGCGTGGACACTGTGGCATGTGAAGCTGCGTGTGGCCGCTCGTCAGATTTATGGCGGCATCCGCGTTTCCGCCGCATACATTTTCGCCACTGCCGCCACCGCAGAATATTTGGGTGCACGCAAGGGTCTTGGCATTTGGCTACAGGCAGCATACAACTCGTTCCGCACACCGCTGATCTTCTCGGCCACGCTGGTCATCATCGCCATCACCGGCGTTCTGATGTGCCTGGTGAACCTCAGCGAACGCGTCCTGCTCGGCCCAGCTGATGCCGACGCCGATCCCGATGCAGACCAGTAAGTCAAACACGCCAAACATCATCGGCCTTCTGCAAACGCAGCATTCGCAGCATTCGCCACTCCGCATTGCATGTCGGTCACGCTGCCTACGTATAATAAAACCCGCTGTTAAGCCAATGCGTGGCAAACCGGCAATATTCCACGCCTTTCACTAGGCACCGTAAGGAATGTCGGGGGCATTGGACGAGCGGGGGCCTGAGGCCCTTCGTATCGTTTTCTGCCCGAACTCCGCTCGCAGCATATCCCTAGAAAACGATAGAGAATACAGATTCAAGGGAAATCGCTTTATGAGCATCTTCAGCAGGCATGACGCCACCGCACGTACTCACATCGCAAGCACAATAATCGCACTCTTCAGCGCAATCGCCATGTTGTTCAGCGTTACCGCATGCGGACAAAGCAACGATTCCGTAACAAGCACAGCATCTGGCAGCAGCGATCTGACCAAAGTGACCTTCATGCTGTCCTGGGCGCCCGACACCAATCATATCGGTGTATATGTGGCGAAAAACAAGGGTTATTTCAAAGAGGCAGGTCTTGACGTTGATATCGTGGCCGTGGCACAGGCCGGTGCCGAACAGGCCGTGAACAACGGCGTGGCCGACTTCGCATTGTCGAACCTCACCAACGTAAGCACGTACGCTGTTAAGGGCGCAACCATCAAGCAGGTGCTGCAGGTACAGCAGAAGCCAAGCGCCATCTGGTGTTCGCTCGCTTCCAACACTGAAATCAAATCCCCGAAGGATTTCGACGGCAAGACTTTCGCCACGTTCGGATCCAACGAATCCGATGCGGTGATCCGTCGCATGATTCAGTCGGACGGAGGTAAGGGCGAATTCGACAAGGTGACCGTCGGCACGTCCACGTTCCAAACGCTGTCCAGCAACAAGGCTGATTTCGGTGGTTTCTATGCTACTTGGGAGGGTGTGCAGGCCGACATGTACGGTCCGAAGCTCAACTGCTTTACCGAACCGGATTACGGCGTTCCCGGCAATGCCGACACTATTGGCGTGATCACCAGCGACAAGACGATTTCCAACAATCCCGAACTGGTGAAGAAGTTCGTACAAGCCACCAAGAAGGGCTACGAGTACGCATATTCGAATCCTGACGATGCGGCGAAGATCCTTGTGAAGGAAGCTCCCGACGCGAATCTCAAGCTTGATTTCGTCAAGAAAAGCATGAAAACCATTGTGGACGGCCAGTATTGGGGCGATCCCGCCAAGATCAAGGATGGTTCGTTCACGTTCGGTACGAACGACGTTGAAGGCGCCCAGCAGTATTTCGACTTCCTCGCTCAGGAAGACGCCTACACCGATTCGCATGACAAGGTGGTGACGCTCCGCAGGCCAAGGATCTCGCCACCGACGAGTTCCTGAAATAATCGGGTTTGAACGAGTAGGTTTGTAACCCGTTTAGGTGCGAATAATCGAAAATATTGGAATACGGCATCCTGCATTTTTATTTCATGCCCAACACTGCTTGCTCAGTTCGGGTTGAACATGGTTTGTGGGATGCCGCACCATTATGCGTTGCATTTGGCTTCATTGCACGAGTTTGATTAAATAAAAATATGACACGACTGATTCTTGATGTGGACACCGGTATCGACGATGCACTGGCGTTGGCATACCTTGCGACGTTCGACACTGTTGACGTGCTTGGCGTGATCGGCACGTACGGCAATGTTTCCGTCGACACTGCGGTTCGCAATACTTCGTATGTGCTGGAACGGTTGGGGCTTCGGCACATTCCAGTGATACGTGGATCGTCGCATCCTTCATGGGCTCGGTGTTTCATCCCGGATGCAGGTTGTGCGCAGTTTCACGGCACGGACGGATTGGGAGGATTCGGCCCGGCTTGCGATAGTTCGTCTTCGGATACTGCTTTTTCAGATATTTTTTCGGATAATTCCGGTTCTGATACTGTTTTTTCTCGTGATTATCGTAGTCTGATTTCCGTTGGCGGATATGCGTTGGATGATGTTCATGCGAATCCTGCGGTTGATTCGTTTGAATTGTCGCTTACTACGGATTCGGCTTCTTTTATTCATGCTGATGATTCTTCCGCCGACTCGGTTTCCGAAGGCGTGCAGTTCATTATTGATCAGGTTCGCGCTTATGGTTTCGACGTCACTGTGGTTGCGACCGGTCCGCTGACCGATATTGATGCTGCGATCGCGGCCGCACCGGATATTGCCGGCAAACTCAAACTGGTGATGATGGGCGGCACGTTGACGCAGGAAGGCAACTGTTGGGATCTGACTGCGGAAACGAACATCATTCAGGATCCGGAAGCCGCAGATCGCGTGTTCCATTCCGGTGCCGACATCACCATGGTCGGCTTGGACGTAACGCATCAATGCCTGATGGGTTCCGATGCGACCCGTGCTTGGCGTGAAGCAGCGAATGCTGACACACTTACCAGCTCGACCGCATCCCAAGTCGCTGATTCACTTGATGGTTCAGCTGGTAGTTCAAATGCAGCTTCAGCTCGAACCTCGAGCGTGGCTGCAAGCCCATCTGCTTCCGATGTGCGCGTATTCCTCGCCGACATGGCTGATTTTTCCATTGCCGCAAACCTCAAGGCCGACGCGCGACTGTTTTCACAGGGCATGCCATTGCATGATCCGCTGGCCGCCGCCGTTGCCGTGGACCCGTCGCTGGTGACCTGTATCGACCTACCAATGAAAGTCGAACTCGAAACCGGCGATTTCCACGGCACCCGAGGCCGAACCATCGGCGATCCCGCCGGACTGATCGACTCCAACGCACCCCGCATCCACGTAGCCTTCCAAGTCGACTCCTCCCGTTTCGTCCCCACCTTCACCACCCGAATCAGCACGTTGTAACAAACAAAACGGGGAGAACATTATGTTCTCCCCGCAGTTAACCTAATCAACTCAGCAAAAACTACTTTTTGACGCCGCCGAAACGACGGTCGCGGTGAATGTAGTGGTCGATCGAACGCCATAGCACGTCTCGACCGCAATCGGGGAACAGTTCCGGCACGAAATCAAGTTCGGCATATGCCGCTTCCCACGGCAGGAAGTTCGACGTGCGCTGTTCGCCGGAAGTACGAATCACCAAATCGCAATCAGGAATATCAGGATTGTACAGGTGCTCGGAAATCATTTTTTCCGTTACGCGATCGCCGGAGATCTTGCCGTCACGCACTTCCTTTGCGATTGCCGCGCAAGCATCCGCGATTTCGGCACGTCCGCCGTAATTCAGGCAGAACACCACGTCGATGGTCGTGTTGTTTTTGGTACGTTCCTGTGCTTTTTCCAATTCGTCGATAACGGATTTCCATAGTTTCGGACGTCGGCCGGACCAGCGCACGCGCACGCCCCACGCGTTCATCTGCTCCACACGACGGTGGATGATATCACGCGAGAAGCCCATCAGGAAGCGCACTTCCTGCGGGGAACGCTTCCAGTTCTCCGTGGAGAACGTATACAGCGACAGGTAGCGCACACCGGCTTCGATGGCACCTGCGATGGTGTCGAACACCACCGGTTCGGCAGCCTGATGCCCGTCGGTGCGAATCAGCCCACGCTGCTGCGCCCAACGACCATTACCGTCCATGATCACGCCGATATGGCGCGGAACCTTGTTCTTCGGAAAATCAGGAATAATCGACGGGTCAGAAAATGGTGCCGCCGGAATGTCAAGGGACTTGTAATCCACGTTCTCAAAAGCCATACCCGCTAATCTAGCAAGCGCATGGAACGAATCGGACGTTCCAAATAGTATTCACCCCATTTTTCCACCATTTGTCGGGTTTCCGGAAGCAACGCCGTACCGTCCAGCTCTCCCCAATCGCCGTCTACAAGCGCCTGCAACTGGCAGATCGCATTCCACGAAACGTCAAACGATTCACGAATATGATCGGTCAAACACATCAGGCCACCCGCAGAAATCGAAAAGAACCATGGACGATCAGCAGAAATCGGCTCCCCGCACACCACGCAGGCACGCAAACGCGGCGTCCAGCCAGCGATCGCAAGAGCACGCATCACGTAGGAATCGCCAATCGCAGCAGCCTCATGCGCATGCTTGGAAAGGGCATTCAACGCTCCCAGCACCAGCCGATACTGTGCCACGGAACGCTCCTGCTCCGTCACTACCAGCTTGTCAGCGGTTTCGCAAATCACATTCGCTGCGGTATACGCCTTGAAATCGGTGCAGATGCCTCTCGCATACGCCGACACCGACTCGGCTTGGGAAATCACATCAAGCGAACGCCCTTCCGCAATAAGCAACGAGACGCGCATGAAAGGCTCCAAACGACCTCCGAAACGCGATTTGGTTCGACGCACACCTTTGGCGACGGCTCGGATTTTGCCATGGTCACGTGTCAGCAAAGTGACGATACGATCAGCTTCGCCAAGTTTGACGGTACGCAAGACCACACCCTCGTCCTGATACAACGGCATTCACACACCTCCTTCGCCTCGACTCGTTTTCTTAACTGAACTATCTATACTTTCCGCACGTTCTCGCGCCAGCCGCACTCTCCCGCGATATCAGTAAATAAACAATCCCCAGAACGCGAACACCAACAGCACATACAGCATGGTGACCGCCGTGATCCAAAACATCACACGGCCGAACCTCGTCGACGCGAGCACCGGCTGGCGGCCACTCACAATCGCGCCTATAGCCCCCTTACGCGGTGGCCATTGTGCAAGACCACGATTCGTCGCCTCCTCGATAAGACGCACGAACACGCGGGACCACGCCCACACCACAACAACACACACCATTTGAATAACCGGCCAACTCCAATACATCATGCCCGGATCCTCGGCGGGAGCGCCACCCCACGCTAGCTTGACCACGCCCATAACCACTTCGCCCAATCCTGCACCAAACAGCACAAAAGTGGCCATGGTGGCAACGGCAAGCGTAATCAACGCATTTTTGAACACAGGTCTCAGCCCCAACACATATCGGCGTCGATGCGCATGCGCCCAAATCTTACGTACGAGCACAATCAGCCACAGCACGGCGATCACCAGCAGCAACAGCACCATGCTGGCATGCAGCACCACGAGATAAATGGTCAGCCCGCTGTTCGCCTGCAATTCCAACGGCACCGCAATCGACTGATACAAGTTGGTACCGGCCACACGCTCGCTGGTCTGCTGCAGTCCCCGCGTGATGCCGACAGCCCAACTGATTACATCATCCACGTAGGCGTCGGCGAACGGAGTGCCGCTGTTGGATTCGTCGCCGAGTCGGAGCACATGGTTGGCGATGGGGTATGTGCGCACGGTCACGTCCCAATTGCCCGCCTTATGCGCCATGTCGATGATTTTCTCCGTACCTTCCACCTGCGCGGTCATCACGTCTTTGGTGCCGTATGCCACAAGCGTGGGAATGGAATAGGCTTGGGGATTCAACGTGTCGAGGTCGAGATTGGTCAGGCCGAACAATTCCGCATCGATGTTGAACGCGCGGCGCACAATGGACTGGTATCCATCATGCGCTCCGACCAGCGCGAAATCCTGTGCGGCAAGGAATCCCAACGAATGTCGTGGCGAATACACCATTGGGCTCAGCAACACCTGGAATGCCACGTCGGGGTCTTGATCAAGCAGATATGAGGAAATCCAAGTGCTTTCGGAAGTCGCGTAAATGCCGACATTCGAAGCGTCAACGTTGTCGAGATCACGCAACATGGTGATGACCTGATCGTAAATGGCCGCGGAGCCCGGGTAATCACGGGTCGCATCGTTGGTGGACCATACCGGCTTGTCGGGCACGGCCGTCACGAAGCCTGCGGATGAGAGATCGGTGGCCATGTCTCCAAATGAGTTGTCACAGGTACCATATCCGGCACCATGCATGAACACCACGCCGGGCCGATTGTTTCCCGCGTCTTTCGGCTCTCGAATCAACACTTTGACCTGTTGTATTTCACCGGTTGACGGCTGTTTCGCCTCAATGGTGACATATCGTTGCGTCACTTCGTAATCGCCTCGTTTGGCAAGGGTTTTGCCGGAAGGATTATCGAAGGTCACTGCCGTGTCGGATGATAACGTTTCGATGGTTTGACCGGTTGGCTCGTACTTCCATGACGATGCCGTCAAATTGGATACCGACACCAGAATGCCCAGCAGGATGATGAAGATAGGCAGACTGACCATCAGCCGTCTGCCCCTCGTCCACTGACTGGATTGGCTCTCCGCGCTGGACATGACTGACTGACGTTCCTGATCTGACACGCCGTTCATTGTACCGACTCCAGCTGAAATGGCAATCGACAACCAGCAAAACCAGCGGGCGGCCGATCACAATCTGCAATCGACCGCCCGCGGTCAGCGAAATCAACAATTACCTTGCGCCACCGGCACCACCACCGGTCCTGTGGCGTTGACGGGCACCTGTCCGTCCGCTTCCATCTGCGCGGCGATCTCCTGCGCTTTGACCAGCAGCGTTTCCACAATCTGGTCTTCCGGCACGGTTTGAATGACTTTGCCCTTGATGAAAATCTGTCCCTTGCCGTTGCCGGATGCCACACCCAAATCGGCTTCACGGGCCTCGCCCGGACCGTTGACGATGCAGCCCATAACAGCCACGCGAATCGGCGCGGTCACATCCTTTAAACCTTCGGTCACCGCATTGGCCAACTGAATCACATCAACTTGGGAACGACCGCAGCTCGGGCAGGAGATAATGTCGAACTTGCGCGGACGCAATCCCATGTATTCCAGCAGCTTGCACCCGACTTTCACTTCTTCGACGGGCGGTGCCGACAGCGAAACGCGAATCGTGTCTCCAATGCCTTCAGCCAGCAGCGCACCGAATGCCAAACAGCTTTTGATGGTGCCCTGCCATGCCGGTCCAGCTTCGGTGACACCAAGATGCAACGGCCAATCACCCTTGGAAGCGAGCAGACGATACGTTTCCACCATGGTGATCACATCATGATGCTTGACGGAAATCTTGAAATCATGGAAGCCGACGTCTTCGAACATGCGCGCTTCCTTCATGGCGGACGCAACCAGTGCCTCCGGCGTCGGACCGCCATATTTCGCATACAGTTCCTTATCGAGCGAGCCCGCGTTCACGCCGATGCGCAACGAAATGCCCGCGTCCGTGGCGGCTTTGCAAATGGAAGGGCCAACCTCGTCGAATTTGCGGATGTTGCCGGGGTTCACACGCACCGCAGCGCAGCCCGCGTCAATGGCCTGGAACACGTATTTGCTTTGGAAATGAATATCGGCGATGACCGGAATCGGTGATTTCCTTACGATTTCCGGCAATGCGTCGGCATCATCCTGGCTTGGTACGGCCACGCGCACGATATCGCAGCCGGCTGCGGTCAGTTCCGCGATCTGCTGCAATGTCGCGGGAACATTGGCTGTCAGCGTATTGGTCATGGATTGCACCGAGATTGGCGCTCCCCCGCCGACTGGAACGGGACCGACCATAATACGGTGCGATTTGCGGCGCGGATGCAGCGGGCTTTCGCTAATGGCTGCCTCACCGGTTTTACGGAACGGCTTTTCGATTTCTGGCATACGTCAAATCCTTGCAATAACAAGGCTCCCGACTTAGGGAGCCTTGCGTCACTTACGTTTCGTCTGTTTGTTTTGTTTCGTTTTCCGTTACTTGTTTATCAGGTCGTCGGCTCGACGACGGGCTTCCAGCTCGAGTTGGCTCATTTCCTCCACGGAAGCGAATAGCGGATTGCCGCGCAGTTCCGCATCCATTTCGTCCAACACTTCCTTGACGGTATCGACGATGCCGAGATATGGCAAGCGATGTTCGAGGAAGGCGTGAACGGCCTGTTCGTTGGCAGCATTCAGCACGGCCGTATGCTTTTCGGAAGCTTCCAAGCAATGTCGAGCCAAGCTCACTGCGGGGAATGCCTCATCGTCAAGCGGTTCGAACGTCCACATGGCGGCTTTCGTCCAATCACAGGCCGCTGCGATGTTGCCAAGTCGTTCGGGAGCCGATAGGCCAAGCGCGATCGGCAGACGCATATCAGGCGGTGAAGCCTGTGCGATGGTGGCGCCATCGCGGAATTCCACCATGGAATGCACGATGGATTGCGGGTGCACGGTCACGTCGATACGGCTCGGAGGCACGTCGAACAGACGGCTCGCTTCGATGACTTCAAGCCCCTTGTTCATCAACGTGGACGAGTTGATGGTCACCACCGGACCCATATTCCAAGTAGGGTGGTTCAACGCCTGTTCAGGCGTGATGTCGGTCATCTGCTCGCGTTTCCAACCGCGGAACGGACCTCCGGAAGCGGTGACCACGAGTTTCGACACTTCACCGTGCGTGCCCGAACGCAACGATTGCCAGATGGCGGAATGTTCGGAATCAACCGGATTGATCTGCTGCGCACGAACCTGTGCGTCGAACAGCAGATGACCGCCGGCCACAACGGATTCCTTGTTGGCGAGCGCCAGCTGCGATCCTGCCTGCAGTGCCGCAATCGAAGGTTCAAGGCCGATGGATCCGGTAATGCCGTTCAACACCACGTCGGCACCGGATCCGGCCATGGCGATTACCGCTTCCGGCCCGGCCATGATTTCCACATGGCTTGCGCCGGCTTGGTTTAGCGCATCTTGGAGCGCATGGACCGCGTTTGTGTTGAAGATGGCGACTTTCGAAACGTGAAATTGGACCGCCTGTTGGGCCAGAAGTTCCACGTGGGAGCCGCCTGCCGCAAGTCCGACCACGTTGAAACGGTCGAGATGGCGGGAGATGACGTCAAGTCCTTGGGTGCCGATGGATCCGGTGGATCCCAGAATGACTACGGTTGAGGTTTGCATGGGTTATGCGTGTGCTCCGTATTTGTTTTGGATTATTCGTGTGAACGCGAAAACAGGCTGACGGTCACGTCAGCCTGTTCAGTGCGATTGCCTATTCAAAAGAGGGGAACGACAGGTCGGGAATATCGACATCCAGATTGCTGTTGGATGCTTCGAACATCGGATTGGTTGCCGGCTTGGTTTCGTTCTTCTTCTCTTCCTCTGCCGGTTTCGCCGGTTCAACGGGAGTTGCCGTTGTCGAGTGATCTGCGGAGGTTGCTGGTTCCAGCGTGAAGGAGGGTGGGACGGTCGGCAAGGTTCCGAGATTAATCGAGTCGGTATTGACCTGCGGAAGGTTCGGCGTCGACAGGCTTGGCATGCGCGGGGTGAACGTGTCTTCGACCGGATCGGGAGCGTCGATGTTCTGGGCCATCTGCGCCAAGGCAGCCAACGAAGAATCGGGAGCGATGGTGATGCCGTGAGATTCTTCCGGCTGATGCGCGACCGAAGTGTCTGGAATCACAGGAGCCGCAGGCGCGGCCGGAGCGTCATAGCTCGGCGCGCCATCATCAGAAAGCGGATTGAACGCTTCGGTTTCCGTTCCTGCGGAAGATGGCTCCTCGGCAACCGCATTGGACGCTTTGAACAGGTGTGCCAACGACTGTTCCGGAGCCGCTGGAGCAACCGGAGCGGCCTGAGGTTCCGGCGTTACAGGAGCTGCCGGAGTTACCGGAGCCGACGGGGTGCTGATGGTTGGCTGGAACACAGGCGGAACCACGGGAGCATACGTCGGCGCAGCGGTTTGAGTGGCCGGAATGCTCACCGGGGACGTTGCAGGCGTGGTGAAAATCTCACGTTCCGCCTTATTCAAAGCGTCGAAGGAGTCAGTGCTGTTTTGAACCTGAGCGGGCTGCGCAATAGGTTCTGCGGAAACGGCTGGAACGGCGAATAACGGCGAGACCACCTGCGTCTCTTGGGATGCCAGACTGGTTGCGGGCGGATTGGCTGCGGCCATCGCGCTTTCGGAGGGCTCGCCCACGAAGTCGGCCACACGAGCATAGGATTCGAGCCTGGTCAGCAGCTGCACGCATTCGTTCAGGTAATAATCCACCTGACGCTCGTCATAGCCACGCTTGCCCTTGCGCTGGGTGAAGATCACATTCGCCACGGTCTGGGAGTTCAGATCGACAAGTTTCTTGGCATCGTCTTCCGACACTTCCTCAACGCCGAGCTCGCCAGCGGCCTTCGTCAGGCACTGATCGACGATGCGATCCACTTGCTTGCGGTCATAGCTCGGTTCCTTGCCTTCTCCTGGCTTGAAACGTTCGCCGTGCTCACGTTTGGAATGGGCGTCAAGCTGGCGGAACAGACTTTCGGTCTGCGCTTTCCACGCCACACGACCGTGCTGCGAAATCTCCCATGTGGTCTGCTTGTCCACCACGGCGCGCTCCAAACGAGCAAGGGCCGCGTCCACTTGGGCGATCACATAGCCGCCTTTGACCAAATCGAAAGAAACATTCTGAATATCATGCTGGGTGAGTTGCGCTCCCTCACCTTCGTACAGCATGTGCGCACGCTCAAGAAAAGCGTCCACCTGTTCGGAATCATACCCCCACTTGCGCTTTGAAGTACGAGCGATCCCCGATGCGTTCCTCTCGGATTCAGGTTCCTGCGCCATTGGCTATCGACCTCCTACTGCACTACTCAACGTCCTTACTCTACGTGATTGATTCGACGCTTTTGGCTTTCTTGTGGAAAATTCAGCGAATCGACACTCAAATCACACCATTTTTCACGCATTTACTATGGAAGGAACCCCTATTGGGCAGCGCGACACACGTTGAAGCTGTCGCAGGCAACGAATACTGTACAGTAGAGCTTTGCGGGCGATTAGCTCAGTTGGTTAGAGCGCCACCTTTACACGGTGGATGTCGGGGGTTCGAGTCCCTTATCGCCCACCTGCATCAACGCCTTTAATCCCAACGTTTTCAATGGTTTCAACGCTGCTACGCAGTCCATGTGCCCACGTTTTGCCCACATCCTGCGAAGCGACCTGCACCGCAGCGTCGATGGTACGAGCCACGTCATCCAGGTCGGAATCAAAGAGGTCGGCGTACACGTCCAGCGTCATGGCCGCCGACTTGTGTCCAAGCATCCGCTGCAAAGCCTTGATGTTCGCGCCGGCATGCACCGCGATGGAAGCGGCGGTATGCCGCAGGTCATGCGGCGGCAGAGGCTCCACGCCCGCCCTCCTGCACGCACTGACGAACCACGTGCGGTTCGATTTCGCCCCAGCAGCCGACTGGTTGCGCGGCGGGCGGCCAAGATGGTCACGGAAAACCCAATCGGACGGCCCCTTGCCGGCCAGCACGGGAAGCAGCGCCTCGCCCACCACGCTAGGCATCGGCACGTCACGCATCTCATGCGACTTCGGCGAGGTCTCCGACCATTCGCTGCCGATTCTCGTAACATTCCGTCGGACATGTATTCGGCGGCGTCCATAGTCCACGTCCTCCACCCTCAAGCCGCACATCTCGCCCCAACGCAGGCCGCACAGTCCAAGCACCAGCACGAGCGCCTTGCGGTCAGTCGGCTGGATACGCGCCCTGCCGGCCTCATCCGCGACGGCCAGCAGTTGCTCGACGGTGAGGTACCGGTGCAGTCTCCTGCCCTCACGCCTGGGCAATGCCAGTTCGTCGGTCGGATCCTTGGCGATGAGCCTGTTTTTGACGGCGAGATCGCAGATTCCTTTGAGCACGCCGACGATCTTGAGCACCGTGGATGGTGCCAGTTTTTCCGCCTTGCCGCTGATAAAGGACTGTAATTCACGGTGTGTGATGGAGCCTATCTGCCGTGCCGCGTATTCCGGCTCCACGTGCGTCTTCCAAGTGGCTTCGTCGGTGCGGATGGTGTTTGGCTTGAGGATCGGACGTCGTGAGTCCATCCATTCGTCGTAGATGTCGGACACCAGGGCGCGTCCGGCCGACTGGTCTACGAAGCTGCCGTCCCTTTTGGCGGCGTTGACGTGCTGGTCGCCCCACGCCTCGGCGTCCATCTTGCGGCGGAATCCTCTTTTGCCTGTGGGCGCTCCGTTCGGCTTACGGTAGCGCACCTCGTAGCGTTTGCCGCTTTTCGTCGTGTATTGGCGGATCGTGTAGGCCATGCTCGCCCCTTCGTTTGCGTGGCATCAAGTCTATCAATCCGTTGATTTTTTTCTCTGTTTTTTGCGTTTCGGCTTGCATTACTTTCATTGCTATGCTATGATAGTTATATCAAGGAAAGGAGGTGAACATGGAACCCAAGGATTGGCTGCAGCTGATCACCAGCTGGGTATCGATTGCGGTGACCATCTGGCTCGGCCTGCGCGATGACCCTCCTCCGGAAGGAAGGCACCGCAAGCGCAAGTAAAAAGGTTCCGGCTATCCCAAGTAGCCGGAACCCTCATCCAATCCTACCAAAGGGAACCGTGAGCATCATGACAAAGCAAAGGAAACTGGCCGTCACATGCATGCTGTTCGCCGTCATATCGGCCACGAGCACATTCGGCGGCATGCACATCATGGCGGCAGGATTCGCCATCGCAGCCGGCATCGCCGGCCTCTTCGCCGGATGGAGCGGACGATGACAGTCGAATACATGAGCTTCACAGAGGTCGCCGACCAGCTCGGCGTCAAGACCGGCGCCCTCGCTACCTACAAGCTCCCAGAGCCCGACGCGATCATCGGCCGCACTCGCGGATGGCTCCCCGACACCATCGACCGATGGAACGCCAGTCGTCCCGGCCGCGGAGTCGGCGGTGGCAGGCCGCGCAAGCATCCGGCGGAGTGACGTCCGCCCCGGCGCTCATCCGCGAGCGCCGGGGCGGTTTTGTTGTTGGAGGTTGGATGTTGTCAGTCTTGGATCGATGGGTGGCACTGTGCCGTGTTCAGGTATTTGATCGAGACTACATGGTGGATCTGGGTTCCTGGCATTTTTTCCTTGGCCGCGTTCCCCTTGCGTAGGGATTGCGGATAGTAGGGGCCGTCCTCTCCGCTTCTTCCGAGGCCGATGCACCAGACTGTGTTTCCCATGTAGAGGCGTATCCGGCTGTTGCCTGATTCGACCACCATGGATGCGTCGTTCAGTGCGAATGCGCTGGCTATCACGTCGGTCTTCCTCGCGAGCCATCGCGCGTCTCCGGTGGGCGCGACCCTTTTCACCGAGATCCCATGGCCGGACAGGAGGTCGGTGTACAGGCGTCGGGCGGGAAGTCTGCGGGTGCGGTTGTCGTCGGCGTAGTATTCCAGGCCGCATAGGTGGGCGAAGTTCGAGGCCTTCCATTGGATGTCCAGCGTCATCCCGTCGTCGCACGCGATTCTCGTGATCGTTCCGACGAGATTGGCGTATAGTCGGGCTGCCTTTCGGGCCTCGCCAAGCATCCGCCGCTTCGCCTCGGTCACGTTCACGCCCGGAATCCTCCCAGAAAATTAAAAGAGGGGCACCGACCAAGCACCCCTCCGAAGCCGTGTGGCTGATCTTTTTACAGTCTTCTGCATGACTAGCGTCCCGTTTGCGCGGGAAGGGTCACGGCTCCGGTTGGTCTCAACCGTCTGGCCCAGCCGTTGGGCGAGACATCCAGCTCTCGCTGATGGCGCATCGACTCGCCATCGGATGCCTGCGGCAGCCAGCCACACGCTTCGAACCCGAAACCCTGCCCACCAGCAAAGCAGGTCCGGGTCTCAAGTTCGATTGCAACGATACCCCATGACGGCGGACATTCGTCTCGCCGTGAGCGTGATCAGGACGGTATTCGCACAAAACCACCGAGCTGCCGCGACGGCGGCGGACGACCACGCAAACACGCCGAATAACAAGAAAAGCCCCTCCCCCAGCCATAGCTGAGAGAAGGGCATGTGTTGTTAAAAAACGGGTGTAAAAAATTCCACGGACACTATAATTCCGCAAATTTTTCCACACCCGAGGTTGAGTTTCCGGCGCGATGTTGAGTTTCCACTGTCAGGCGTTGCGCAGCGGATTGTAGGCGACACCGAAACCGGACGCGACGACACCGGCAGCGGTGGAAATGAAACCGCCCACCTGCGCATCACCGAACATCATGAAACCCAAACCGACGATGGACGCGGCCAGAGAAGCCACGTAGATGACGGTTCGGACCGTATCGTTGAACACCGGCCTATAGCCACCGGAATCCTTGTAGTCGTCGGAAAGATCGTCCACGACCGTCTCGACCGTGGAACGCGCATGCTCAGCCATTAATACCACCTTTCTTTCAGGCCTTGACGAGATACCAGGAGCTCTTGTCCGCTGGAGCCAGCGCGACGTAGCGCACTGCTCCGCTATACGCCGTGTACCGGCCCCAGATGTAGCCGTCCGCGACCGTGCCCCAATGGTCGAGGTTCACGGTCTGGCCGTTGGAATAGGTGGCGACCACATTGCCGGACACGCTCGGACGGTCGCGCACGTTGAGCCCGTCCACGGCCACGCGGTACGTGCCCTGCAATACGTTTGCGGCGGACGATGCCGTGGCGGACTGCGTCGGTTGGGCGGTTGGCGTCGGCGCAGTCGCGCCGGTCATCCTGTCATACCACGCCTGGGTACGAGCCATGTAGTCCGCGTTCTGAGCTCCGGCGATGGATGCCGGGCAGGCGGTCGCGGAGAAATGGCTGTGCGGGAACACGTTGACGCCCCACTGCGGGCGTCCGAGGCCGTAATGCTTGCAGAGCGCGGCCACGAGGTGCGCTCCGTTGTCCAACGTCGCTTCGGAGATGCTCCACGGGTCTGTCGAAATGTCCGCATGCTCCACGCCGATGGACGTGAGGTTCGCGTTCCAGTCGCCCGCATGCCATGCTGTATCGGTGTCCCAGACGAGCTGCGTGATTCTGCCGTCCGCTGCCACCTGATAGTGGGCGGAAGCCTCACGGGTCTGCCAGACGTTCCAGCAGTCCTTGCCGGTCAGGTTACCGCCATTATGATGCAGGACGATCTTGTCGACCTTGCATCCCTGGCGTCCCCTGGTCATGTGCGTGGAGAGGATGAGATCCTCGTCAGCCTCCAGATTCTCCCATGATTTCATATGTTTCCTCCTTTTTGATGGTTTTATGAGAAGGCGATCGCCCACATCATGACGGCCATCTCCAGCAGTCGCAGGAGCGGCAGCATGAGCAGGACGACGCAGACAAGCGTGAACGCGGCCAGAAGCAGCGTCACGACACAGGTGAGCCATACCGGCACGTCATGGCCATGCCACAGCAGCCACGCCACCGCAAGCAGCAGCACGACGAATATGACGGCCACGGACGTCAAAGCGAGCATGCTAGCCGTCATCGCCATCACCCCACAACGCCGTCAACGACATGCCTTTGAGGATGCCCACATCCTCTCCTTCCCGCCCCTAAGTCAGGAGCAAATAGAAAAGCCATCCCGAAATGGGATGGCTTTGAAGTGTGAAAATCAATGCCTGTGCGCGCCGCGATTGAACGCGATGACGAGCGCGAGCAGTAGCAGGTATGCGCCGCCAGCGATCATGAGATGCGTCATTGCCGGTCCTCCAAGTATTTTTCGGCTGCGTTGATTATCCAGCATTGCGCGTCCATTTTCTCAAGCTTCGTCAATTCGTATCTGACGGCCTCTGAATGGTCGTGTGACTGGTCGCCGTAGATCAGGCTGATGATCGTGTTTTTTATCGTGTCACGGCAGAGTTCGTCCATGCGCTCGTCGAATTTCTCGGTACGCTTGCCGAGCTGTCGGGTCTTGGCGAAATGCTGGGAAAGTGGACTGTCATACGGCAACCGTTCCGGCCGTACGTGAGCGTACAGGCCGGTGGCCAGCGCGTCCAACGCGCCCGGCCAGACTTTAAGCAGCAGGGTGATGAGGGCGCACGCGCCACCCACCCCTCCGAACCCGGCTAGGAAATTTTGCAGCACATTACATCTCCTTCCATGGAAAAGCCCCGCACGTGGCGGGGCTGTGGCTGGTTTAATACGGGTGGTCGGTGGCGGCGAACACGACCGGCAATCCGGCATTCCGCAGTATGCCCACGAGTGAACTGTCATCGAAACCACACAGGCGGGTCAGCACCGTCACGCCCTCAGGTATCGGCACAGATAAGTTACCGATGTCTATGAGATATGAGCCGCCGTCCTTTTTCTGCCACACGACGTTCGCCAGTCCATCGGGATGTGGGTCTGGCGGATACAACCAGCCACCAATCCAGTCAACATTTTCGCCGGTGACGGTTATCTCCAAGCCCTCGTCGGTGGTCTTCGATGAGGCGGTCACACCATCCGCGGTCCACGGAACGACCGGAGCATGGTCCTTCAGGGTCGGCGGATCGTAAAGATTGCGAATCCTCACGCGGCCACCCCCAAACTGAGGGCTAGTAGATTGCCGTATCCTTGGCGAAGCAGACGACGCCGACCGCCTGGAGGACAGTCCAATCGTCGGCGGAGAAGATTCCTCGGCATGCGAGCAGGACCTTCGCACCGGCGCCCATGAGCAATCCCTTGCCCCACAGGTTTCTGTTCTCCGTGATTGCCACACCGCCGCTGAACGTGACATCGTCGCTCGTCGGCTCCACACGCCCCCGCACATCCTCGATGACAGCCGAGCACATGTATCCGCCCGTCAGCGATGGAAGGACGATGTTGCCCCACAGCCGCAAGAGCTGATTGTCCTCGGTCGCCGTGTAGGTCTGCCCTTCCACGGTGCCTGGGAATGAATTGCCGTTCGATACGATGGTCTTGGTGGTTTTCGCCGGATTCCGCACGATCATCGCCGACCACCCGCCTTGACGGGGCTAGTACGGCGCGGTGCCTGCGGTGAAGAAGGCCGGGAAGCCCCCCCCCCCGACGTAAATGTCGTATGCGGGTTTCGATTCGATGGCGATATCACGGCAGGTGGTCTTGTCTTGTGCCTGCACCAGCATTCCCGTGTCCTTGTCCAAATGGAATTCCGTTTCATTCACGGTTTCGCCCAATATGGCGTAAGGCTTCCAGTCGGTGTTGCCCACGAAGAGTTTGCCGCACGTCTTGCTGACATGCCAGTCACCTTGCGTGAGACTGCCGATCTGCCACGCAGAGGAATTCAACACTACAGGGTTCGAATAGGCAAGTTTCCGTCTCATCACAATTCCTTTCCGGTCAAAAGCTTCCAATCATCCCATTCTTTGCGCCATATTTCGCGGATGCGGTCGATGAGGAAGCACATCACGTTCGCATCGTCGCCGACTGCGCCGGTGTAATACCGAAGGCCATTGTGGAGTTTTTCGGTGCGGCACCACAGGCTGCCAGTGGGAGCGGTCGAAGGCTGGTCGGGCTGCACAAGAATCTGCTTGGTGCCCAAAGCCTTGCCGCCTTCGGCGATGGCCACGTGACAGGCGTTGAAAGCGTCCTGTTTGAGGACGGTGAGGAAATTCGTGGTGTCGCTCACGAAGCTCACCGTGCCTGCATTGATGCTCGCCACGGTGGTATCCGCCGTGGAAAGCGTCAAGGATGCATCCTCGATGTGACCGTCGGCGAAGACCTTCTGCGCGGCCACCTTGACCTCGGGATGGTCGGCATAGAGTGCCTGAGCCGTGAAATCGACCGGTTTGAGCCATACGTCCACGAGTGTTTCGGCGGCGGGCGGCCATACCTGCACGCCGTCATATAGAGCGTTCAAGAAGACCGGATGTCCATCCACACCGATGACGGGTTCGCCCACTCTCGCGCCGTTCAATAGCACGACCATTGTCAGGCCTCCTGCGAACCGTCGGCTGCGGCATCCGTGGTGTCGGGCGTGGATTCGGACGTGGTCTCGGCCTTGTCCTCGCCGGTCACGTCGGACGCCTTGTCCTGCACGCTCTTCACAGCCTCGTCAATCGCCGTCAGAGCGTCATTTGCATGGGATTCCACCACGGCCTTGGATTCGCTGATGCTATCCGCAACTGATTGCACGGCATCCGCATTAGCCGACACCTGCTCGGACTGCGAAGACACCTGAGCCGTCTGCTCCGACACCTGCCGCGCCGCATCCGACACAGCCTGCATGGCATCCGCAGCCTGCACGCTCGCCGCCTGCGCACCGGCAGCCGAAGCCTGCGCCGCATTAGCCGCCTGAGCAGCCGCAGCCGACTGCGACTCCACCACGGCACGAGCACCGGTCAAATCCTCCAGAATCTGCGAAGCGACAGCCTTAGCCTGACCCTCCGGATAAAACACCATCTGACCCGGATTCGCCTTCGACATGGCCTGCGCCTCCTGCAAGCTGGACGCCAACAGGTAGGTCAACGCCGCACCAGTGTTAAGCGCCGGAGCCAAAGTATCCGAATCCACATCGACCAGGTCCGCGAACTCCACGGCCGTCGAACTGTCAGGCACGTTCACGTAGCGTCGGAACTTCCACAGGTCCGTGTCCAGTCCGACGGTGACCTCGTAGCAGAAGGTGTTGTCGGTCGGCGGAACCGTCACGGTCGCCTTGCCTTTCGTGTCGAGTGCGACTTCGAAGCTTTCCCGCACGACGATGCGTGAGTCGTTGCGGAAGCGTTCGGTTGGAATCACGCGCACGGTGGCGTTGGACAGGTCGACGATGCCGCCGGCGCTGGGTTTGCCGAAGTCGAAATTGATCTTGGTCATCCGTGTCCTCCTTTAGAACAGTGGTTTGAAAAACGGGTGGAAAACCCACAGGTCGGAACGTTTCGCCGGAACAATGCCGACTGTGGGTTTTCACAAGGTGAAAGGTGAGAAGAATGCTGTTGGGAACGTTCGTGGATGATGTCTGGTGGCCGTCCTGCGCGAGGCTCCGTGAATGCACAAGAGTGGGCTACGAATCGGCCTACCGTTGTCATATCCAGTCGAAGTGGGGTGGTGTCGAGATGGAGTCGATCACTGCATCAGATATCGAGGAATGGCTAGGCTCGTTCAAGCGGGCTGGCGCCGCACGGAAGGCTTGGGCCGTTCTGCGGGCGATACTGAGGCTCGCCTACCGGCGTGGCGTCACAGACAACGACGTGACCAGAAGGGAGATCCGTTTGCCGCATCTCCGCCGTTACGAGCCGCGGGTATTGGACGCACGCCAGGTGCGCCGCCTGTTGAAAGGCTTCTATGGCCACGCGTTGGAGGCGTGGCTGCTGGTCTCCGTATGCGCCGGATTGAGACGATGCGAGTCCGTCGGCATCGAATGGTCCGACCTGGACTTGAAGCGAGGCACGGTCACCGTCAAACGTTCCGTACAATGGGTCGCCGGCCATGAGACGGTCACCGACCCGAAAACCGACCAGAGCAGACGGACCGTGGCGCTGCCCCGATTCGCAGTCAAAAGGCTCGCGCAGTTGAAACACGGCAGGAGCGGACGGCTGGTCGGAGACCTGAACGCTAACCAGGTCGCCTCACACTACATGGCATGGTGCCGGCGGATGAAACTCCCCTGCGTGCCGCCACGCAACCTGCGCCACACTTTCGGAACACTGGCGATTGCCGCCGGCGCCGACATCTCAGTGGTCGCACGCCAGCTCGGACACAGCGACATCAAGACCACGGCCCGCTACTATCTGCGCCCGGATCTGTCGGTGCTGAAGAGTCTGCAGCGGGCATGGGAGCGGCTCATTATCGGGGTCGCATAGCTTTCCGTAACCCTGTATAATGCGAAGGGCTTCACGGTCATTCACACCGGCATGATGATGCTCGTCAAATACTCCGGCAATATCGGTAATGGCAGTTGGGATTCAGTGCAATGCGAATACGTGCTACCCGCCGAACTGCGCCCGCCCGTCGAGGTCAATGCGATGGTGTGCGTCTCCAACGGGCAGACGGCGAGAATGCTCGTCGTTAATCCGAACGGAACCATCCGATGCGCGAACATGGGAGCCGCGGGCAGCAATCAGAGCTGCGTCGGCTCGCTCTGCTATCCGATCCCATGAGGATAGTTTTCCGTAACCCAGCCGTGCCAGCTGAATTGGCAGAACACTGCATCGTTCGTTCCGGCTTCTTATGGCGCTTCTAACACCATCACGGTCAAAGACGGTCTGATTTTCGTGGACCTGTCTTCGTTCCGGAGCACTGTGCAAGTCGGCGATTACCGTGTCTGGCTGTTCGAAGCGGGCGTGAAGCCCTCTAAAACGGTCGGTCTTGGGTGCGTCGCGAACGTGGCTGGCGCAGCGTACAGCAAACAGGCGAGGTGGAACGCTGACGGGTCGGTGACGCTTATCGGAGGCTTGGGTTCGTCCGATATCGTCCAATGCTTCCCGAAGATCATTCCGGTGCCCGATGGCGTGGAATTCGTCTAGGCCGTCAGCCAACAGCCGTGCGCCGTGGAGTAGGCGGATTTCGGGTCGCCTAGCATCTGCACTGTCCCGTCACGCATGACGAGCAGGCTGAAACCGCAGGACGGGAACGATATGATGCTCTGGTCGGCGAGCGGACGGAACGCTTCTGGGATGGTCTCAGTCGCCGTCGCGTAGTTCTGCTGTCCACTGCCGGTGAACTTGACGTTGCCGTTGACCGTGACGATGCGTCCGACCCGACATAGAGTGAGGCTGTTATTAGTATACGGCGGCTTCCATTGCTGGGTTACGGAATCCCACAAAGCCCCCCTCGGCGTGAACAGGCGCACCGGCGTACCGACCGTGATGCCGTCAAGCGGGATGCGCCACAACGGCATGTACGCGTCAACCGCGCCGGACAATATCTTCCCTGACGGAATGGTCGGGTCGGCGGCAGCCGTCGCGTTAGGCGAACCCTTCAACACGACCAACTCCACCAGCTCATTACCGTTCTTGGGGTTACGATTGTAATGCGCGCAAATGATGTCATTGCGTTTCATGCCCTGCGACCCGTTGGAAATCGTCACCGATTCCGCCGACGTGATATGCCAGTCCAAACCTTGAATCGACGCGCAACCGGTACCGACCGTCGCCCTGTTGGACGAACTCATAGAACACTTGAACGCGTCGCCCCAGTCGAACACCACGTCGGACTTCGAAAACTTGGCCTGATGGATGATCGCCTTGTCCTCGCTTGAAATATGAGCCGTGCCGGCCTTGCCGTCAACCAGTTCGATGGTCACTGTCCAACCTCCTTCAACCATGCCTCAAACGATTCATCATCCTTCTGCATGAACGCCATGAAAGACGCATTGCATTGGGAACACAATTCGTAAATGTCAGGTGCCACATCATCCGCGATGCGGGTCGCCTTGCCAGCCGAATAGCGGCGCACGGTGAACCATTCACGAGCCTCCGTATCGCCAGCGGCGACGTAAGCGGTCTTGCCGCACTTGTCGCACACGTACTTCGAGTAACCGTCAGACTTCACTATCCAATCCTTTCAAACATTGAGCAGCCAAGCGAAGGCAACTGCCTCCACGTGCCGCCGAAATCCACGGAAGGGTCAACACCAGTCGTGTTCATCACCACATAGCCGACCGGGAACACGGCCTTCCCGGAAGCGCCGTCGCCGACATGCGCGCTAATGACACCATCCACGCTCACGATCGAGGAACCATCCACCCTCACGCCACCCAACACGTCCGTGGACGCCTCCGGCAGCGTGTAGGCGTTCGCGCCCCGTTCGACCGAAGCGAGCTTCGACCGCTCGCCATCGGTCATCATGCCCGACTTGGCACTGTCGGCCACGCTCTTGGCCGCATCGGCGACGTTCCTCGCATCCTCGGCGGTCTGATTCGCCTTGCCGATCTGCGCCGCGAAACCGGAAGCCGTCCTGTTCGCCGACTCGGCAGTCTGTCTGACGGAATCCAAATCCTCGGAAGCGACCTCCGCGTTGATCGTGCCGCCTGAAATCGACAGTCCACGGCCAGCCGTCAAAGACACGCCACCACCAGCCGAACCACCGGAAGACGAAGAGGAAGAACCGGAATAGTTCGCATTCGCCGACTGCACCGGCAGTCCGACCTCGAACGTCGAAGTCAAAATCCCGGAATCGATTTTCACGATCCGCTTCGTCACCACGGCGGTGACGTTGACACCGGAAGACTGATCCGCCGCAACAATCTTGTCATCCACACGCAGACCATCGCCGACCTCATCGGACAACGTCACCTCGACCGAGCCACCGGTCTGCAATTCCTGCAAATGCTTCTTCGTCTCGGATTGCAGCGTGGACAAATCCGCGTTGGAATAGTCGTATGTGGCGCATACTTCATCGGCACCAACGAATGTCTGCGTCTGACTCACCACGCCGGTCGCATCCGCGAAATAATTAACCACCAGACGGTCCTTGAGCTCCTGCGAGCCAAGGCCGATAAGATGATTCACCGCGCGACGGTTGGTTTCGGCCTTGAAATCCACCAAGTCGGAATCGATCGTGTTCATGATGGTCTGCACCGGCACGATACCAAGCAGGATCTTGTTACTGGACACCTTGAAATCAAGCCTGCGGCCACATGATGCAAGCAATGTTCGCAATCCGGTGTAGGCGTCCACATAACGTGGATTCTGAAACATCCAATTCGACAAAATGGAAGCATCGGAGGAATCGACAGTGAAAACCGTATCCAAGCCGATGCGCTTCAAAAGGTTTTTGAGGATGTCAGGCAGCTTGCCGGAGACTGTCAGGTAATCCTGATTCGCATCCGGCTGCAATATCTTCGCCGCCAACATGCCAGTCCACGATTGACCTATCCAGGTTGTCGTGGAAGTTCCTCCGGCGACGGACACGCGACGATCGACTATTCGGCCTCCAACATCACTTCCATCGAGCCAAAAATACCAGCCTTGTGAAATGTTCGGCGCGAGTACGTCATCGATGGTCAATTCGAAGTCGTTTTCGTCCGTGCCGCAAGCCCAATCCAGCGTCACCTGCGATACGCTCGCATGTGGCGTCAGCTTGCCGTCGGCGAGGATAACGTCAGCCAAGGCACACCTCCATAAACGTCGAACATGGTCAAATCGATGCCATAATTGCCGGAAACCGTCAACAGCGAATCTCCGGCCGGTATCGGCTCGAAAACAT
>ENA-ORTV01000544-ORTV01000544.1-human-gut-metagenome-genome-assembly--contig:-NODE-544-length-45526-cov-9.020585_pt1 | contig 45526 bp, 51 predicted proteins | sample MGYA00241915_ERZ509194 | MGnify/ENA primary metagenome ERZ509194 (study PRJEB26280, sample SAMEA2338810) | human gut metagenome | biome: human gut; feature: human-associated habitat; material: faeces... | reverse complement strand
AGGCAGTGCTATACACGACGGGGGAGTTCGGAGTAACGGCACTCTCGTAGCACCAACCAATCATGATCTTGTCAGTCTTGTACGAGCTGTCAATCGTGATGGTGTTTCCATTGATTGAGGAGATACCGATAGGCTCACCCACCAAACCTGCCGTAAGAGACGCAAGAACGAGCTTCTCGCGGTTCTTAGTGCCTTGAAGGTGCGGAGGTATCTCGATGGTCTTGGTCGTCGCCTGAGACGTTCTAGACACGTTTACGGGCACATCCTGAGCACAGTCGAGGAACACCACAGTATCCTGCGTGAGGTACTGCGCAGTCTTCGTATCAATACTACAAATCAGACAGTGATTACCATCTTCAGCAGCATCAAGCACTACACATACTTTATCTTCAGTATAGTGCATAGCACAGACTCTACCAGGAAGTTTCCATTCGTGGAAAGAGATCAGAGTACGTTCCTGATTATTCCAGAAGTATTCACAGACATAGACAGTGTACGGATCTTTATTACTCGTGAAGTACACGATGTTACTGTTACTGGCACATACAATATGCCTACAGGATCCCTGCATCATCTTAGGGATGTGATCCGTAAGAGACTGTGGGGTGTACACAGAAGACGTGTACGCAGACGGAGTAAGTTCTCCGACACCGAAGTAATCACCGCTAGGCTTACTAGCGTACATCAATGTCTGACCAACCACAGCAGGTCTTGCATTCGTGTCTACGTTCTCTTCAGACGTAATCACTAGCATGGCATTAGCAGGAGTAATCGCTACGTTACCCGTAGGGATCACTGCCTGATGGGTACTGGCGAACAGAATCAAGTCTTTGTTGAACTGCACGCTATGCTCAAAGCTAGCGCTACTGATACTGCCAGAAGCAACTTCAAACGGATCATCGTCAAGTACTTCAGTAACAGTGCTTCGCATGGTACGCGTCGGGTATCTAGAGGCACTCAAGCACACTCTGGAACCACTCATGAGTACCAATCTACCCATGAACGTACCAATACCCGTAATACCGTCGTACACATAAGCGGGAGTAGGGTTGTTCGCTTCATCACCAGAACCCTTACCCTCGAAGTCCACAGCCTTGATGATAATTCCGCCTTCGTTGTCAAGCGTGATCTGCACAGGCATGTTCTGAATCTTGTGCACTGAGCTTCTCTTGGAACACTCATTCCAAGAAAGCGTGCTATGATCCCACTCGTAGTACTGCATTGCAGCAGTACTCGTACCGACCTTAACGATCCAATTGTCTGCTACGCTAGGAAGAGACGCAGGGAGTTCAGAGACATTCTTAACCTTAGCTCTAGTGCTAGTGCTCGCATACGAGCCACCAGACTTATTCGTAATGCCTAGCCAGTCCCCATCCTTCTTTGAACTTCCAAGGCGAATGAAGATGTTGGAACCTTCTCTGGTAGGTTGGAGGTTACTAATCCCGTGGATCTTAGTGTAAAGTTCTTTAGCAACCCCTTCAGGGGTACTCTTAGCCGCATCGCCCGATGCGCTACCTGATGGAGTTGTGTAAGAAATATCTTGGCTGAATGCCACTCCATTGTACTTGCCCTCAATTCTAAAGGCGTACTCCTTAAGGAAGGCACCAGTCCTGATTGTAAGGTAGCCTTGGGTATCATCAAGATAGTCTGCTCCACCAATAAGCGGCTTGGGTTTCTGTTCTGTATTCAGAACCCAACCAAGGTTAGTGTTACTCGTTGCTCTGATTGCAGAGGCAGAACTAGCCTTGAAGTAATCTGTCTGACCTGAAGAGATCAAGGTCTTCATCTGCTTGTCCAACGCAAGCCATTTACCAGACGTTGTAAAGACCACCAAATTGATCTGGAGGTTACCCACTTCCATGTACTGGGACCACACCTTCGTCCAGTCAATGTCCCCATTGGACTCTAACTCAAAAGCCTTAATCAACCCCGGCCTTCTTCTAATGCCCGTAACAGGATCAGACAGCATATTCAGTTGCTCAGTAAGTTGACCATTCTGTCTTTCTCTAGGCGTCTGTTGAGAGACACCATACAACAAAGACGGATACGCCAATTCAACGATCATACTCTACCTCTTAGGTCAACAAGGATCCTAGATACGTAATCCCTGCACGGCTCTTCCACGTGCAATACTTTCTCTTCCTGAGATGTTCAGCAAGCATCTTGTTGTATGCTTCCGCCTCTCGCAGTTGCATTTCCTGCAGAACATCTTCAACACCAAAGTCCATGGTGTAAGCCTTACTAGCCGCTCTACAGGTAATCCACTGAGCTGCAGTTCTAGGAAGGTCTTCGAACTTAATGTCCTCATGAACTTTAACAACAATCTTATCTTTGAACAAGAAGGAGCCAGTATTCAAATCAAAGATGGCTCTACCTCTAAGCTCATAGTTCTCACCGTCTGCGGATTCAATGCTAATAGCATTCTCTGGAGCAGGCATATCGCCTTCACTAGACGGATACAAGGTAACAACTCTTGTATTAAACCACCAACCCTCTGCCAACAAGGTCTTACGAACAGTGTCAATGGTACTCGTAATCAAAGTAACCGTGGGGTGCTTATTCTCCACACGAGTTACAGGAGCCTCACCGAAGTAAGGCAAGATATTATTTACAGCTTCCAACAAATCCATAGGGAATCCCCTAGTGTCAGAGGATTCCCCTCTGAATTATTCAGCCTTAGATGCAGTCTGCTGTGCAGGAGCCCTGCGGGCTGCAGGCTTAGCCGCAGCCTTCGGGGCACCCTGATACCCAGGTCGGTTCACTTCGTGAACTGCGGCCTGAGTATTCTTAGCAGCAGACCAGACGCCCTTCATGTCAATGATAGTCGGCATACTGATCTCCTAGATTAACCCGCAGGTTCTTCGAACCTGCAGACAACACAAGCATCAGGACGACGAATGCCAACGTTGTACATCGTGTAGCAGTCAAGCACCTGAGCGAAGTTCTCGTTGTCCTGCCAGAGGTTCGTCGTGAAATCCTTGGCCTTGACCGTCACAAGCGTCTTGGAACGAGAGAACGTAATCATACCCGCCTCAAGGTCTTCAGCGTCGCACTGGAAGGCATCACCAAGCGGATGAGCATTCGTGTCCGTCGGCCATTCAAGAACTTCAATAACAGGAATGCCATTGAGTCGAACCATACGACGGCCAGAGTAGTCACCACCATTCACGTTATCAAACTGAACGTTGATGAGCTTCGGATGTTCAAGCAGAGCAGAATAGATCTCAGGCTTGACAATCGTCACCATATCCGCAAGCGGAACCTTGTTCTTGATAAGGTGATCAACACCCTTCTTATGAGCAAGGTTAATGGCGATAGCATTAGCTTCAAGTTCAGCCTGCGTCTTAGCATTAGCCATGAACTCACTCGTCATCTCAATACCGTCATTGATGGACGGCTTGAGGTGCGCAGGCACCGTAACCTTACGAGCCTTGATGAGCTGAATGATATGAGCATTATCATACATTTCAGCGAATTCATAGCCGTTGTTACGAGCAATCTCCATCAGACGATCAGGAGCCGTCCACTGGTCCTGCCAGTCAAAGACTTCACGAATGTACAGCACCGTATCCACAGAGAGGATCATCTTCTCGTTCGTGACTCGCTGTGCCGTCAGGGTTTCACCTGCCTTACGACCCATGACCTTGGACGAACCGATACGGTCAATGCGATACGTATTCGTTTCATTAGCAACAGAACGTTCGTTCGTGAAGCCACGCATCACAGCATTGTACTCGAATCTGGATTCGACTTCGCCAAGATACATTTCGAGATGTTCGTCGGTAGTAGCGTTCTGACCCGCCCAATGATTGCGGGAATAATAGGGCTGCCACTGAGTATTAGCCATTCTTTTCTTTCCTTTAGTTGGTTAAAAAAATAAGGGAGCACTTGGCTCCCTGTTTAATTAGATACCGTGCTGTCTACCGATAGCACGGCGTCTCATAAGATCTTGGTAACGTCTTCCATACGTACCAGATTCGAGAGAGGCACCACCTGCCTCCTGTACGAGCTTACCCAACTCAACCTTGAGTTCGTCGAAGCTCAGCCCCTTCTGGGGAGTCATACCGCCACCCATCTGAGGCATGGACGATGCACCCTGCCCATAAGAACCAACACTGTTCATGAGCATCTGCGCACCTTCTTGGACCTTTCCATTGTCAATCATAGTCTTAACCGTCTCCTTGAGATACGCAGGAGCATTGGCATTGAAGATCGCCACTGCCTGATCCCACGCTTCCTTAGAACCTGCAACACTGTATGCAGTATTACGCACAGCGTTCTCTGCGTTAGCGCTCTGATGAATAAGAGCATTCACCAGTTCCTTGATCGTCCCTTCCTTACCTGCGTACTTCGTATTCAGAAGCGTCTTGTCGATAAGTTCAGGATCACCATAATCAACTGCATTGGCAACGATCTGCATGAAATCCTGCGGACTCATACCCGATGCGTCAGTAAACGCCTTGATTGCGCCATCAAGCACCGCATCACCAGAGGTGAGATTGCCCCAATCGTTAGGAGCCGTAGGAGGCTCATTAACGCTCTGTGGAGCGTTCTGAGGGGCGGTTGGTGCAACCATAGCAGGAGGCACCTGCGGAGCCGTCTGAGAGGGTTCTACGCGGCTCTGAGAGGGTTCTGCAGTCTTAGGCGACTGCTGATCCATCTGATTGATAGGGTCTGTCATGAAATATCCTTTTGTTTAAAATCCTTGAAGCATACCGCCTGCCGCCTGTGAGGCGTCCAAGGCAGTAGCCTGTTGTTGCATTGCCTGCATTTGAGCCTGAGCTTCCTGAGCTTCCTGCTCAAGCTGTTCGTCAGACTTCATAACCTTATCGAGCGTAACACCGTTGTTCGTCAGAATCATGTCGATGACGCCTTCGGTGTTGAATCTCTTACTGAGCTGTGACATCGCAGGGATGAGTACACCAAGAGTCTGAATACTGGTCAGAAGTCTTTCAGTGTCATTACCTCTGCCAAGAGCGGCAGTACCCGTAAGGATTTCGAATTTTACCTTATTGGCCTTGATAGCCGCTTCGATCTTCTGATCTTCTTCAGCGAGGAGAAGATACGCGATAGGCTTATGAAGGGCTTCAGACAACTGGGAGTAAACACCGCCAAGTGCCTGATCGGCTTCAGCAACCTTCTGTCTGATTTCTTCGGCAGTAACTCGTTCTGCGTCACGAACATTACTCGTGTACATGAACGCGATACTGAGTCTGCCAATGATCTGCTCGATGTCTACAAGCAGGTTCTTAATCATGTTCGCATCACCTGCATCAGTCTTACCAACTGCATCAGGATCAGCCTGAACCCACTCGCCAATCTCTGCTTCTGCCAGAGCGTCGATGTCACCACCGATACCGCTCTTGACGAGATTCACTACTCTACATGCGTCGATCTCATATTTGGCGAGGGCTTCGGAGAGACATGATAGCTTGGCGAAGTCTCCTGCGAGGTCTTCAATGAGTCCGTGTCCGTAAGAATCGCCATTAACAATACTCCAAGCAACAGGAATGTAAGGACACAGATTTTGAGCGAAGATGACTTCGTCTCCGACCTGATGTCCTTCGATCTGTTGACTGACTTTGTATCTTCCACTTCCATCTTTAATCCTTCTGACTCGTGTATACATATCGACAGTGTCTCTGGGTTCTTTACCCTCAGCATTGATAAATGCTTTAATGTCGACTGGAACTCTATCATAACTAATCTGTTCACACAGTACCATGTCAAGCACAGTACCGTCTGCGTCTCTCAAGAGACTGTAGTTTCTCGGAGTATACACAACGAGCTTGTTCTCCTTGCGTACAACCAAAGCATTACCAGTCACAATCAGAGTCTTAATCAATTGATGCAACTGTGCGTATCCTGCATTCATCAGAATACGTTCCGAGCATGTGTTCTCGATCTCGGTAAGAGTTCTCTTCCTTTCACCAAGAGAACCCAAGAACTGTTTAAGCTCCTTCGTATCCTTGAGCTTAAAGAAAGAAAGCCCAACAGGGAACAGGAGCTTGCACAGCTTAGCCGTGAGATTATTAACCAACACAGCACCCATGGACTGGAAGTCTCGCTCGATCACATCATTACCCTGAAGATCATCCACCTTCAAGCTATGAGGGAACACAGAGGCTACAGTCCACTTGCTGTACTGCTCGAACTTACTGAGAAGTCTGAGATCCCTGTACTCCTCAAACAGGGTTTGATGCGTCTTGTCGATCATTAACTACCGTTTCAACCTTCGTTAATAGATGCCAAGGGAAGAACTGACGTTCTCGGTAAGACCCTTGCGTCTACGCTTGCCACCACCACCCGTGTCATATTCGGAGTACCCCACCTGCACATTACCCGCGGATTCAGAGGTCGTAGAACCTGCGGCACCTTCAAGCATGAGCTTGTTCTCATGTGCAATGCGCTCACGCTCCTGCTGTTCTCTGAGACGCCTAGCCTCAGCCTCAGCGGCGCCATTACCACCACCGAACAATTTCTTTACACTACCCATTTTTAATCCTATTAAAATCCAAGCAGAGAACTAATGCCTCTGCGCTTATCACTTCTCTTGAAGCTAAAGATGCTATCGCCGCTCTGCGCAAACGAGGAAGAACCACTGACGTTGGAACCATCAATGCTCACACTCGGAGAGTTACCACCGCCACCACTAGCACCACTACTAGGCGCACTAGACGCATTACTAGGTGCATCGGGGAGAGGAGAAGTCTCAATATCCGTCCGCGGAGTCACAACATCATCAATTCACTTTGCGCCATTCCAGTACTTCTTACTGGAGTAGTTATAACCCTTGTACGTGGTATTAAGCGTTTTAGAGTCGCCAACACTAACACCATCTTTCTGGGATTCCCACTGCTTATCCAACTCTTTCTGAGCCATTGACTTGTTGTAGTCGTAAAGCCAATCCTCTGGGCATTTTGAGCGCGCCATGCCCCCCACTAAGCGATTCATATTAGGCATCAGTTAATCCCCAACGAAGAACTGGTGGTACCACCATCAGCGAAACTATAACGCTTCTTTTTCTTGAAGAACGGATCATCAGCATACACTCCAGTACCACCTGTATTGATCGTAGCTACGGCATCCGACATCTCCTCCCCTTTCAGGATAGCGGCTTCCTGCTGTTCCTTGAGCTGTTGATTATACAGCTCTTCCTGCTGTCTAGCCTGATCCTGAGCCGCCTTCGCAGTAGCCTTGGAGTTACTGTATCCACCGAAGGTAATCAAATCCTTGAAAATCCCCATTAGGGTTTTCTCCTAAGTTTATAAAACGTACCTGCGTAGCTGTAGTCTCCTGTACGCTTGCTTATCCAAATATACGAACAACCCGTTTGGTACGCTATGTCTAACAGACGCTTGGTAATCGCACGCATAGCCTTAGAGCTACAAGATACAGTCATCTGCATAACCAAGACCTTGCCTTGAACATGAGGATCCTCTCCAATATTGAATACACAATACGAAGACCTACCTTCATCATCAGTACCTACGAGTAAACAATTCGTAAGACACAGCTCTGCTAAGAGCAACCATTGATGAGGAGTACTCGTATGCGCTTGGTATTGAGGATAATCACTAGCATGTCCTTCAACTACGTTACGCAGAATATCCATATTAGGTACTTCATAATGATATTCATCAAGAGATACCATTAGGATTCTCCTTAAGCATCTTCTGTACCTGTTGTTCAATGTACTTGATTACTGATCGTTGACCATTGCGAAAACACATTACGCCATACTTTTCATTACTTACATCTTCAGGAAAGACTCTATCAAGTTCTTTAACATGAAGAGGTAGCCATACTACTTTGCCAACAGTAGTAGTTTGTAGAGTTTTAACAGTAGTTTTATTATTACTCATCTCATAACCTCGTAGCAAACGAGTATATAGTATACTATAGTATACTAGAGTGTATTATATAAAGAACTAATATAGTACGTAATATATGTATATACTAGAGTACATACTATGTACATTAGTATATTACACCTATACGTACTATAAAAGTTCTTTATTAGACCCTACATAGTAACATTAGGATACTAGCAGAATGCGAACTTAGCAGAATGCGAACTTAGCAGAATGCGAATTCTGATTCCAGTATCTCCTCTAGAGACAATGTCCCATAAGGAGGGAGTTGTACCTCTGTTCGATTCTCTGCAGACAATACGAAATGGTCCTTGGCATCGTAATGTGCGTACAGATCCACAAATTGTCTGAGCAGTTCAGTTCGAAGAACAGGTACATCACAAGCGTGAGTACCAAAGCTATCATGGATACAAAGGATACGACCGTTAAAAGCATTAACCACCTTAATCAAATGTGAACTATCCATCGAGTGAATGAAGTTCGGACTAATACCGTTGATAGCTTTCATACGATTGTACTCTGCACCACTAAAGCCATAAGAGATATTCGTCAAACCCATACAACTAAGACGCACTAGCTTCATATGGTAGCTGTCCTTGTAGTTAACAACAGGAACACCTACTGGAGTTATCCATCTAATCGCATCGTCTTGGGACTTAACTAGCTCCTTAAGAGCATCCATACCTTCCTTGGCTTTGGGAACAGTAGCTTCAACGGCTTTTCTAAGAGCCTTGCCGATAGGGGTGCTAAGACTGATGTAGCTGTAACCACTTGGAATCTCAACACCTTCCTCGACTAGCTCCTCCGTTACGTAATCAATACAGCTTCTGAGTGTAGCACTGTACACGTATGTCATCACAGGACGCTTAGCCATAGACCTAGGAATCCCCCTGTCCTTCCACCACTTGATGATGAACGCATCATCGGTAACTTCAGGAAGGAACTCCATAGCCTTATCTGCTACAGCCTTGTAGATGTCGTGCTTCTCATCAGAATCACTCTTGACGAGGTTCGTGTAGTACCCGCCTACCTCATCTCTCAGCATAGCGCTGTAGTGCTGTAGACCACTGCAGGTGGCGTCCATAGCCACTGGGGTATGGGAGATATACTTGGTGGGGTCAGGAAGCGCTAGAGCGCTCTCTAAGTCCCATCCTGCTTGCAGGAGCGTGAAGGCAGTGTCCTTCTCTGGAGGATCAACATTCAACGGATCATGAAGGAATGCTTTAATTTCCTCCCAATGTTCGTCGACCCACTGAACTCTGAGATCAAAGTTCTTCTTGTCGTACCCACAGCAGTTGGCTACGTGAACCTTCAGCCAGTACAACCCTTCTGCACCTAACTCTTTACCCTCTGCAAAATCAATGCACCCCTTGATTACGTCAGCACTCTGGGGATTGATCGTGCTTCTGAAGTACACCCTACCACGCCAATCAATGAACGCAGGACAGTACCACCTCGGCTCATCCTTGAGTTCATTCAGGTACCTGAGCCTACCATTCAATCCGCTCTTCTTACCCAGTCGAGTGTTCTCATACGTGTACCAGCTCTTCATTTCGAGCTTCCACTTCGTGAACAACTCAAGCTCATCCTTTGTAGCGGAGTCCTTATTCCATCCTTCAGGGAAAGGGAACGGAGGCTGGGGCTGTGGACCGTGCGGAGGAAGCCCAAGCAATCCTTTGGGAGAGGCGAACGCCTTTCTAGCAACCTCTAGGACGCGCGTATTAACGCGATACGGGACTTCCTGAGCCTTGGTCATACCTTCCCTTACCTGAGTGTCCTCGACGCCTCCTACGCGCTCTGTTACCCATTTACGGAGGTCTCTAGGCATGGCGTGGAGTTTCATCATCGGACAGTGATTCCTCAGCTCAGGGATAATGTACCCACCGTTGTACATCCCTCTCCACGGAAGGGGCTTGATGAGCATCACAGGAAACTGTATCACTGGATGGATGTGGTCGTAGTTGTTCTGGATGAACATCTTCACTTCATCAGAGAGTTCAACCAGAGAAGGAGCACGACGACTACCATTGGTGATCGTGAAGAGACCCGCCTTCCAGATAGTTTGCATCACTACCTTTGCAGTACCCAGCCTCTCTTGCTCAGTCCAAGGTTCGTAGTTAATACTAAGATCCTTATAACCAGTGAGGTACTTGGCTCTGATGGTACGCACGTCATGTACGCACTGCTCTTTAACCTGAGAAGCGATACGAGCATTGTAGTACGGATTGATCTCCTCGAATTTACGAGCGAGCAATTCCGTCTCAATAGCCATACCAATACGTCCCAAGATGCACTGAACAGTTCTGTGTCTCGGTTCAGGAGAACTGCCGTTGGAAAGGATGATTCTCAATCCAATCATCATGGATGCTTCAATCCCTAGCTTACGGATGTGTGCGCTGTATTTTGCACCCACACCTCGACAGGGCTTAGCTGCTTCCGTAAGATCCTCAACCAACGTAGCAAAAGACCTATTGATGATCTTCTTACCAACCCCTACATCAGGAAGCCTGCCGTTATCGACGGCCTCCTTCATCTGTTGGTACGCTCTAGCCAAGCCTTCTTGGTAGAACCTACGTTCGTATTGGGCTTCTTTCTCAAGTTCTTCATCGGTATAATCAGGACATTCCGTCATCAGTTCTCCTTATGTTTTAAGATTAAAGCGCTAGCACATGGTCACAGAAAGCACTCAGGGTACAGTCTGCGGAATCAACGTCAGCAAACAGCTCATCACCATAGAGCTTTCGGATCAGACGCATGGCATCAGGATGTTCATTATACCAGATCTGGCACTCCGTGTAAACCTCGTAGTTGTCAATCATGGTAAAGTAGTAGTCCTTAGCCTTAGCCATATCAGATTCTTTCTGACCCTTGTGCGGTGCCCTAAGCGTGTACTTAATGATATTACCAAGAACAAACGGGATCGCAGGAGCAATGTCCAGAAGATCGAAAGACTTTGCAGTCTTGGAATACGCATTCAGGCTCTTCTTGAGTTCATCAGAGGTAACATACGGGTCATTACCGTATACCTCATCGTACACCTCGTCATACGGCTCATCACCGTAATAATCTTCTTCGCCTTCATAAGGCACATCTTTATAAAGCATAATCAACCCTTTAAGATACCAATAATACTTACATTACGACATTCAACCATGCCCTTCTCATCAATGGGGAAGAACCCAGAGATATCATTGTGTTCAAAATACGTTGCAAGGTAGAACTTGTCTTCTTGTACATCTTTGAACAGGTAGTACCAGTGGTGCTCTCCAGAGGCTTCATCATCCACCCTTTCATTCATAATGTACTGAAGGTAATACTCATCAGTAATAACCTGATCTTTGTAGTGCAATTGGTTAAGCAATTTACTAGGGAACTTATGAATCTTCTTACGCATTACACATCTCCATAATAATCAACCAAACTCCGCATGCTTTCCTTGAAGTCGTCAGGGATAGCCTTGTACAGAAGATCAGCGAATTCTCGTGCAGCAGACTGTGCATGAGGATCATGCCTAAGACTCCACACTCGGTACCAGAACATCAGAGACCCAGTCCAAATCCACTCGGTCATGGTGTTCAGAGGAAGAATCATGCGTGCTTCTTCAGGAGCAATACCTTCTGCAATGAGTTTGTTGTACTCGGACTCTGACATTGCCGTCAATTCAATAATATTTCCTACGTAGAATTCAGAGTACATGTGTTCTTCACCGCAACCCTGTTTAGCATTCTGAGGATAATTATGCACAACCTTCGGGATGTAGAACTCAGGCGCCGAGTCTACGTATCGACGAGACACTTCATTCCACACACCACCAACCTGATGCTTCACAAGCTGTCGAGCAAGGAAGATAGGCGCCTTGCATCTGAACTGAATGCTCGTATGAGCAAACGGAGACCAGTGCCTGTGCTTGGCAAGATACTGCAGGAGTTTCACATCACTGAGGCTCATAGCCTTGATCTCCTTGTTAAAGGAGACACGTGCGGCATTCACAACAGTGCAATCACTGCCCATGTGATCCATGTACTCAACAGAAATGTCACTGATCTTCATGTCTATCCTCGAAGAACTTGTTGAAATCTGCCTTCTTGAAACCTGCTCCCTTCAGGAGCTTACCATCCGATCGGAAGGTAGGATTGTAGTTACCATGTGCGTCATAGAACTTACTGGAATACTCCTTAAGCAGTTCATTCATACCTGCTTCAAGATCATAGCCGCAAGCATTGGCATACTGCACGCACACCCAGATAAGATCACACAGCTCCTTCATGTCGTTAGGGGTACCGCACTTCTCTTGAACGAGTTCATTGAACTCCTCAATGATGCACGTAAGGTACAGCTGTTTCAGATGTCCCTTAACAGAAACATTCTGGTGAGTCCTCTGGAACCAAATTCCAAGTTCCGTCTGGAGATTTCCGATAAGCTCTTTGGTTTGAACTTCCATAGTATTTTCCTTTACATTTAAGATGTTCGATAAACGGATTACAGATAAGTACATCTACGTAATCCAAGATATGACCGTAGTATTTGATCTCGTCGAACTTACGACCAGTCCAAAGCCAAATACTCTTGTCGGGGTGCAACGCCTTCGCAGAGGCGCATACAAGCCCCACATCGCGTCGATTGTACTCCTCCATGGGGTCACCCCCAAGGATGCTTAAGCCCTCGATACAGGGCTCCTTTAAGGCTTCTAGAACCTTTGTGAGGGCATAGGAATCGAAAGGCATTCCGTAATTCTTATCCCACGCCTCTTGGTTGAAACACCCCTTGCAATGCAAAGAGCACCCGCTAACGAACAGGGATACACGGACCCCAGGTCCGTTAGCGGTATCGCACAGGTTGAGTCCAGAGTAATTCATTATTCGCTCTTATAGAACGTAAGCTGTCCAACAGCTCCACAGTCAAGCCTGACGGTCACATGGCACGTGCAACCTCGCTTGATATGAGGCGAGATGAACGTTCGGGACCAACATTCCGTGTAAAGATCAGCCGAAGTCTTCTTAGGATCCTTAACCACAACGTAAGCAATGTTGCTGTTATGGTCATTCACCCAAGCAACGAAGGATCGGATGCTCGGGAAATGGAAGGTTGCAAAGTCCACGTGTCCCTTACAGGTGGGATAGGCTTCGAATTCAGCGGTAACACCAATACGGGTAACGCTAGTGTACTTCTTAGGAGTAGTCATTGTAGGGTCTTTCCTTAGTTAGTTAAAGATAGTCTTTGGCGATTTCTTCTTTCTTCCCTCTAACCAACAGCAGTTAGAGTACAAGAGATTGAGTTTGAGGATGTCTCGAACGTCCCCGAGACGTACGTATACATCGTCATTCATGTCATGCCAACCATACTCATTTACGTATTCGTAGATCATTTTTCGAAGCTCTTCGAGCTTCTCAAAAATGTCTTCTTTAAGTTTAGTCTTGTCTTCATTAGGGATCATAGAAATGATCTCCAATTGGTTGTTCATTATGCTTGAACTCTTTAAGCATATTGCGGATACCTGCGTACAGCAAAAACACGGCGGTTACCGTTGCGCACACCATCATAACGCAAAGACAAGCGTTCATAACAAGCGTAAGCACTTCAAACGTCACATTGATTTCCTATCTTTGATTTCTGCCATCTTGGCATCATTCATTCTAGAATGTCCATTGACATTAGAGTACCCGAGGTAGCCGCAAACACGACTGATGACAGAGATGTTGTTGGAACCACAATGCGGACAGTGCTTGCCTACATTAGTGGAGTGTTCGCCACAGTCTTCACAGACCGCAGCATCAAAGTTCACACCTTGATAGAAGCCATTGTACATGCCCCTGATAATCAGAGCCTTGACGGCCCTCAGATTCTCAGGGTTATCAATTCTGATGTACTGGATGTGCCCACCCTGAACCTTATGGAACAGGGGGAATTCCCACGTCTGTTTCTCGACGGGCGAGATGTCTTCTGCGACGTGGATGTGGAACGAGTTCGTGAAGTAGTTTCTTCCTTCGAATTCATCTTTAACTCCGTGTGCTTTGCAATAGTCATGATACTGCTGCATCTGAGTACCACACAGGGACTCTGCAGGAGTACCATAAAGAGCATACAGGTGCCCATCCTCCTCTTTGAATTCATTGATCTTCTTATTGATGAAGTCAACAACCTTGATTGCAAGGTCTCTGCCAAGAGCAGAGTTCAGCTTCAGACCATGAAGTTCAACAAATTCTGAGAGGGCGGTAACACCAAAACTAGCAGTCATGTACTGCGTAAGATCACCGATCTTATCATCAGGATTGAGATTCCCCTTGTAGAATCCACCCTGACAGAATGCCATGGGGTTCGTGCATGCCTTCGTTTCAGCAACTGCTTCATATCTCTTCTGGAAGAACTTACGAATAAGTTCAAGGTTCTCAGTGAGGTTCTCATAGAACTTCTCAGGATCCTTCTTGTAGATAAGAGGAAGATTCAGAGACACAGCGCCGATGTTGCATCGGCCAACAGACACGTATTCATTGGTTTCAATGTCGTACCAAGGCGTGAGGTACGCCCTGCAACCCATCGGATGAATCACGCACTGCTTGTTCGATGCTCGGTAGGTTTCAGATACCGAGCCATAGTCAGAGTTGATTGCAAGGTAGTCAGGGTACATGCACTTGCTAGAGCATTCAACAGCCTTGTCGAACACCTCAGCATGTTCAGCACCACTGTGCTGTTCCCAGTCATAGAGATACACGAGCTTGGGAAACACAACCTGCTTACCCTTCGGACCATGCCCCTTCATGCGAATCTCAAGGATGGTTTCACACACCATCTGGAGGATCTCCTTGTCGAGATCAGGGAGGTCATTGCTCCATTCACCGAACGTAAGAGTGGTGAAGGCGAAGTCACCTCTGGAACACGGCACAGTATTGAGCTTCAGTTCAAGAGACTGGAAGCCCTGTTCAAGCTCACGCTTGAGGTCACCAAGAGCCATGAAGTCTGCTTCGTCATGCTCCAGATTACAAGTATCAAAATACTTCTTGAAGGCGTTATTGTAAGTCTTTCTGGCATACGGCAGGAGAGTCTTATCAATACTCGGAATGGTGAACCCACCGAACTGCTGTGCAGTAGCAACGAGCGTGATGTCACCGATAACCTGAAGCGCACTGAGCACGCTAGTAGGTTCAGTGTAGTCCACATTGGACATGCTGAATCCACCCTTGAGGACATTACCCATGTCGAACAGACAGCAGTTGATGCTGTTGAAAATCATGTCTCGAAGATCATGGATATAGATCGTGCCTTCCTTCGTAGCTTGGAGTTCTTCCTTGTTCAGATAGAACTGCTTGTACAGTTCCTTCGTGAGGTACCCCTTGATGAGCGAACCCTTCGTACTGATAAGCGAAGAATCAAAGTTAGCATTCTCCCTGTCTCCGAGAAGAAGAACAGTGTCCGCATCATCCTTCACCTTTTCAAAGGCCTTGGCATACGTGTTCTTGTAGTCTCTGAACTCCTTGTATGCGTCACCAATAGCCTTGTAGTCACAAGCATACAGCGCCTTGATTACGATGCTGTGCATCTCAGACGTAGGAATGTCCTTGCCCTTGGACTCGCATTCAAAAGTGATGTACGACTCCAGAAGCTCATAGTCGCCTCTACGGATGTTGTAGTTAGCACGTTGGCTGGCCTTGTCGATAGCCTTGAAGATCTTTTCCATATCGAACGGTTCGACAGTGCCGTCTTTCTTAATTACCTTAATCATGTTTCTCCTTAGCACGCAAAGCCTGTCTTGCTTTGCGCAATGCCTGCGCCTTTCTAGCGCGTTGTTTCCTGAGTTCTTCACGTTCTTCAGGAGTCTTATGGTCTGGATAGATAATCCCAGTACCCTCATTGTTCTCTAGGTAATCAAGCATTCTGTGCAACCATGGGATGATGTCGCTGTACTTGGTGCTTTTGGCACCCCAACGGGCGGCTGCATTGCTTACCTTACCTTCAGCTGCATTGCATGAGCGATGCAGCACGCCCCTAATTTCTCCCGTTTCGTGGTCATGGTCAACCACGTAGTCGGATTTATTACCCATCACCTGAAGAGAGATGGGCTTGCCACAGAGAGGACACAGTCCTCCCTGCTTAGTCTTGATGTGTCCGATAGCCCACGCTCTGAGCTGGGACCTGCTAATCTTTCTCAATCCTTCCTCCACTTCCTTTTGTAGCAATCTCTAAGCCATTGAACAAGCTCATGGGGCATACTCGGAGTAAGCTCCGCAAGATGCTTCTGAAAGCTGTCTGCTTCATTACGTAGAAGCCATAGCATGTTCGCTTCAGGAAAAGGATTCTGATTGATTTCCTTGTATGCACTAAGCACTACAATAGCCGCAGTGACTTCGTCTTTGATAGGCTTTAGTAGTTCATAGGCTTTCTTCATACCGATGTTCTTGCCTTGGTACTTATCCAAGCCTCGAATGTTATCAGCGGTATCTCCCATGAGCATCTGCCACCAGAAGAACTTCAGTCCTTGCCCCCTTGGATGAGGAATACCAGACTCAGTACTGGTGATGCTAATATCACCAAAAGGGTCAGCAATAGTACAAACCCTGCCAGTATCCAAATCATACAGAGGATACACAACCATTCTAAGATCTTTGTCAGGACTGTACACAAGTCCTTTGTTGCGGTAGTAATAACTGTCGATAACCACTGCATCATCAGCCTCAATATCATAATGAGCAAACACCTCAATGTTCTTGTCATTGAGCAATGCCGAGATATTCTGCCTGAGAGCTTCCAACAACTCAGGCTTCTTCTTGTCCTTACGATTACCCTGATAAGGCTTTACACCAATCAAGTTCATTCTGCCTGCTTTCAAACAACCTGCAGGCGTGATATGGACTCTAGCCTTCTTGCAGTTCGTAAGAAACATAGCTTCAAGAATCTTCATGTGTACGCATCGAATAGCTGTATCCAACTTTACGTACTTAGAAGCAGCCTCATAGCATGCCGCATCCCCATCCATGATGAGGACACGGTCCATGCTAGGCTTGAATTGATCGGTATCAGGGATCTGTATATCCCTGAGTTTCATTAGAACGGCACTTCGTCGAAGTTCTCAGGAGCGGCTTCAAGAGAAGGGACAGAACCCTTCAGAAGCTGTTCGAGCTTGCTGTTCGGGTAGTCAGTAGCAGAGAGGCACGTCTCCTGAAGGAAGTTGTTCTTCTCAATGTAGATCGAATCCCACATCTCCTTCGTCGGATGGTTCCACAGGAAGACACGATAGACATCTTCGTTGGGCATAGGAACAGGATACTCAGTACGACGAATCGGATCAATGGCATAGCCAATGTTGTCAAGGTCGATACGAGCATACGTGCCCTTGCCATTCGTGCTATGAATGATCGGCACAAGGAACGGCTCACCAAGGAGCTGTGCGAAGTTCTTGGCAGTCTTCTTGGCGTTCATTCGGCTAAAGAGCTTGAAAGACTTGCTCTTCTCATTGTTCGAGAGCTTCATGCGGTACGTACTAATCATACGCGGAGAGCCGTCTTCCTTCTGATAGCCTTCACCGTACAGGGCAAAGCCAATCTGGATCTCCATGGCGGGGTCCTTCTTCTCACCCTTGAATTCCTGCGGCTGTTTGCCGAATTCAATGTACTCAACAAGTCGACCGAGGGCAGTACCAACAGGAAGCAGGTACTTCTCACCACCCTTGGAGGCGGTACTCATGTCGAGGTCAGTCGTGGTTTCGTTTGCAATGTTCTTAATAGCGGAAAGCATAGTTAGTCCTTATTCTACGTGGGCCTTGTCAAAGAGGTTGTATCCCATTTCAGGTACAGCAGGGAAAGGTACTTTGTCGTACATCCATGCCTTGTACGCTGGGATGTTCTTTGCAATGTATTTAGGTGTAGTGCCCATGATCCATGCTACTGCCTTACCTCCTCGTCTAGCGAGGTCTTCAGTCTTGCAGTCAAGGTACACGGCGTCATGAACAGTGTTAATCGGTAGGATAGATCCATCAAAGAAGTTCGCTTCAATCAACCATCTAATGATCCTAGCACAGGCTGTCTGAACGATGAACGCACCTTCGCCTTGGATAGGGTAGTTGCTGATCTCAGTGTCCTTATAGTCTAGAACTTCTTTGTGGTCTTTCCATTGTTTTCTTTGCCTGAAGGAGTATTCTGTGCCTCCAGGCGCTTTGTAGTATCCCCTTCGGTATACATACCATGAATTTGTCGCAGGATCAAGTTCTCGCTCAATGGCTTCAGGTAACAAACCTGTCTGCTCAACCATTGAACGAATCTTGTCCTTAAATGCTCTACTCTCAGGGAAGAGCTTAGCTTCAGTTTCGAGGAACTTCTCTGCTTCTTGTAGCGTACAGCCTGTTGCAAAGGAGATACCCCCTGCAGAGGCTCCGTACTGAGCAGCGAAGGCTCTTGGTTTGATTGCCGTTCTGAGTTCTTTGTACTTCTTGTGGTCAGGATGATCCTCCTCATGACACTTCTTGTACACCTCTTCATAAGGTTCATTCAATGCGCCTGCTAGTCTATAGCAGTGCATGTCTGTGCCTTTCTCAAGCTGTTCAATCAAGTTTTTGTCATTACTAGCAGCAGCTAGTGTTACGACTTCAAGGGCGGAATAGTCGACTTCAACACATCTTCCATGGTCTCCAAATCGACTTGAGAACATCTCTTTAACTCTGCTCGTACCATCTCTAGGTAGGTTCTGGAGGTTTGGTCTTGAACTTGAGAGTCTGCCTGTTCTAGAAGCGCACGCATTAAGCTGATGGTGAATGATGGATGATTCTGGAATAACATATTGTAGCATTCCAGAAACCTTCTTAACGTTCCCTTCAGAGTCGTATTCGTACCGCCGATAGTACGTTCCATTATCTTTCTCCAACTGAGCAATCTCTAGCAGTTCATCGACCACGTCGCAATACCGTTTTATGGTTGCAAGTGCATCCGCAGAAGTGCTAAAGACTGGTGTACCGTCTACTTGGAATCGCTTACCTGCGAATTCAGGACGTTCACCAATGAATTTATCAGAAATTTCTTGGGGTAGATCTTTCAGGTTCATTAGCCCTTCGAATGTGTACAGCTTCTCACCCCATTTCAGAAGTTCTTCATCCGTGTCGATCTTGAACGGCTTGGGAAGCCCCTTGTTCTTGCCACTAGCGTAGCGTACAGAGCGTTCTGTAGGCTCTTCAGTGTATCCACCCTCAGAGTCCTTGTACACCGTCTTCTTGACGTATTTAGGCGGGTCGTAGGGCACTTTGGTTTTGTACTTGAGTGTTCCACCGAACAACCAAGCACTCATGTGGTAGTCTGAAGAGAACTTGAATTCAAAGGGTAGATCCTTTGGAAGATGAGCATTGACCTTATTGTGAAGTTCTTGCAGCCGATTCTCTTGTTCCTTGAGATTCTTCTCAGCAACATTCATGTCGATGTGCATACCGAAGAATGTACAGAACGCATTGAACAGAAGCGCATCCATTCTGTATTGGATCATCTTGAGCATACCACGCTTCTGAGCTTCTTCCCATTGTCCAAGGAAGATCTTCTCAGTGTTGATTACGTCACCATGGTCAGAACACAGATATTCATGCAGAAGATCAGGGTCGATCTCTGAAGTGAGAACGCCTTGTTCCCATAGAATCTTGACTTCATCGACTTTAGGTGTACCACCGTACTTAGGTGCCGTGGTATTCAAGTCAGGATACAAGTCCTGCTGTTGGCTAAGCAGATATTCGGCGTATTGAGTACACCAAATCTTACCACCATTCTGAAGGAATCGCATAAGGCTAGGCATGTAATCGTGCATGAACCAATGCAATTCATAGGTTGCATTATGCGCAACCATGACTTCACAGTACGAATCAGGCTTTCCGTTATCGAAAGCGTAGTCAAACCATGCAGAGTTCTTCTGCTCTTCACGATTAGTGAATCGCATGGACTCTACAGGGCCTTGGTTGTTCTTCCATCCCGCTTCAACAATGTAGTTTTCGGGACAGAAAGGAGGAGCTACCATGCCATAGTATTCATGGTTCTCTGTTTCTAGGTCAACAATTGTATATCGTGGGATTGGAATCATACTATCTCCATTGATTAAGTTCTGGATTGAACACTACTTCGAACTTGTTCTCTGCTCGTTTACCTGATCGACTGAGTTTGTTCTTAGGTGTGCTAATCCCTCGGATGTCCTCCATACCTGCTTCAGGGTTCTGTAAAGCCCCTACCATGATACAGAGGTCGAGCGTAGTCTGAATGCCTACTTTACTCCATTGCATTGCTGTGAGCGGCGGATACAGATTGTCCATACCTTCCGCACTAACTTGGATAGTACCGATATGAATGAACTTAAGCATGGCACTGAGTTCTCTCATGTTATTCCACACTTCTTCAAGTTCTTGGAGTTCGTTCATGCCCTTGGAGTTACCATTAGCACGAATTCTACCTGTCATGTCGGTAATTACCATGTACGGTTTATGAGCTTCAATGATCTTGGCTACTTGAGATACATTCATACCATGAATGTTCACAAGTCTAATAGCATCTCTCTTGCCTACGATCTTTTCATAGGCAGGTACGAGCTTGCCTTCCCTAGCCATAGCAAGGGCTGTGTCTCTCGTGCAGTTACACGCCGTGCAGTAAATTCTTGGCGTGATAGTCTCAGCTAGCCCCTCGTTGACAAGGTACAGAATGCAGGAGTCTTTGTATTCTTCGAGGTCTTTGGCTTGAATCGCAAAGTCAACTGCCAGTCTACAGAGTAGAGAGGTCTTCCCCTTGTCAGTAGGTGCAACCACAGCCACGTTGTGCCCGCTATGTAAGCCTTTAAGATTATCGTGAAGAATATCGAAAGTCGTGAATTGAAGTCCACTGTCATCAGCATCTTCCTCTAGGTATTTCAGAATGTCTTCGTCAGCCCACTTCTCTGAGCCAAGCACAGACATCCTTTCTCTTGTCTGGGTTGCAAGTACAGACACCTCATAGGTGAGATCAATATCCTCACCTGCGTTGTACTTCGTCAGCATTGCACCGAGCTTACCACTGAATGCGAGTTCTTCAATCTGGTTCTGAGTGTTCTCTAGAACCTCTGGAGGAATCTCAGTCTTCTGTACTGTGTTTAGTACAGCGTGAATCTCTTCACGCTTGGTTGCATCTCTTACCTTAAAATCAATGTAGGAGATCAACGCTTCATGATTGATCTCTTCATGATCGGGATAAGTTACGAAGTACAAGCCATAGAGATACAGGATCCTGTTGGTTACAGGATCCAACATCTCTTGCGGTAGGTTCTTGTACGTTGCTGTGAAATGCTTCTTGCTTGACAGTGCCTTAAGAAGCACAATGTCAATCATGTAGCCTCCTCTAGTTTAGTTTCAAACCATGCTCTGTTTTGATCCTTTGGGTCTCCACTCTCTGGGTTCTGCATCACGCATGGAATCCCTAGGAGTTTAAGACGCCGTAGGACGTTATAGGAGCCTTTGTAGCCCGCCTCATCCCCGTCTAGCATAAGATGTACCATCCGAGGCTTGCAATGCAATAGAGCCTGTTCTAAGCCCCTTGTAAGGGCTGTTCCTAGGAGCGCTATGCACTGCGTATCGGGCAGGAATCTCTGAGCCTTGATTGCACTGAACATGTCCTCTGTGAGGATTATGTTCTGTGCTGTTAGCTCATTGGTTCCGAATGCGGATCCGTACTGCACAGAGTTCCAATACACGTACCACTTGGCAGGATTGGTTCCATAAATGTCTCGACCAAGTCTGCCATCTGGCAGGTCTATGGTTAATCGTTTTCGCCTTGCATCCCATCTAGGGTTGTAAGGTTGTATTAGCGATAGACTCATGTGCTTGGTGTGAAGGAAATAAACAATGCGATGCAGAGGTACACGAGGATCAGTCAGGCTGTATAGTCCTGTCGTGTTAACCTGATCTTGGTTAATGATTGACTGCTCCTCTTCGATCCTAACGTAGGACTTATGTACCTCTGCGTACTCCTTACACGCAAAGCAGTAGGCTGTCCACTTATCTGGTAGGTTCCTTACTACGAGATTAGGGCGCCTCTCTGCACCATGATAGATCCGTTTAGAACTACCTACAGGAAGTCTCTGTGCTTCTTGTAGCCACTCTTCGGTCTCCATCCTTTAGCTCTTGCTTTTACCAAATTGTCACAGATTCTGTACACAAAACTCATGGGTGCCATGAGGAGATCGTTCTGATCATCATCGGCAGTAACACGAGTAGTCATGTACTCCTTGGTTCCATCATTGTTGATGATCTGCGTACTACAAATCTCAACCAACACCTTGTATGCGTTGTACTCAACGGGAGCACATGCCGCATGAATAGAGGAACTCACATGGAGTCCATTCTTCTTGTCAATGGTCCCAATGATTACTTCATGCTGAAGGTTCTCCCACATAATCGAAGAGGGGGTCTTGGTAAAGTAGTAGGGATCGCCAAAGACGAAGGCGCTTACCAACTGCAGAGTGGCAGTACAGCCATAGCGAGGCTTGCCTCTCTGGAGCTTCTTCCAATCGCGCTTCTGTCCGAAGACGTAGCCTTGGATTTCCTTGTTTTGGTTACGCTTGTTTTTATTTACACGTTTGTTCTTAGGGCAGCGATTCATAGTACATCCCCGTGCATTCTTCGTCAATGAAATCCACGATGCTGGTACCCCACAGACCTGCGGGATCCGTCCACACCACGCCGTCACTGAGCGTCCACTTGAACGCACAGATCTTCTGATTGTCTCCGATGCTGTAGACTTCACCGAACATTACGGTTTCGTCTTCAGAGTGATTGTTTACCTGAACATACATAAGCATGCTCCTTAGTTCTTGGTTATTAATATACCATGTCGCAATGAGTTCGTATTCATCTTTGTAGATGTCGAGTACCCATGCACTGGCTCCACGCTTGGTGATGTCAATATACACATCACCGTACTTGGAATGGGCTTCACCTTGGATACTGCCCAAGGTGTATCCGCCCAACCAAGTAATTTCAATTTCATGAGGTCCGTGTTTCTTCATACGGGGATCTCAGTCCTTGTACCAAAGTAGTCCATGAATTCCCTTGTGCTACGCATCTTGCGCTTGGGGAATTCTTGCATTTTGTTCCACATATAGAACGGGATGGTTCTCATAAACCACCTGAAATGTCTGCTCGTGGTTACACTCTGCCTATAACATGGGTTGAACTCAACGATGATGGCTTTACCATCGTCGTGTACACAGCAGATTGCAGTGTCGTACGACACGAGGATGTACCTCCCGTCGTACAACAAGCAGAAGGCTTGAGTATCCCAATCAGGGCGTATGATTGTCATGTTCTGGAGATTCATGATTCTCCTCCTTCTTGATTACCAGAGTACGGCGGCCTTGTCTCCGTACTGGGTACGGCGAACTTCGACTCCCCCGACATATTCCTCTCCCATCATGGGGTAACCGCCATCGTTGTATACATAGGCGACACCTAGGTCGCCTTCCTTTTCTTTGATTTCCTGAAGGAGTTCGATCAGCTCACTAATTGTCATTCCGTTTTCTCTTCCTTGGTTGCTTCGGGTTCTTTAAGAGCTTGAAGAGCATTCACCACGCAGAAGTGCGTAGTTCGTTTGTTTCCGCCTGACGGGTACTTGGATACGTAGTAGCCCTTGTCAGGCTCTGCGTACCACACGTTGTACCACACGATGTCATCGGGTTCAAGGTACAGCCTTTGACGTTCGGACATCGGATACCACTGTCCCTTGACAGGGACAAGGGCTTCAACGAACATGTCGTCGAGAAGATAGATCCCCACATCCATGGTTTCACTGATGGTGCCCTTCTGGAAGACGTATCTCGGCGTAGTACCATGCTCCTTTGCATCTTGGTAGGCCTTCTCGATGTATCTAAAGGTCTTTTCCCACAGGGCATGACCTTCGTCAGTCCATCGGGGAGGCATCTTGGGGGCCATTGCCACCAAGCATTTCTGAGCAGTTGCGGTGAGTTTGTATTTCATGGTAATCTCCTTGGTTATACCAAAACGTAGACCTATGGACTGATCCATAGGACTACGCTCTGACCTGAGTGTAGTCCGAAAGGTATCTAGAATCCCTTCCTAGTCGTTTAACGCATGACCTCGCGTAAGATTCTACCTCATCTTATGAAGGGTGATGGAGCGGCATCACAGCGTGGTGAGTTTCAGAGTTCCAAGCTCTGCCTATACGTGGAGCAACGAGGCCATTAACGTGGGTTTCTGCACGAAGCGCTCAGGTGGTGTTCACCAACTCGTTTTCTTACAGCTGAGTTACTCTGGCTTTTGCTTTGGGTCTTGCGCTAGACCACGCGATGGATCTCACCATCGCATTGCAAGTACAGCCCATGGGTTAGCCCCCTTGAACTGTACTTCCAACTCTGGACCGCAGGAGGGGAATTGAACCCCTATCGTAGGTTTAGAAGACCTGTGCTCTATCCGTTGAGCTACCTGCAGAATGAATTCTCCTCCTTACTTGAGAACCATGATCTTGGTTATATTCTGCATCCAATACCATTCATCGTTTTCAAGATGAATGGATTCATCTTCATAGTCAATGCAGTCCACCTTGCCGTGGTAGCTGTTACCATCCTTGTGTAAGAAGACGACAGGCTTCTCTTCAAGGTAGCCCATGAAGATATCCTTGGGGATGTACCAATTCAGCATTTTAGGAGGCTCAAGGTCTGTTACCTCGTCCATCTTGGCAAGGAGGAAGGTCGCTGAGTCAAGACATGCAATCTTGTCATCACAGTCGAGATGAACGCTGATAGTTACGTAGGCGGTGTCTTCGCTTTTAATTCCTTCGGGGTTCCGAAGGGCGTCGTTGATGTGGTTGGCGACGGCTTCACCATATGTTGTCTTGACGCGTTCATACATGTTGTCGGTGAGTTTGTACATGTTGTCCTCTTGGTAAGGGTAGATGTTGTAAATGAAGATTACGCCTTAGAGTACACCCTAAGTCTTGGCCTTGGTTACGGCGTTGCCTTTTGAAGGGCAAGCCCTTTGCGTAAGTTTACCGCTGTTAAGCAGTACAGCTCTCGCGTGCGATAGGCCAAGGGGATTGAAAGGGGCGTGGAACGGCCCCTTACTCGCCTGAAGGGCGAGTATCAGCGTCGGAGTGTCTACAGTCCTCTAACTTTAGGCACTCCTTGCCTCGGCGTAGTACTATCCTTTTTCTTTAGGCACTGTGTAGTGCTTTGGAATGAGTACACTCCTGAATCTTTAGGCACTGTCGTAGTCCGCAGCGCATGAGTTTCCTCATGCTCTGCAAAGCTAGTAGGTCTTTGATTCATAAGAGTCATGGAGCCTTGACTTTCGTAGCTAATGCTCTTCAACAGTTTATTGGAGATGTCTTGTATCATCAATCTGATGAAAGTCGAGGATTCATGACGAGCTTAGGTACGATCTCTGTTTAGCAGTACAGCCCCTCTGTCCTATTCATAAGTTTAACGTTGTGAGTACAGTACAGCGACGGAACGTGAGCAGGGGAGGGCGAGGGAGGGGCAGCATGCCCCTTCCTTCGAGGGGGTTCGGGGGAGCGGAGCGCCCCCGAGTTTAAGAGGGGCACGCGAAGCGTGCCACTATAGATCGAGCGAGCGAAGCGAGCGAGCGAATTTCTTTTTATCACCTGATTCTTTTGTGATATCGGTTCTATGGAACTCCGGAGCAAGAAAAAGCCCCCGCCGATTGGCAGGGGCTAGGGGATTCAAGGGGCAGCGCCCCTATGGAATTTTTATTCCTCGTCGAGCGGGTTCATCGCTCGAAGGTCGAGGTTTCGCATCTGGTCGGAGGGTCGAGCCTTCCCCGTGATCACCTTCACAGGCGGGAGGTTAAGTTCACGGCGGAGCGCCTTCATCTCGTCGGAGTCGGCAAGCTCTCGCATTGCCTGAATAACGCAGGCTGTAAGTGCGGGGGCAAGCTCCTTTGGCACGGTGTAGGAGTCATGCAGGGGAAACAGGGTAACCCCCGTTTCCTGCTTAAAGGACACAATAACCTTAGCCATCAGGGCGGCGTCCAACGACTGCAGGATGTTCGCAGTCGTTGCCACAAGAACGGACTTGTCGGACTCGTCCTTTGGCTGAGTGCAGATTGTACCTGTTTTGACCTTAAGGGTCATAGATTTGGGGTATGCCCAAGTGGAATCGTTTTCGCCCGAGTTCCACACAAGCGTTTTATGCGTGCGGTACTTCTTGCAGGCTTTGAAGCCACTGGGCGTAATCCACGAGGGATCCTCGCCCCAGTCCACGAAGGACTGCGCGAAGGAGCGCGTCAGCTCCTGAAATCCTTTGAGCTTCTCGCCCACTTTGTCGAGGGCTTCGGCGATGGCGTCGGCTTGTGTCTGGTCGATCTCCCCTGCCGATACTGCCTGCTTTAGCAGTGCATTACGGCGTTCAGCGGCAAGGCTCTGACCTGCCCCATAAAAAAGGGGCATCCCGTAGCTTTTGCACGCATCCCTATGCAGGCTGTGCGGGGCGATGTTAACGCCATACGGGGCAAGGAGACCACGCCAGAAATCGCAATCCTCTGCGGTACCAACACCGCAGTGTTGCCCCATAGCATCGCCAGTCAGCAGGGCGAAGTTCTGGGCGAATGACGTCCTATGGTCTAATGTCACCTCGTCGTCAGCGGTGTAGAGCCAACGACCCAACTTGCCCATATACGGGCTAGTATAGCCCCCACGGACATAGAAACGTCCGCGGTCATCACAGAAAGCATCAAACGCTACGTTGACACCGATGCTATCAACGATAGCAGAAATAGCGGCAATCTGCTGCCTTTGTGCGATAAATGCGGCATCGTCCTCAGCCGGGGCTTTTTCCCACTTGAAATCATTGAACACGTAACCGTTAGCATTACGGTCTCGCGCTTCTTCAAGCCTGCGGACGTTGACACGCCAGACGCGGGAGGCGATCAGTTTCCCTGCCTGCAAGTGCAGACAGTCCTCCCCGATGTGACGGGGATCGACTTCAAAGGAGGCGTTACCCGGAGTATGGGCAGTGTTACCCGTCATGCCGTCAACCGACGGGATCGTGTAATAGCTAGTCCCGCCCTCCACGTGATGGAAGACAAGGGAGCCGTCAGCAACCATGGCACGGACGAGCGGCTTTACTGCCGTAAGGTCGCCAACGATGTTACGGGTAGCCTGCAGACCACAGGCACGGGCGGCGGCGATGAATACCGTCTGGGCTACTACCCGAGGGCGACCTGCCTTCTGGAGACTGGCAAGGGTGCGAGCCTTAAGCTCTTCCATACGGGCACTGACGTGAGCGATAATCTTAGACGTAGCCATAATGATACTCCTTAAGCAATGGCGTAAACAAAGTAACAACATGCCCAGACGAACAGGGCGGCGAGGGCGAGGCATACGCCTCTGGCGATCATCTCAATCATGATGATTCCTCCAAAAGATGGATAAAGTATAGCACAGATTCGGCTGCCTGTGTAAACTGTAGGGATTTCCCCTAGGTAGGCAAAATCCTACCATCCTGAGCGTCCACAGCGGAGCGACCACAAACGATGTATAGACTTGACAGGATGGGAGATAATCGCTAAAATCGGACTCGTAGCGAGGGGAGGGTGCGTAGCAACCACCCCTCACGTAGCGAGGACGGTGCGATTATCGAGCAGCCTGTCATAGTCTAGAGGGATACGAAGCGTGGCGGAGCGGCAAGTACCTATAGAGAGCGTAAGAGAGGCGCATAGGATGTTCATAGGTAGCCTGCGAGTGCGGGTACTGCGTTAGGGATAGTAGCGGAGGATCGCCGAGGAGAGAGCTTAGAGAGACTTATCGTATCTGTGGCTCCTAAGAGACACAGAGACGATTAGTCGAACTTAGTGATAGACGAGGAAGCCGAAGCGGATAGCCCGACCCGACTGAAAGGAGGGGAACGCCCATAAAGAGAAACACACGGCGGAGGATAATGATGGACAAAACAAGATACCGCTGGACGATACATCATAGGATATGCCATAGAAGCATGCGATGTAACGATGAGATGTAATCATGAGATACAACGATGAGGGTATACATCGCAAGCAGGATATCTTTATATATAGATAGATATAGAACTACAGTAGAACAATGTATAGTATACTTAGTAGTATACATAGGTGTACTACAGTATGTACTATTAAGAGTACAATGATGGATGTACTAATATACACTATAGGTGAACTACTATAGATATATAACAGTATACTGCTGGACGTAATATAGATAGATACATAGATATACTAATGAATACAAGAGATAGATCTCTAGCAGTATACTAATGGTGTACTACAGATACCTATGTAGACAAAAGAGATATACATAGGGATAAAGAGATATATCCCCACAAGTACACTCTACTCTCTAGGCATACCTAGTATATACCACACAGTAGTACTCTAGGTGTACTACTACTACAACTAAGTGTACTGATGATGTACTAGGGTATACTCTAGGTGAACTACATGATGTTCAACATGATGATGGTAATAGTGCACTAGGGGTATACGGGGGATAATCGCTTGGTGTAATGGGAGATACCCTCTCGCGTTAGTATACCAAATTTAGGTGTTACTTAGTACTCACATACCCGCTATTCACATCCCCGCTAATCTCAGTATCTCTGTTATACCTTCTATCGTACTCATCTAGGCTCTTATCTATCGTAGACATACGATTATTACATTCATCTACGCTCTCTCGTAGTTCTACGATGTGCCTTACTAGATCGCTTATCGTACTACCTTTAAGACTTGGTTCTTTGCACTGCATTGTTAGCGTTGTTGGTACCACTGTTCTTACTGGCGTATGCACTCTCTGCGCAGTACTTCCTTCCTGCACCGTTACACAGCTCGTCAATAACAGCGCTATCGACAACCCTAGCATTACCCTTCGTAGTTTTGAGAACATACTCAATCCTGTTTCTAGTTTCCTTCTGAGAGGCCTCTAGAGCCTCCTGAGAGGCTCTCCAGTTCTTCAGTGCAGTGTTCTGTGCGCTCACCGCCCCTTGAACGTCTGCAAGCGCCTCTATAGCGTTCTGGAGGCTACTTTCTAGGTTCTCGATCTTAGTGTTCAGGGTCTGGATATACCAATACCCCGCTAAAACAGCCATACAGGCCGCTAGAGCGATCGACACCCTTTGGATGATAGACTTCATTACCCACCCTCTAAAAGCCCCGTAGAAGGGCTGTATTCGCGTTCTACGGGGTATCCTGTTTATCCACCGAGCACAGGAGTGCTATGCACTCCCTATTGGTGGTTTATCCACCAAGCATCACTCGGCTAATGCTCTCTACAACCGTAGCATTAGCCCCCATGATTGCTAGGATCACGAGAAGGATGCTCTTCCAGTTCTCAGAGATGAACTCCTGTACAGAGTTCGGTCTGTCCTGGATCTTCTCGATCATTGCTTTGATCTCAGTAACTGAGACATGAACTTTCTCGTTCAATTCATGTACATCCTGATTGGTCTGCTTAAGTCGCTCCTCAAGGATAGCGACCTTCACTACCAACGGTGCTTCCGAGTTACCCTGCTGTACTTGTGCAAGTTGTTCCATTCGTTGTATTTCTTACCTCCGTAGTTCTTGTATCCCATAGGATTTCTGTAGAACTCCATTGCTTGTTCTTGTTCTCTAAGTTCATTCGCTTTATCGTCATCCTTTGCGATACAATCACTGAGGTGTTGTACAACGCCTGCCAGAGCATCCACACGGTCATCCTTAGCCAATGACTGTCTATCATACGTGATGTTAGCCATCTGGTACAGACAACTCACGATAGTTCTCTTCTCAGGGGTGTACCTGATACAGCACTTCCAATCGTCTCTGATGGCTCTTTCATGGAACACCATCTTGTGTCTACGAGTTACAGGAGACACGGTATCAATGATACGCTTCTCCTTCTGGATTGTGTTATAGAACCCCTCCACACCAATGTCGTTGATCTTTCGCTTCTGAAGTTCAGCGATGAACAGTGATTCAACGGTGCCATGTCCCATGTTGGATTCGACTTTAATCGCTTTGATGTCGAACTCCAAGCACAGATCAATAATATCGTTGATGTTCTTTTCGGTAGTACCGCCAATGAACCCACCTACGCTAAAGATATGCACGTAAGAATTACATGCACCTCCACAGCAGTAAGCCAGTTCATCACCGCCATTACCTGCAGGGTCTACGACCATAACCTTATGATCGTACTTGATAAAATTCTCCGATGCTCTTGCCGTGTAGTACATTCGATTGCCATGCATCGGAGGTGTAGCAATCTCAGGATCCTTGATGAGGAGTCTAGGCTCTGCGCTGTACATGAACGTCTCAGGGGCTTCCATGTACCCAGTATTGGCGATCATAAGATCACTTAGCTTGATTTTCGTTCTAGCTTCATCAGCGAGCGTAGTATCTAGCATGTACTGCAGGTCAAAGCCTTCAGGACCGTAGTCAAGCTCTTTATCCTGAAGATCCTCTTCGGTGTATCTACCCGTATCAGTAGGCTTTCCTCGGGTACCGTCTAGACCACCACCACTCTGAAGCGAGGGATCCTTCCTGATAGCCTCTTCGATCTCTGGAGCTAGAGTACCTGGAAGGTACCTGTCCAACCTATCAGGTTCAGGATATCTACCCGGCCAGATACGAATATCAAAGCCTCGACTGAGCAGAGTCTTGTACACGCTCTCTCTAGTCTGAGGAGTACCGAGGTACAGGATATGACCATGCGTACAGATAGCAGTGAACTCTTTCGTTCTATTCAGAAGGTCATCACGCATTACCTGCGTAGTGGAGTTCGTAATCGACTCAACGTCGTCAGCAATGATGAGGTCAGCTCTTCGACCGGGGAGGTTAGCTTTAATACCAACACTTGATACACTGGCAGACTTCTCAACTCGTCTGAGATCCCTGTTCACGTCATAATGCTCATACGAGGATCTATCACCTCTGGAGGTATCTGCTCTAAGCCAACACATCAAAGACCACTGCTCGATCAATCGAATGATAAGCACTGCGATGTCATTGGACTGATCTTCACCTGCAGAGACAATCAAGATACGACAAGTAGGATCTTGGATCAATCTCCATACAGCATACAAGGCAGTGATGGTCGTCTTAGCCTCGCCTCTCTGCGCTTGGACCATTCGCTTCTTAGGACCATTCTGTACGTAGTCTGCGATGCTCATCTGCATCTCGGTAATACCGAAGCCAAGGAATCGCATACCGATCTCACAGAAGTCCTTGAAGTCCTTGAAGGCTACAGCGAACATCAGCGAGAGTTCTCGTCTCTCATCTTGCGGAATCTTCATAGGATCATTACTATAACGATTAACACGTTCTTTCAGTAGCTTGATCCGTTGTAGGGTCAGCTCTTCCATCAATTCAGCAGATCGTCAAAGCGATCATCTCCCTTCTGTTCAAGCATACTCTTGGCTCTAGCGGCTCTCTCAATTTCTGCCTGCCTCTTGAACTCTTCATCGAGTCTCTGCATATCTTCGAGATCAGGGTCGGCAGTGATGTTGTTGTTCTTCAGAAACGAAACAATCACACCTTTGTCAGATGCCGCCATAGGAATACCCTCGTCTCTACAGAGCTTGATATCCTCGATAAACAGCTCAGCAAGCATCTCATGAAGTTTCTCAAGCGTACTGGTCTTCGCACTCATTAGGCTCCTCCATTACGGACATAGCCATAGCCTGACTATACAAAGCACTCAACTGAGCAATTGCAGCAGACAGCTCTTCGATCTTCACACGGATATCGTGATGCGCATCAGGGGCAACGTTGTGCTGTCCAATTGCAGAATCAAGAGTATTCACAGGTTTGGCATTAGTTTTAGCAAACGCTTTAATCGTAGTAATTTCTTCGGGGGTTAATCCCATCGTCTTATTCTGATAAACCTTAATTCCAATATTGTCGTCCTCACTGAAATTAAGAACATCAAAATTAACGGAACTAATATTAGGCTTAGAAGTCAGATTAAGTCTATCGCTATTGTGTTCAATAACTCCAGAATAACCATCCCAATAAACTTGAATATTCATTTGTTTAATATCTTAAATGGATTCAGTAGCCCTATGATAGTTACTGCACGGGTACTGATCTTGGAAAAGACTGCAGTATAGTCCTTCTAGGACTACTGAAACACTAGAGTTACTTACTCTTTTCAATACTCAGGAGATAATACAGTGCTTTAATTGCATTCTTGTATTCAATAACATCCTCTGCGCTAATATATTCTTCTTTATTAAGTTTTTCAATAACTTTGAGAAGTTTATGCTTAGCCATCATAAAAACATTATCTTCCCATTTCGCATCAATCATCTTTGTATTTCTCCATAATATTAATTAGTGCTTCACCATCGGATTTATCGAACTTGAATCCGAGGTATTCAACAGTGCCACTCTTATCGAATGCGCTGTTAATGAATCCCTTAGCAACTTCGATGTCTACCTTGTTGTTCTCATCGACGATACCCACCTGCTTCAGCACAGGCAGATACTTACCAATGAGGGTATCCGCCTGATGCAGAATCAAGAACGTACTCCCTCCAAGAATCCATTTCATCGTGGAGGGAGCACTAGGCATCAGTCGAGTATCAACGAACTCAGGGAGTACCTGAGAGATTTTACTCAAACTGATTTTCATAAGGAATTATTATGCGCCCGTAGCAGGAGTATTCGTAGGAGCAACCCACGCATTGTACTTAGCCATCGGAGTCGGGCAGATAGCACTCATAGGAACAATCGTGTCCGTGATCTTACCAATCGTACTCATCATGCCTGCAATGGTCTGGTCGATACAACCGAACTTCGCCTGAGTCGTCAGGGCAAGCTCATTAACCTTACCAAGGACAATCTGCTCACGGAGTTCCTGCTTTTCACAGCAACACTTAAGCTCTGCCTGAAGTTTAGCGAGTTCAACACGGTTGTTCGCAGATTCATCAGCAAGAGGCTTAAGGTATGCAAAGGTTTCGTCACGGAGTCTACGGTTGTCTGCAAGAGACTGTGCGTAGACTTCCTTGGCATTCTTGTCGGAGTAGTTCTCAGCCTTGAGCATGCTGTTCTCAGCCTGAAGAGCAGACACTACGTTCTGATTGCCTCCACCGAGGAGACCACCAAGGAGACCATTGCCTCCGTTATTGAGGAGACCAAGAGCCGTACCTGCGATACCAAGACCCAGACCAGAGCCCGCAACACCCTTAGAAGCAAATTCAGCCATAATATATTCCTTACTAGTCATGTAGACTAGTATTAGTCGTTAGTAACTTAGAATAAATAGTATCCCATCCCATAGTTACCGAAAGACATGGTATGATTATTTCGTTATACTTGATGCTTTTGTCACACATAACCAGTTGGTTTAGTGTCAAAAACAATAGTAAATGTCTTCCCTTCGTCTGAGGAATTGAAGACCTGTGCGTTTGTAGAATACAGGCCATCGTCCCAGTCTAATACCACTGTCAACTTTTTTTTCAACAACAGTCATTGTTATGTTATCAGCATCTACTTTGGACAAATCTTCAAACATCAAAGCAGTACGCATATCAAAGTAAAAGAAGGACTAAACTATCCATTACAACAGGGTGTTCTGTTAAATTCCATGTCGGTCTTCTACTTACAGAGCCTGTGTTGCCGTAGGTTGTAGAGTACCCAAGCACACCATTTTGAAATCCAACTTTTAGCTTAATAGGCTCTGCTGGTTGATTTTCTGTAGTCAGAAGAAGCTCCTTGTTCAGCATCTTGAGCCTCCCAAGGATCTTCTTCTACATAGTACCCTCTTCCTAGATTGATTATTGAGCATACTACACCCCCACCTTAGCAAGACCGATAGTAGCCAAACCCTTATCTCTACTAAGGACAGACGGAACGGAAGGCCACTGGACACTCCTAGGGAATCCACTCTGAAGAGTAATGTCCCTAAGCTCCTGTCTGTATTGCTTCACAGCTTCAATACCGTCAGGGGTATTGGGATAATCAGGGAGGATGAAGTAGTCCGTACCAGAGATCAAAGAGTCTCTCTTTCTACGAACCATATCAGCCCACTGATCGTTCGTCCATTCATCTTCAGGGTTGTATTCTTCTTCGGTGATCTCGTATTCTTTCATGAACTCAGGAGTCAGCTTACCGAAAGCCAACCGTTCATGTTTAAAGATTGCTTGGCGTAAGGAATACTCTGAGGTGAACTTTTCTGCTTTATAAATGTATCTTTTCATAAGACTAAAGATTCCCCTTCAATACGTTAACGTATCCTCTGGCATCATTCCAATGTAGAATACACATACAAGATTTTTCAATAGTGGGGATAGAATTACCTACCCAGTGCCACTGGCTCGCTATTTTTACTCGCACATTAGCAGCAGCAATATAGATAGCCTTAGTCCAAGATTCTCCCACGTTCCCATTAAAAATTTGAACTGTTTTGTCTACAGTGATCTTAATAACATCTGGGGAATTACCTCTAATCTCAGTAAGCACAGTGTCTGTGACTATCGTGTTAGTCTCCCATCCTGCAAGAGCTCCTCTATTTCCCGTCTTAGGAATCAACGTACTAGTATCTGGGATGGTGGGAAAGTCCGTAATCTGACTCTTAGTGTGCGTATGGGAGCTATTAGCCTTACCCGCGAGACCACTAGTAAGGGCACTAGTAGTAGCATAATCGCCCTGAGCTTGCTTCTTAGCAAGCTCAGTATCCACATACGTCTTATCAGCTTTACCAGAAATGTCTACGGGGGCGGGAATGTCGGATACATTAGCAAGCTTGGTACTATTGCCCGCAGTACCAGATAGGACATGAAGATGCTTAGTAGTCTTATCAAACACCAACTGACCTTCATGTCCTGCGTACTGATTAATCTTAGCAGTACTGCCAGTTAGTTGCTTTCTTTCAATAATTGCCATTAATCCAAATCGCCGTAATCGACGAATCCTTCAAAAACAGATTTGTTGAGCTTAGTACCCAACGCAGTATTCACAGACTGGAACTTAGTATCTACATCACTCTGATTAGCTTTACTAGCAAGAGCGTCAGTCAAGCCAGTAATATCACTCTCTGCATGAGTATGCTTGGTATTAGCCTTACCATTAAGGGCATTAGCCAAACCAGTGATGTCACCTTGTGCATGTGTGTGCGTAGCATTAGCCTTACCACTAAGAGCAGTGTTAACATCATCAGTCTTAGCATACGGAGTAAGGTCAGGCTGTGGAGGCGTATCAGTAATCTCAGAGTACGCAATACTGTCCTTGGCACTTAGCTTACCGAGAGTAGGCTTATGTAGAATGAATGCCTTAGACGTAGGATCAGTCTCTGTCCAGTCAGACAGTACCTGACCAATAGCCATCTGATCTGCGTAGTTCCTTGCCCTCTCAGCCTGCTTAGTAGCTTCAGATGCGCTAGCACTAGCGGAAGCCTTGTGACTAGCCGCATTGTCTTCAGACGCCTTAGCCGCCTTAGCGGAATTAGCACTAGCAGTAGCACTAGATGCACTGGAGCTTGCACTGGAACTCGCATTAGTAGTATGCTTCTCTGCCTGAGAAGCATACTGACGGGATGCCGTCTCAGACGCGCTACAAGCGTCTACAGACGCCTGCATGCTGTCGGTATAGCCCTTAGCTTCAGTAGCACTAGCGGATGCGCTGGAGGCACTGCTAGAGGCCTTCTGAGCCTCGGTAGTAGCCAATGTAGCCTGAGCCTTAGCAAGATTAACTTGCTTAGTACCCTCCGTCTGTACCGACTGCACAGCGGCAGTTTCAGCATCGGACACAATCCCAACGGCGTTAGTACCCGCATCGGTGACTCTAGAAACCTGCTTGTCACCCTCAGCAATAACAGCCTCGATACTGCTACCCTGTTGAGTAATCACAGCTTGAACAGAAATGTTCTGTTGAGCCTTCACAGCATTCACAGCAGAGTTCTGAGCATCAGTAATCTTCTGAGTGCTAGCGTTCTCTACGTTCTGAACAGCAGTAGCACCAGCAGTCTGTACGTTCTCAACCTGAGTACTACCTTCAGCAGTAACCACAGTGGCTTGCTGTTTAGCAATGTTAGCCTGATTGGTAGCCTCAGTAGCACTAGCCTGAGCCGTATCTCTAGCAGACTCAGCCTGCCTTACAGCATTACCGAGCGTAGCAGAGATTGTCGGGAGATTGTCCATAGCGTTAGCTACAGTCTTGATGTCCTCGATGTTCTCAGAGTCAATACGTACATGGGTGATGTTGTCTGCAACAGTCTTGATGTTGCCACCAGTAATCGTAATGGATGAACCGCTTGTGTCATCCAAGTCACCATAGTCTTGGAACACAGCATTAAAAGAACTGCCTTCCAAGTCAGCACTAACGATGTTCACATCATTGATATTGGTGCTAGTAGTTACTACGTGATCGATGTTATTAGCAACGATCTTGATAGGTTCAGCTACTTCCTGAACAGTGTCCAAACCTGTCTTAAGCTCATCCTTGATTGCTTGAGCCTCATCTCTGATAGTCTTAGCTTCGTCTCTAGACTTAGCAGAAGCACTAGCACTAGCGCCAGCAGAGGTTTCTAGAGACTGAACATTTGTGAGGATAACCTCACAACGATCCTTAGCACTTACTGCTGTATTAGCATGAGCCTGAGCCTTATCGATTTCAGGAGCAACACTAGCCTGAACTTCAGCAATAGCATTATTCTTAGCAGTAGCTACATCAGCCACAGCCTGAGTTGCAATACCTTGAGTATCCTGCTTGTACTGAAGAGCATTTTGAGCGTGCTGTTTAGCTTCATCTCTAGCTACCCTAGCACCCTCAGCGTCAACCTTGTATTGTCCATAGGTAACGATGTCATCATCATCAGTAGCCCAGCCTACATTACGAATCTTGTAGCCGTGCATATTGATGTCGGAGAACACGTCCTTAATGCCAGAGCCTTCAGAGTACTCCTGAGCAATATAGATGAGCTGTTGGAAGTTCTCGTCCATACTCTGATCGTCGAACTCAGATCGACCATCAAAGATATGAATAGCTTCATCAATAGGGGTGATTCTACGAACGAGTACTTCTTCACCAGAAGCTACGTTCGGAGTAATGGAGATGTAATCACCATCCCATCTCCATGTGTACTTACTGCCTTCAATAGCAGTGCTGTGGATCTCAACGTCATCCACGTACACATGAATGTCGTCTTTACTGAAGTACGGTACTCTGACAGAGATTCGGTTCAAGGAACCATCAGATTGCTCTCTCTGAACAGAGTACTGCACCTTCGGAGATTCGGAGGATACAGTACCCATGATTATTCTGAAATACCTTTAATAGCGCCGATACCAATTCTAAACGGTAAGAACGCACTGATTAGCGGGAAGTGCTGTGCCAACCCAATAGGATCACCAGTAGCGGCATTGATTAGGTCTCTCTTAGTAGTATTCAAGAAGCCCAGTGCAGGAGCCGTACCACCAATGTCCTGACTAGCGAAGGAACCAATATACGTCATAAGGCCAAGCCCAGACGTAGCATTCACTGCCTTACCAACAAGAGCAGCTGGATCCTTGAAGGGATCCTTACCATCCATAGCCTGAATACTGATAGCGGCTAGAACAGACAACGGAAGCTGTCTAACGACAAGCCCTGCGGCACTACCGATACCTCTAGTATTCGCGTATCTACGAGTAAGCGCATTGTTTGCCTTAAATGCAAAGGACTGATATGCAAAGCACACCTTACCCCAAGCAGTGTTCAAGACGCGAGGTCTGTCACCTCGTCTTGCTCTAAGAGCTACCATACTGATAGCGGAGAAGCTGTTCTTAAGAACCGTATGAGCAATCTCGTAGTCCCAATCATTGACATTAATACCGTGCTTTTCGTACTGATTGAGCATAACTTTCCATTCCTCTTTGGAGTAGCTCTCAGCTAGTTCACCAAGTTTAGAGATATCCTTAGCCTTAAGAGCGTCTTCCAAAAGCTCGTCAACAATACCTGCGCACATGTTAGTCTGCCACTGTTGAATAGGAGCCTGCAGGTTAATCCATCGTTGATACTGCGCACAGTTCATGATGCCTCTACCAACAGCGCTCTTAGTAACGTCCGACATGTCATCAGGCAACACAGCAACGTCAGGACGAATACGAGAGTCCATGGCACCCATCTTAGCAAGGATATTGGCAAGTTTCTTACCATCCAGTTTGGTAACCTTAGACGTACCAAGACCCATCTTCAAAGCGGGAATCATATGCTTTACACACATGCGCACACCGTATTCATGAGCAGTATTGGCAATAGCCTCCACTGCCTGATAAATACCAGAGTTCTTGAGCTGTGAAGCCATAGCAACCTGAGTAAGAACCTGCATAACGGGACCAAGGGTTTCGCCAGTAGCTCTACCCAACAGAGCATCAAAGGTCTGAGTAGCAACTTCTTCTGCTGCACGATCAGAATAACCATGATTCTTGAGCCTGTCTCTGATGATGTCCTGTGCTCTACTGATATTCAAACCATTGTTGAGGTAGAACGTCTCATCAGTATTGTCCTTCATATGAACATGACTAAGAGCAATACGTCCAGTCTCTTCTTGAATGTTTCTATTCACAGTGTTCATGAAGTCACCGCCGAGAAGAGCCTTCAGAGGAATACCCGTACTCTTACTCGGAGTAATGTAATCCCACATGTAACGCTGTTTGAATGCACTGGCTTCACCAATGATCTTTGCATTACTAACTGACTTAAGTTCTGTTGCTTGCGCAACAAGAGATTTGAGATTCAAAGCCTCAAGTGCTTCCTTTGGAATGTCCAAATCACCACCAACCTCAAGAATAAGTTCAGCGAGTCTCTGCTCGTTCTCAATACCCGTAGATCTAATAGCTTGCTTGAGATCGTCATGACCAATCTTAGTGATGTACTTGGACATCAGGAATGCACCGATCTTAGTAGCGTCTACTTCTTCCTTAGTAAGAGCTTTGATGTCATCAGCCATCTGCTCACCGAGCATAGTGAAGACACGTCTGTAACCCCTCTGCATCCAATGTCCGTTAGACGAATCCGCCCACTTGGTTCGAACATTAGTAACGAACTCATCTCGTCTCTGGAATTCAGCTGTAAGGACTTCGATGTCCTTTCGGAGCTGTTCAATTTCAGCTTCCATCGTCTCAACAACAGGATGATTATTACCTACATTAGCTCTAATTTGTTCAAGCCTTGTGATCTTGTTTTTGAGCTTAGTTTCCTGATTCTGAATGTGCTTCAATCTCTTGGGTCTACTCTGCTCAAGAGCTTCCGCCATAGTAATAGTCCTGTTGTACTCTTCTTCTCGGAGACCGTTGGCTACTTCATCAATTCTATCAAGAGAGAACCTAGTATGGAAGTAGTTTTCGTCAACGGCAACTTCTCTGATATCCTTACCGAGACGATTAACCATATTACCCAATGCAGTAGCAAGCCCAGATTCTCTGTAAGCCTCTACCCATTTCCTAGCAGTAGGACTAAGGGAGTCAATGTTAGGCTTCTCCATGACTTTGACAGCACCAAGCGTTAGAGAGTGCTTCACAGGGGGTTCAGGCTTAGCGAGCTCACTGGTATCTGCACCAGTGTTCTTAGCATCGGCTACAGCCTTATTATAGGCATCCATCTCGGCTTTGTACTTTGCGTCAAGCAAACGGTTGTACTCATCACGAAGGGACACAGGACTACCATCAGTTAAGGTAGTCTCATTGATCTTCAACTCCTGCTTGAGATTACTGATCTTATCAGTGAGGGCTTCAATGTGCATCTTACGTTCAGCCACCGCCCTATTATAGTGATAGCTATTGCCTATGAACGCAATAGCTTCAGCCTGTGCCTGCTCTCTATCTCTAAGAGGAATTCTAGTATTAGCAGACTCAAAGCCGAGAGCCTGCTTAAGATGCTCAAAGAAGCCATCATTAGCAAGACCCTTCTCAATACAGAGGTCTTCAAACTTCTTGAGCTTGATGCTCAACTCAGCCTGCAGGGCATCCTGCATAGCCGCCGCAGAACCACTGTCTGCTGCATGTCCGAACTGCGCAGCACCAAGAAGTTGTTCATCGAGCCTATCTCCATCAGATGCCACTCTGAGATCATCAGAGAGCGATAGAGAGACTCCGTAAGCCTTCCTAGTAGGTGCCCCCTTGAGAGGGGTTGCGGACCCCGTAGAGGCCTTGTATGCGCGTCTAGGAGCATCTGCAAAGACCTTACTAGCGGACATACCTGCAGACATACCTACACCAAGGAGACCGCCGATGCTCGCAGAGAGGAGGATTGCATTCGGATTATCGTAGTTCCAAGCAACTCCGGGGATAGCCTGAGCGGCACCTGCACCACCCCAATACAGAGCATTCCTAGCCGCAGGGGTCATGCCCTTCTCAACCCATTGAGCGAACTTAATAGCATTACCGCCGAGCTTTGCAGCAAGAGCTCCCCGATTTACAAAAAACATAGGAATGTTTTCAGGAGCTACGAACTGCGCACCCAAGGCTATGGCAGGATGATCCTTCCATGCCTTTTCCGACAAGAGCTTATGTTGAATAGTAGCTCTAGTATGGTCCTCGTCTTCCTTGGATCTAGTGTTCTTGATCTCATCAAGCATGGCTTCGTTGAGCTTACTACCATAGGTAGTCTTCATCTCTTCCATGAACTTGTTGTTAGCACCGCTGTCTACGTATGCCTGATCAAGACGATTAGGTTTAGTTGCTCTATTATACAGAGCGGTACTCATGCTGTCATACAGCCACGAGTATTTGAAAGCCTGCCACATATCAATGTTATGTTCAGGCTTGGAGTAATTGGCGGGGGAATACGAGGACGTAACGCCCTGCCATTCCCCAGTAGAAGGAGTCCCCACTCCGAAGTCAATATCGGGGACTGCCGTTGAGTATTTTTGTGGGAACATCCTTTATCCTTATTTAGTGTTCAGTCTCGTGCCAGAACTTGTAGTACGCCCTAAGACCGTGTTCAAGTTTCATCTTTCTACCAAAGCCACTCTGCTTGTACGGAGCAGACGCCTTGAGTCGGTCCATAGCCGCATCAAGTTTATTCTGCTTCACAAGCTCAAGGGCTTCGTAGTACCCGTTGGCATTGCGTCCTGCGTGCCAAGCGTAGTCAGTAGTCGCAATGATCACAGGCAACAGCGTAGGGTTAGTCGTAGCTCTTTCCCAATCCGTACCTGTAGCCTTAGAGAACTTGGTCGGAATGTTGTTGAAGTACCAAGTAGCGAACTCACACGTAACTCTACTAAGAGCGATAGCATCACCCTCAGCGGCTTCAAAGCGCTTATCCCAAGCAGGGTAACCTCGCTTGTAACCAATACCGATCACAGGGTCTTTAGTAACCTTCGGATTAGTAGCAGTCCAATTCAGGAGCATACCCTCTTCCTTGGCAAGCTCGGACATAACGATATTGCCAAGAGCCTGTCCAAAGACAGAACCAGACATGGCTCCCGTGGTATAGAACGTTTCAAAGCCGTTCTTACCATTGCTCACCTTAACAGGTGTAACGTTCTTATACGAAATATCCATCAAATTCTCGAATAAGCCAATAGCATCCACAGCATATCTACGATAGATATTGCCAAGGGTATTGGCATGCAGAGGACCTACACCCTCTGGATTAGCCATGAATCGCTCAATGACATCAGCGTCTCTCTGATTCAGAGGCGGATAGTATTTGCCATTGGGGCCATAGAACCCATGACGCACTCTGTTCAAGATATGCTGTCCAATGAACGACAAACCATCTTCAGCACCCTGAAGAGCGTTATATGCGTCCATGGCGAGATTAAGATTAGGCGCCCTGAAGGTATCCTTCAGATAGTCACCCGCATTATCCATGACTAGCTTAATAGCCTTAACGGTATTAGAGCCTGCATCCTTAATCAGTTCAGTAAGCGGAGAGGTAGTTGTAGGATCACTGAGCCACTTCCAGATTTCCTTAGCCTGCTCCCGAACTTCAGGATCAGCATCAGAGTGCTCAATACTATCTTCAATACCCTTAGCGTATTTACCGACCTCAACGAATCTCTTCTCTGCTCCTTCAGCAAGAGCATCAATGCCTACGGCAATTCCTGCTTCTCTATCCTCACCGATAGCACCGCTTTTAACGTAATTAGAAAGCTCTGAGCCTGCACGGTAAGCCTGCGTAGCTCTATCAAGATCACTGAGGTAGTCATGAACAGGATTCAGTACATCCTTGATGGCATCACCAACAACTGCAAACTGATCAGCAATTTTTTGGTACTGCACCTGCAGTTTCTCAGGATTCGTAATGAAAACGAATTCCCCGTCACTGATCTTAACAATGCGATCACCAATGGCTTCCGCAGTGTTAATACTTTCCTTGTCGAGGAAGTCCTCTTCCGTTACAGTTTCGATCCTAGAACGGAGCTCTTCTCCCGTAGGTCTGTTATCACTAGCAGAGATAATCTTAGAACTAGCAGCCTCCTGCTTCTGAGCAACGTAATCGTCCTTGAGCTTATCATAGAGATCAAGCACTTCCCTGTTGGTGTACCTGTGTCTAGCAGGCATACCAGAATCAGCAGGCTCAAACACCTGTTCAAGTCCACCAGTATCAGGATTCAGGAACAGCGCAACGTCGCTATTACCGAACGTACTAGTAACATCACCAAGACCAATGTTCTGTCTCTTGGCAAGCTCAGTAAGGGTACTATGAAGAACTTCAGGAATGAACTCTCTAGTGGTATTACCATCACTACCAAGAATAGCAAAGATGGGTGCATTACCATTGGGAGAGATCATCGTGTAACCATCATTCAGAGACTGTACAACACCGACAGCCTGAAGCGTCTCAAGCTCCTTACCTTCCATAAGCGTAGTACCTGCGCTCTTAAGCATGGAAGTGATGTTAGGCGTATAAGCCTTCATGGTAGGAGCAAGCACCTTAGCAAGCCCATCATTGAAACCAAGACCACCAAAGCCATAGCCAAAGAACGTGTACTTATTAGCTACACCTTCACCCAACCAATTAGCGATCTTAGTGTCCTCGGTAATGCTATCACCGAGCTTGTACGTACTACCGCTGTTGAGATTACTCCAAGCCTCATGGAGATTGTTGTTAATCTCCTTGATGACTTCAGGCTTCTTGTCACCTGCAGCGGCACTAGCTGCTTGAATTGCAGGGATAAGCTGTTGATCCAAGAAGATACTGAGCTTCGGACCAAGATGATCCCTAACAGTCATTTTGATGTTGGGATCCTCAGAGTTAATGAGTTGACTGAGCACCATAGCAGTGTGGGCTACGTCGTCACGGAAGTAGTCACCTTGAGCACTCATACCGTTGGTAAGAGTCGTTGCAAGGCCTTCAATGTATTTATGACTACCCTTGAAGTCAGTGAACTGACACATCTGGGTGATGATGTCTTTTGCAATCTCTTGCTGACTGACAGGAGTACCCGTCTGTGCTGCAATAGCTTTATGTTGGGCGTCCACTTTTTTAGCTAGGTTCTTACGCCAAGTCTCGCTACCAGGGCTTCCTGCAAGAGGTGCCATACCAGAAGCACTGGCATTACCTTCAGCCTTCAAGAACTGAGCCTTCTTTGTACTAAAGCCATTCAAGAGACTGGCAAGCGTCATAGGCTCAACACCCATAGCCTTCATGGTGGTAAGCATACCACTGAACTGCTGTTCCAGTTCAGGAGTGTACACCATTTCAGGATTATTAGCTACAATACTAGCTTGAGCAATATAGTATTGTCTAGCCTCCCCGAGCTTATTCTCAGCAAACACCTTGATGCCAAGACTCGTCTTAGGATCAATGTACCCATCCTTGACGAGTCTATCCATGGTACGAGTCATACTGTTCACAAGACCCACAGCCTCTGGAGAATCCATCTTGGCATTAGTGAGCATGTTCTCGAAAGACCCACCAAGAATCTGGCTACGATACTGGAGTTTGTCAACTCCCATGACCGTAGCATTGGTGTCAAGAGCATTGATCTGGGCCTTCAGACCATTGTACGTAGCTTCTTCATCAAGGATAAACCCCTGATTGCTAAGCCTAGCAGACTCAGCAGAGTTACTAAGAAACGAATTAACGCTCATGTAGTCACCGTTCATACGGTACTCATTAGTCTTAGCAACCATCTGCTCAGCATGGTTCTTTACAGCCGCACCCTGAACATTCCTAAGTTGGTTAATCAGATTATCAGCCGCAGAAGGATTCGTATCCCTGAGCTCAGTAGCAACATTAAAGAGACCTTCTTGAGATTTCCTGATCTCTTCCAGCATCTCTTCACTGCCCTTGCCATTAGCAATGGCTGTGTTCACAATGTCTTGTGCTTTACCCATGACAGTCTGTAGATCAATCTGAGCCTTTGCGTACTTGGCTCCCTTGAGATACTGATCCTTACCGAGCCAACGATCAGTATCCACAGCGTTAGCCATCTGATCAATCTGCCCCTGTCTAAAGGCATTGTCTTGGATTTGCTTATACGTAGTGCTAAAGAGCTTTCCCAAGTTCTGAGCTACTTCGCTGTAATCCGTAGGCGTGTACAGTTGATCGCTCGTCCCATGATAAGGATTAACAAACGAAGCACCACCTGCACTTGCAAATTTCTGTTCAATCATTTAAAGCCCCAACATACTAGAGACCTGCGGACTCATTTTCATTCGATTACTATAGGATTTACCATTCATAGTCAAGCCGCTTGAGCCTGTGCCCCACGTGATCTTACCATTCCAAGAGTCGCTTCTCTTCTGAATGTAGTTGCTATTCTGTGCGCCAGACTTACTGGATCCACCACCACCCTTGGAGGCATAGGACTGCGCAATACTGGCCCCTGCACTAAACAAATCCTGCAGGGCCTCTGCCGCATTGAACTTCGGACCATTGACATTAACGCCAACGAACTGAGCATCCGCAGTATTGATGAGATTCTGAGCCTGAGCATTCATATTCCATTGCTGGGTCTCATAGTTGAATCTAGACATCCAATCCTGTTGAGATGCTTCAAGAGCGACTTGACTCTTAGCATACGCCACTGCACTACCGACCTGATCAGCTGCCGCTAGTGTATTCCTAGCCTTAGCATTAGCCTTCACAGCCTGAGTCTTGTTGTACATCAAGGCACTTTGAGTCTCCATAGCAAGCACAGCACGCTTTCTGGAGATCTCAGAGAGGTTTCTACTAAGTTCGGTAAGCGTGGCTTTGTTCTGAGTATCAGCCGCCTTCAACTGAGACTGGAACGTCTTCCATGCCTCTTTAGTCTGTAACCTCCCAACAATGCCACCCGTAACGGTACCTGCAATGGCACCAATGAGCATACCCCATGGACCACCCATCTGGAAGCCCTGAGACATCCCCTGAGCAGTCATTTTATGCGTAGTGTTCAGGGGACTCTGGAAGGTTACAGTGTAATTGTTATTTCTATACGCCATAGATTAATACTGCTTTCTATTTCTATTATGATGAAGTCTTACGTTATAAACCAACGACAAGATATTCATCTCTTTAGTACCTGAAGTGCTAAGTCTGATTTCTGCTGTGTGAGCATTCAGTCTGCACGGAACAAGGATGTCACCGATCTTACTGATCTTGTTCTTACCAAGATCGAGTTCTCTGGCACTCCAAGTAAGACCAGTATGATTGTACTTCTCTTGTGAAGTGTTCACATCACTGATGGTAACATAGAAGTTACCACTCCTCTGAACAGTAATCAATGCACTCTGGAGCGCATCTTTTGTGTCAGAGATCATGCGTCTGTTGCCTGTCGTGTAGG